>Ga0116156_10003025_pt1 | contig 14902 bp, 10 predicted proteins | sample AD_UKC045_MetaG_FD_89891 | JGI IMG/M metagenome (GOLD analysis project Ga0116156, IMG submission 89891) | Active sludge microbial communities of municipal wastewater-treating anaerobic digesters from USA - AD_UKC045_MetaG | ecosystem: Engineered > Bioreactor > Anaerobic > Digestate | place: USA... | reverse complement strand
TTCGTTTTATTTCTGTAAACCGGATGGTTTTGCTTATGTCATTTATGAGAATCATATCAATTTCTATTTCTCCTTTTCTATCCCAATAACTGCCAATATGGGTGAAGTTTCCACTCTCGCTGGCCTGCAATCTAAAGTATCTTTCTAACATCATTCCACTGAAAATAGCGTAGTCTCTTTCAATTATTTGCTGCAATAGATCGAAAGATCCTATTTCTGTCATATGATTGTATTTATAAATAAACCGAAACCAGAATATTAAAAAATTATCTTCTAGGAAATACTTCATATGTTTAGTCGGACTCGACAAGATTGGCGTAACTCTCTTGATCAGTTGGAAATCATGCTCAAGTTTGGTTAGAAAGCCACTCACTTCCTTAGTAAGTTGGTCTTCAATCTGTGATCTAGTATTTTTGCCCTCAGATATAATGGATAAAATACTAAAGTAAGTCATATATTCTTTACCAAATTCTTCTATCAACACATTTTTGCCCTCTGATATAAAAATACTGTCCTTAGAGGCGATGCATCGGATCATGGCCTCTTTCTTATAAGCTTTTTGATCCATCAGCAATTCTACATATTTGGCGACACCTCCAGTGAAACTATAAAGTGCTAATAAATCTTCTGATGTGTAGCTTGGTAGATGGTCAGCAAGGATTTCCTTTAGGGTAGATGTATCAAATGGCTGCAAACGTATGAAATGTTGTGCTCTACCAAATAGGGGCTCTTTACTATTTTCAAATATTCTATGCATTAGGGAGATAACTGAACCAGAAACTATTAAATTGAGTCTAGCAGTTTCCTTGTTCAAATCCCAAAGTCTTTGCATATCACTGTATATAGATGGGTTGACAGTGTAAAACTCTTGAAATTCGTCTATGATAAGGGTAATTGTTTGCTTTTTAGAAAGTTGAAATATATACTCAAGAATAGCAGTAAAAGAAGATACCTCCCCCAATATTGGAACACTCAGTTTTGATGACAATTCCTGTACAAAATCTTTGCAAAGGAGAACTTCAGATTTTTTTGACACGAAAAAGTAGATATAGATTTGATCTTCAAATGCTTTTAATAGTAATTGTGTTTTACCGATTCTCCTTCTGCCCGTTAAAACTGTAAATTGGGCCAAGTTTGATGAGGAAAACGCTATTTCTTTTAGTTTTTTAATCTCCTTATTTCTATTATAGAATCTCATAACCTCATATTTAAAATTATTCGAAATGTGCATTTCCGAAATACCCATTTCCGAAATGCACATTTCGCAAATCAAAGATAGAGGATTTGCACAATGTTTGCCAAGAAATTTATTTATACTAAGACCGAAATACAAAAAATCATGAAAAATCGCCCAACCAAGATCTAAAATCTTTGACACGCTCTCTACTCACGTAAATATTTTCTTGTTTAGGGATGTGCGTTTCTATCGATAATCTATTGTTGAAATAAGGACTCACTTTTTTGATGGCATCAATATTGAGGATATTTGCCCTATTGATTCTGAAGAAGTTTTTGGGGTCCAATTGGGTTTGTAATTGATCCATGGTATGATTGACCATGTGTTTTTGGCCTGTATGCGTGAAGACAAATGACAAACTTTGTTCAGAGCAAAAAAGGGCTGTGTCCGCTATTTTTATGATTTGTAAATGATTGCCAGTTTTAGTCACCAATCGATCCAAATAATTGGGTTTTTGGAAATTGCTCAATAGCGTCATTAACCGATCGCTATCATGATGCCCATTTTCTTGAGGAAACCATTTTTCAAACTTTTGTATAGCCATTTCTAATTCCAAATCATCTATTGGTTTGAGTAGATAGTCGATACTATTGGTTTTGAATGCTTTGATGGCGTACTCGTCAAATGCAGTGGTGAAAATGATGGGCACATTGATTTGTTTATGGTTGAAAATATCAAAGCTCAAGCCATCGCCCAATTGAATATCCTGAAAAATAAGGTCAGGTTCTTCATGTCCTTCAAACCATTTCACACAAGCGGAGATACTGTCTAGAGTATCAATGACTTCATAGTTGGGCCTTATTTTGGTCACCAATTCTCTAAGACGTTTTACCGCGTGGAATTCATCTTCAATGATCAATATTCTCATGCGGTCACAGGATTTAATTCAAGTAAAGGGAGCTTGACCATAAATTGGTTTTCATCTTGGATACACACCACTTCTTTATCCGTGAAATAACGGTACCTTTTTTTGATGTTTTCCAATCCAAGTCCCATAGAAGGTTCTTTTACTAGTTTAGTTTGAAAATTATTAGCCACCACGATGTATTCATCATTTTCAGAGACGATGACAATACGCAAAGGGTTGGAAGAGGAAATGACATTGTGTTTAATGCAATTTTCGATCAACATTTGCAAACTCATCGGAGGCAAATAACAGTACTTACACACCTCTTCTATATCCACGATGATCTGCAAATTGCCCTTAAATCTTTCCAAAAGGATGAATGAAAAGGATTGGATGGCTGCGAGCTCAGATTCCAATGTGGTCAATTCATTATTACCAGACTCCAAAATATATCTAAAGAGTTTTGAAAGATTTTGAATGTATTTGATTGCTAATTTTGGATCATCACTCACAATGTCTGTCAGCGTATTGAGGCTATTGAAAAAGAAATGTGGGTTGATTTGATTTTTCAAGCCCTCCAGTTCAGATCTCAGATTGGCTTGTGCCAACATTTCTTTTTCTACAATGATGTCTTGAAGCCTCTTGTTGTAATAGATATTTTCGTAAATGCTGATGCATAAAAATGAAATCAATAAAACCCCTATTGAGGGAGCAATTTCTTTGGTACCAGTTTCGGCAAAGCTCATCCCAGTGACAAGGGATTTGATGAAACGAATTGCGAAATGATCTAAAAGGAAATATAAAACCACAATTCCAATCGAAGTGAGGATGATCCTTTTTTGATTCTTATCAAAACTGGGTAATTTTTTACGCATGTAAATCGACCATTCAGTAAATATTATCCAGTAAATGAATGTATACATCATGCCCACATAAAAGCAATGGGTGCGACTGACTTCATGGCTGCTCATCCTTTGGAATTCTTCATAAAACATAAAAGACATGATGAAGCCTACGAGCGGCGTCCCAAACAGAATCAGCCACAAATCATTGAAGCCTAGCCATTTTTTGCGGATGTGGAAAAAATTCTGTAACATCTTATTGTTTAATGAAAACCAAAATTAAAATTTAGCCAATGAATTACCTATAAAACTCCTTCGTTTGCATTACTAAAATTGAATTCTGTATACAAAATCAGGGAATAGTCCAGATTGATAAACATCGTTGACCATTTGTGTGCGATCGTTGTATCGTTTGATGAATAAATTTTGCCTATTCATCACATTTTGTAAGTCGAAGTAAATCTGTTGAGATAACTTTTTCTTTTTATTGTTGAATCTGAATCCGAATTTTACATCCCATCTGAGGTATCCCGGATAGTTTTCTGAAAAGGCCAAGTTGGCGTTTCTAACTTCAGATCCCTTGGCAATTGATGCTGGCAAATCTACTGGTGTATAAGGTCTGCCTCCTGCATGAGTGAGTTTCGTATCAATTGAAAACATGTTTCTTTTTGATTTTCCAAGCCCCCATTCTTTGCCAAATAAAGCATTCAAAACATATCTATTGTTGAATGCCGTATTTCGTTCTACTTCATCACTTCCAGTGTATTTACTTTGGTAAACAGAACCAGTCAACAAAGCGTAATATCCCTTGCTATAAAATTTTTCCAAGGTCAATTCCAAACCATAATTCTGACCACTTCCTGTACTTATCAAGGAAGTTTTATCGGTTGGAAATCCAAAGTCCGCTCCGACATTGAGCATTGAAAAACTTCCGGGAACAGACTCCACAGGCACATTAAAAATGGATTGATAGTACAACTCAGTCTTCAATCTCCAGTCTTGAGCCAAATTGCTATTCAAACCCAAAACAAAATGGTGGCTTCCAGTGAAATCCAAATCTTTATTGGTTTCTTTAAATACTCCAGGTTGTACTTCTTCCTGCAACAACAACATCGGCAATGGTTGAGATTGATTGTGCAAACCATATCCAAAAGTCAATTCATTTTTTTGACCCAACTTGTGACTGATAGAAGCTCTTGGTTCAATAGCAGCTTTATTATTGATCGAAGCAAATTGACCATGAAGTCCCATATTCAAAACCCATTTGTTGTTGAATTTGTATTGTGTTTGTACAAATGGTTGCAAAATGTAGGTGTTGTCTTTTGATTCGTAAATCGGAATCCAATCAGCAATGCCGTCACCATCCACATCAGGAGTGTCTTCTCTGTCTTGAAAACTCAAGTCAAAATCGTAGCGTTCTGCAACGATCCCAGCCCTCATCGTCGTTTTTGCATTGAATTTTCGATTGATATAAGATGATAGGGTTGTCCTGTAGTCTACGTTTTTGTTGTCAAAAATTCTGAAATTACTTTCATTTTCTGTACCCAATCCATCAATCCTTTCAACATAAAATGAATTTTGAGAAGTACTCACCGCCAAAACAGTTTTGATGTAAGTGCGGTCATTGATCAGATAACTGTGTTTCAAACCACCTACACCAAATAGGGATTCTGCACCCGAATCTTCATCGCTGTCAGCAAAAAGATCATTTTCATCCACTTCATTGTGTAGGAAGGTAATATCACTTTGTCCACCTATTCCAAATAAGCTCCATTTGTTCTTTTTGCCGCCAAAATCCAACTTGAATGTAATGTCCTTGTAGTCTGGAGTAGCATTTGTACCAATGGGTAAACCTAGTTCGCTGGCAAAACCAACAAAAGAATACCTGCCGGCCACAACAAAACTACCATTTTTCAACATGGGCCCTTCGATCATGGTTTCCAAGCCACTGATGGCTCCCATTTGCACCATGTATTCTGTTTTATCTTTATTACCTGAACGCAATCCGAGGTCAAAAACACCAGCCAAGGCATTGCCATATTCTGATGGGAAAGCACTCGTCATAAAGTCAGAATTGCTCAACATATTGGGATTCATAGCGCTCACTGGTCCGCCTGTCGTGCCCAAAGTTGAAAAGTGGTTTGGATTTGGAATTGGGATACCTTCCAAACGCCAAAGAACGCCGGTAGGACTATTGCCTTTGATCACGATGTCATTACGCGAATCGTCTGCAGTGGATACACCAGCAAAATTACCAACTAATCTAGCCACATCTCCGCGCCCGCCAGAATAGCGGTTGACTTCCTCAAGGCTAAATTGTCGCGCACTGACTGCGGCCATATCATTGATTGTACGATCTTTATCCACTTTGGCAGTAACGACAACTTCGTCCAATACTTCTGCAGATTCTTCTATTTTGATATCGAGTACTACTTGTTTGCCCGCGGTAACTACGATGTTGGGAAGGGTAGCGGTGAGATAACCGATATAACTCACCCTTAAGGTGTGGCGGCCAGGGTTGACGTCTGGAACGGAAAAAGTGCCATCTGCATCAGTGACTGTTCCTTTGATGAAGCTGAGGTCATTGTTGTCGAGCAGTTCCACAGAAGCTCCGACCAAACTTATTTCTGCTTGTTTGTCAATCACACTCCCTTTGATGGTTTGATTCTGAGCAAACACAGATATAAGGCTTCCAATTGCTAAGATAAAAGTTAAAATGTTTTTCATATTGATGTAATTCTTTGATTGATGGTATAAAATTAGGCTGACATTATGAGTTGTCGAATTACTTATTGTTGGATGGTCTGATTTTTTGGTTGAATGGGAAAAAAGTGGAACTGAATCGTTAAAAACTAATAACGATGTTTTACGGGCGAGTGTAACCAGTGTAACACACCCTTCGGTAATTTATATCGTTTTTTGCCTTATAAATAGAAAAGATGATTAGAGATAGGGTATTGACAGGCTGGAATTTTACCAGGATCGCATACACTTTAGTTGGTTTGTACATTGTTTTCCAAGCTTTCACAGACAAACAATGGTCCTTTTTACCACTTGGATTATACTTTGCGTCTATGGGTGTTTTTGCTTTTGGTTGTGCTGGTGGGAATTGTTACGTACCAAAATCTCAAACCTCAACAGAAGGAGATGTTGCTGTTTCCTTTGAAGAAGTGGAGAAAAAGTAATATTGTCGAGTGTAACAAAAGTGACTCATTGAGTTTTGACAATTGCAGATTTTTGCATCATTAAATTAAAGTAAAATGAATATAGAGCAAATTTTAAGAGACAAAAAAGGTACAATAGTAGACGTGAGAACTCCTGATGAATTCAGAGGTGGTCATGTGGTAGATTCCATCAATATTCCTTTGCAGGAATTGGGACAAAGAATGAATGAAATTAAAGCTTTATCAACACCTTTGGTTTTGTGTTGTGCTTCTGGCAATAGAAGCGGTATGGCAACCCAAATGTTGACTCAAGCTGGTGTAGCATGTATAAATGGTGGGTCGTGGTTGGATGTGAATTATCACCAGGCTCAGTTGGTGTAGACAGTTAACCAATCGTTTGCAATATTTGCAATGTGAACGTACACCAATTTTAATAGCGCATGCGTCCTTAGTAAAATCTAAAGATCATGCGCTATTTTTTTGTCCTTTTTGCTTTGCTATTTATTGGTTGTTCCCAAGAAAAAAGTAACAGTTACGACGACGTTTCTGCTCCTTCTATGGGTCTCAGTACCGAAAATGAAAAATCAGAATCAGAGGTTTCCTCAGACCAGTCGGCTCCTATTGTCCCAGGTATACCTGCCTCCGTTCTCAAAATCCTAAAATCTGGTCAGATTGGTTTTGAGGTTACTGACCTTCAAAAATCCAAGAAAAGTTTGGATACCTTGGTAGAGGTCATGGGAGGTTATCTTCAAAATGAAGTGTTGAACACTTATGGCAGTAGCAATACACTTCAGCTTTCCATCCGAATTCCTGCGGCACGTTTTGATGATTTTATAAAAGCCATGGAGGCAAAGGAAGGCCAAATGGTTTCAAAGTCGATCCAAGCCAATGATGTTTCTGAGGAATACCATGACTTAGAACTTCGCCTGAAAAGCAGTGAGGCTTATTTATCTCAATACCGATCGTTATTGACCAAAGCTCAGTCGATTAAAGACTTGATGGAAATCCAAGAAAAAATAAGAGGCATTGAGACTGAAATGGATGTGCAAAAAGGCAGATTATTATTTTTGAATGATCGAGTATCCATGAGTGTTTTGGATGTTGAACTTCGGCAATATGTGCGTCATGCGGGTGGGAAAACCAATTTTGGTACTCGACTTTGGAATGCAGTCTCTAATGGCTTTGAAGCAGGTCTGGATATTTTAGTTTTGTTGGTCACTATTTGGCCGGTGTGGATTTTTGTTTTGGGCCTTTTTGGATTTTGGAAAATGAGGAAAAGAAAAAAGGTAGTTGCGGGAGAGATACAATAATAAAAAAAGGGGAAAGCGTTGAACTTTCCCCTTTTTTATCAGACTTATAATTTCTTATAATTAGTTACTAGACAATTTTTCGATTTTGTATTTGGCATTGGTCAAATACTTTGCATCTGTAATTTTCCCGTAGAATTCAATAGCTTTAGGAGCGTTTGAAAGTGCTTCGTAAGCTTCTCCAAGGGCATAATAAACTTTGTCGTCTACTTTTCCACCAGCAGCAGAAAAACCTTCTATACTTTTCAAGTAGTGGTCAACTGCGACTTCTTGTTTGCCCAGTTCCGCACTACTTTTTCCAACTAAATAAAGAACATCAGGAATATTGTTGGCTGCTAGATATGAAGTTCCAATGGAAACTACTGTTTCGTATTTTTTATCGTTGAATTGTCTGATCAACATATTTTTTCCACGATTATAACCATCTTCCATACGTTTTACATCATTTTCTTCCTTAGAGATTTTGGCGTACATCAGATATTGCTCCATAGCTTGGGCAATTGATTCTTTTGCTTCCAATACTCTGCCTTGACCCAAGTATAGAGAACCATATTTGTCATTGAGCAACATGCCACGGTCAAAAGTCATTTTGGCACTATCTACCAAATCTTGTTTTAAATATTCATTGCCCAAGTTGTACGCTGCAATTCCACCATTTTTCATAGCAAGTGAAACCACTTTATCATTTTTATCAACTTTAGCTTTTTCAATGGCCATTTCCATATTTGACAATCCCAAAGCATAATTTTTAGCTTTAAGAGCGTCTAATCCCTCATTGTAAAGGCTAACAGCTGTTTTTTCTTCAGTGGCTACTGCTGCCTGTGCAATGACTGTTTGGTTTAAGGAAATTACCATTCCTCCAGCCAAAAGTCCGAGTTTTAATAAATTCATACTACCTCTTTTTAGTTTACTTGACATTTTTAAGTTTTTATTATTTACGAATTGAATGCTGTTTATGGCCTGCTTCAGCAAACTGACCGGCCGCTAAACTAATAAAATTGACGAAAAATTATATCTTATGTAAACAATTTTGCCTGTAGTTAATTTTTGTTTAACAAGTCTTCGAGCAATTTATAAGCTTATTTTGTGATATTAAACGAATAGGATGTGGGAAAGGTTCAAGGTTTTAAGTTGTGTATTTGTCCAGTTTTGCTGCATTTGCGTGATTTAGGGCTCACAGATTTCTCAGATTAGCACAGAAATTCCACGGATTTTTGGAGGCTCGCAGATTTCGCGGATTAACACAGAAATTCCACGGATTTTTTGGAGGCTCACAGATTTCGCGGATTAGGACGGATATTCCACTGATTTTTTGGAGGCTCACAGATTTCTCGGATTAGCACGGAAATTCCACTGATATTTTAAAGCTCACAGATTTCTCGGATTAGCACAGAAATTCCACGGATTTTTGGAGGCTCGCAGATTTCGCGGATTAGCACGGAAATTCCACGGATTTTTTAAAGCTCACAGATTTCATAGATTAGCATGGAAATTCCATGGATTTTTTGGAGGCTCACAGATTTCTCGGATTAGCACGGAAATTCCACGGATTTTTGGAGGCTCGCAGATTTCGCGGATTAGCACGGAAATTCCACGGATTTTTTGGAGGCTCACAGATTTCGCGGATTAGCACGGAAATTCCACTGATTTTTTAAAGCTCACAGATTTCATAGATTAGCATGGAAATTCCATGGATTTTTTGGAGGCTCACAGATTTCGCGGATTAACACAGAAATTCCACGGATTTTTACACTATAAAAATAGTTGTAAGAAGGTAAGATCTAGCCATTTGTCAAATTTATATCCTGCTTCTTTCAAAGTACCTACTTCTAGGAAACCCATTTTCTTATGAAAGGCGATGCTTTTTTCGTTGCTTGCATCGATTCCGGCTATCATGGTGTGGTACCCTCCTTCAGTAGCCATAGCAATCAATTTTTCAAGCATTTTTTTACCAATGCCTGCTTGGCGATAAGCAGCATCAACATAAATAGAGTGCTCGACACTGTACCTATAAGCATCCCAAGGTCTGAAAATACCGTAACTTCCATATCCTACAACCATACCATCCAACTCCGCTACGATGACGGGCATTTTACTCAATTGTTTTTGATCAAACCACAATTTTTGCTGTGCGTATGTTCTTTCATTGTAATCATACACAACGGTAGTGTATTTGATTTCATGATTGATGATTTCTAGAATCCTATCAACGTCTTTGAGTTCGGCAGTTCTGATGATTGCTTCCAAGCTTTTTTTATTTGTAAAAATAGTATGATTTATGGATTGTTATACAAGCCCAGTAAAAAGTCAGAGTGCAAGACATAGAAGAGGTAACGAAGACATTATGGTTTGATGAAAACGGCCTTGCTGCTTTCCAACTTATTGTATTCTTTTCTGAAGTCCATCATTTCTTTATAACGATTCCCTTCAAAAATGCCCGGCTTGGTGACGAAGTCTCTTGTAAAGACATATTTGTTTTCTTCCATTGCACTGCTCACTTCAAATTTTCCAAAATCTGATTTCTTAGCTGATGTTTGAATCGGTTTTGATTCCATTTGATATCCCGGTGGAAGTATGTAAGTAATTTTCAATTTATTGGTAGAATGATTTTGTAAGTAAAATGGGCCTTTCCTTTCTTCCTTTGCATTGTCGGTAAAGAAATTCAACTTTTCAATAGGATTGGAATTCAAAAAAAATCTATTTCCAGTTTGAGTACCAATCTTACTAATGTAAAATTTGGCCTTGACCGTAGAAATCGGTTTGTCTTTTTCATATTGAATATCCAAAGAGCTGAACTTAATAGGTGTCTGGTCCAAATTTCTGACGAAATATTTTTCCAGTTGTTCTCTATCCGCATTGTCCACATAGTACCTAAAATCTTCATGATCTTCTCCATGGAGTGTTTTGATGTAGGTCACTTCATGCATTCCATCATCATTAACTTGTATGGTGATATCGATATCCTGGATATTGATGTTTTCATCATAAGCCTTTGTTTTTATCAATCCGCCTCCTTTTTCTTTCACCAACAAGGCAAATCGATCTTCATTATCAGAACCTAGGTAGCCTGCAGGATAAGACTTGGAGGTGCATTCCAACCACAAATCCTGGCTAGGTACATACAAGACTATATGGTTGAAACGAGCATCAGAGAAAGTTGTATCCAGATAGGCTTGTTTTTTATCGCCTCTATAGATCAATGCTCCATAACTTTCAATGCCTGCTTCTTTCAGTAATACCTTGGTGTAATTGGTCAATGCTTTGCAATCACCATAAAAATTTTTGTGCACGAAACTGGCCTCAAATGATTGGAGACCACCAATTTCCAAAGTTACCGCAACGTACCTCATTTTTGATTTTACGTATTGATAGATGGCTTCAATTTTTTCCAGCTCACTGCTCGCATTTTGGGTCAAATCTTTCACCAGCTGTGACATTTCTGGAGTGACTTCACCTTGTGTTGCATTCAAATCATAGATAAATTTGCTATAATGCTCCCAACTTTGTGAACTTCCCTTTGTTTTTCCAAAAGTAAAATTGCTTGAAATACAACTGATGTGAGGTAGAACCAAATCATTGGGCAATGTATAAGCACTGCCCTTGATGGCATACAAATCTTTGAAATTCCAAGCAAACTTTAGTTTTCCTGGCTCAACTTCTGAATATATTGAGTCCAAACTAAGGGGTAAATTATATGATTTGAATGTTACCGCTGCATCTTTTGGAAACACGAGCTCATAATTGCTACTTTCTACGGCCTCTCCATACTGTTGAATCCTGAAATTTGGAATGTATAAATTGCTCGCAAACTCCAAAGTATAACTCAGTTCTACCGTGTAGGGATATTCCGATCTCTGAGTAGAGAGAGTCAATTGTCTACCATCGCTGTGAATTGAGGAACCATCAAATACCGAATAATCTTTGAAATCTTTTTTGCCGTAGTCTTTAATTTTTAAACCCGAGGCATCGTAGGTAGTCAGTTTGAGATTATTTATTTTGATGAATGAATTATAATACAAACCGGTTTCTTCCCAATGTTCGTTTTCAGAAAAAATGGTGAACACTTTTCTGAAAGTCCATGTGAATTTATCTTTCCCCATGACCTCGATTTTTTCTTGCTTCATCCGTGTGACAATCGTTGCATCCTTTTTGAGGGTATCTGGGATGTGCATAACATTCCAATCCTGAGCTGTTGTGTCATAAGAAAGAATGGTAAGGATAAACAAACACAGCGTAACCTTAAGCAAGAGCAAATTCCTTTTCATAAATTATTCTGCTTTCTTTTTCAAAACGATGATGTCATTGTTTTTTACTTCGATTTTATCGAATATGCCCCTAACTGCACCATATTCAGTGGGTAAAATATAAGGTGAAAGAATGTTGGTTCTCCTTACTATTTGTACTTTTTTGTTGAGGTTACTGCAAGCCATATTATAAGTCACCTCTTTGTTGGTTGTAGAAAGGTTGAGATTGGCAGGCAAGGCTTCAACCACATAATCCTCAGGCACATCAAAAGATGTAATCACAGTTTCAGAAATTTGGTGGCCAAAGTCTATTGGAAATTTTCGATCAACCAATTTAAATGGATTGGTAAGAAATTGAGAATAGATACCAGTTGGCACATACAACATATCTTCCGTTTGATCAAATTCGGCGGCAGCAATAAACTTAAATTTTGATTTGAAATCTCCCTCTCCAAAAGAAGCTTCGTAATCAGAAATGGTGATGTTGTCACTCAATTTTTCAAGCCTGCTTTTCCATCTGGTTTCAAAGGATTTATTTTCTTTGGCTTCTGCTTCATCCTCAATAGATAAAAACCGATACTTACTGCTGATTGTTCCTGTAATTTGACCCTCTGCATTGAGTGAGAGTTCTATAGAATGGGACTCAGATTCGTTTTGGACCTCAACCGGAATAATTTTTGCTTCCTTTTTGTTGATTAAAAGCGCATCGGTAGTAAGATCTTCTTCGTCTACTATCCCAAAAGGGCGATATTGATTGGTACCGTCAAAGAGAATTCTTTTTCCACCAATGACGACGCTTCCAAGTACATGACCTAGGTTATCCAGCATAGGATAAGTTGCATTAAATCTGCCAAAACTCCGAGGATTGGTCACCACAGGATGTGCGTCCAAATTAGCTTTTCTCATCAAGTTGATGATGAGTGCATTGATTTCAGCACTGGTACCAGTTTGTGCTTTGTAAACTTCATCTCCTTCTCGATCTGCAAACAAACTATATTTTTCGTCCCATTTGACATGAGTTATGACCTTATTATAAATAGAAGTGGCCAAGGCAAGGGTATCACCTGTTAAGTTCAAATCATTTTTAATGAGATCCCAAGTATCAGAAACTTGGCCATCATTATAAATCCGGTGCCCAAATTTGAAACTTTCATGCAATAGCTCAGAGATTAACTTCCATTCCGCCAGATAAGGCGTATAAACACCCTTGCTATTGATATATGCATGTAATTGGAAAGTTACTTTTGCTTTGTAATCGTCAATGGTACTGATGTAGGGCTCTTCCTTCATAGCCGGAAGATTGGTAGAAATAAAGAATCCATTTTTTTCAATAATGGGTACAAACCCTTTGGTTTGCTTGATATAAGTGACATCTTCGATGGGGATGAATTCTACTTGTGAATGACGAACTGGAATATCTGATTGGAAATACCAATCTCGGGGTAGCGTCCATCTATCTGATTCTATTTTAAAGGAAATCTCAATGATACTGCCTACTTGTACATTTGGGCATGCCACTTTCTTTTGGGCTTGACTCTCAGAAATTTTTTCATCAAAAATATTTTCGTCTTTCACCTTGGTCACTGTACCGTCTGGTGCTATGACTTGAGCCTTGAGTCCTTTGATATTTTCAGAATTTTTCTCAAAATAGTAATTGATGAAAATATTGCCCCTTTCAATCCCACCTTCTTTCAAAATTTTTATCCTTTTGTGGCTGGTTAAGGTATATCTGACCCCATTTCCAAAATAAAAAAACATTTCTCCTATGTCATCCAAGACAACAGCCTCTGCCGCTGAGTCCAAGGGATACACAGTCATTGATAGATCTTCTTGTGGAATTTTGCCCCAGCTGATTTTTTTAATATCTTGCGCTTTCAAACAAAGACATTGTAATAAAACGAGGGCGAGCAAATAAATTTTTTTAGTATTCATGGGTGATCGATTGTTTAATAATTATTTTTTCTTACAAGCTTATTTTTTTAAGAATGAAGTGTTTTATACATAGATAAAACCGTAATACCAAAACCGTACCAAAATTGCATAAAATTAATTAATAAACCAATGGACGTTAAAAATAATATTTTAGAGGCGATCGGAAAAACCCCTTTAATCAGGATAAATAAAGTTACAAGTCACTTGCCGGCCCAGGTTTTCGCCAAGGTAGAATCATTTAATCCAGGCCATTCTATCAAAGATAGGGTAGGGATCAAAATGATTGAAGATGCTGAAAAAGCAGGCAAAATTAAACCAGGTGGGACCATCATAGAGTCAACTTCCGGGAATACTGGTATGGGTTTGGCGCTTGCATGTGTCATCAAAGGTTACAAATGCATTTTTACGGTTTGTGATAAACAGAGCAAAGAAAAATTATTTATACTCAAAGCCATGGGTGCAGAGGTGGTGGTTTGCCCTACCAATGTAGAGCCCAAGGATCCTAGATCTTATTATTCGGTTGCGGCGAGGTTGCAAACAGAAATTCCAAATTCATTTTGGTGTAACCAATACGATAACCTTTCCAACTCTCAAGCGCATTACGAAAGTACTGGACCTGAAATTTGGGAACAAACCGATGGGAAAATTACACACTTGGTTTCAGGAGTCGGAACTGGTGGTACTATGTGTGGCACGGCCAGATATTTGAAAGAGCAAAATCCCAATATCAAAATTTGGGGCATCGATTCTTATGGTTCAGTTTTCAAAAAATATAAGGAGACGGGCATTTTTGATGAAAAAGAAATCTACCCTTATGTTACTGAAGGAATCGGAGAAGACATCTTGCCAGAAAACGTAGATTTTGACATCATCGATTTGTTTGAAAAAGTGACCGACAAAGATGGCGCTTTGATGGCAAGAAGATTGGCCAAAGAAGAAGCCCTTTTCCAGGGTTATAGTGCTGGAGCAGCCATGGCCGGTTTATTACAATTGGGCGGCAGCCTCACGAAAGACGATGTAGTTGTAGTCATTTTCCACGATCACGGTAGCCGTTATGTAGGGAAAATTTACAACGACGAGTGGATGCACGATCGTGGCTTTTTGGATGATGAATTGAAAGTGAAAGACATCATTTCCAGGAAAAATAATAAAGACTTCATCTCTGTAGACATCCACCAAAGCCTGAAGGATATTCTCAAGGTCATGAAGGACAGCGACATCAGCCAATTACCAGTCCTCAAAAACGGCAGCATGGTCGGCTCTGTAACCGAAAGTAAAGTGCTAGAACAGATCATCAACAATCCGCTCAGAAATGACGAGATGTTTGTC
>Ga0116156_10003017_pt1 | contig 14931 bp, 10 predicted proteins | sample AD_UKC045_MetaG_FD_89891 | JGI IMG/M metagenome (GOLD analysis project Ga0116156, IMG submission 89891) | Active sludge microbial communities of municipal wastewater-treating anaerobic digesters from USA - AD_UKC045_MetaG | ecosystem: Engineered > Bioreactor > Anaerobic > Digestate | place: USA... | reverse complement strand
TAGGTGAAATTTTCTTAATGTGTCTGCGCCGATCCTGTTAAAAACTGTCCCTTTCCCCTTAATAAATGTTGATACATCTGTCCGAGCAAATTCCTTCACACTCTTAACATAGGAATACATCGTGTCACGTTTAGCCCTTCCTAGCTCAGGAATGAGAGTGAGGTCATTTCTTTGATAGAGATGATGCTTACAGAACGTATTCCAGTGGCAGAGTTTACATGTGCCACTATATGCAGGGAGAGTGTACTCCTCAAGGGTAAGGATTCGGTGAGCCTGATTCAAACAGTCTTTGTATAGCTGCCATAATGTATCAGGAGTTCGCGGCCCTGGTGTGCTATTCAGGTTATATACGACTTCCTCGCCATGAATGTCCCAGATATAGGGATATCTCCCAGCAGATATTCCCATCTTTTCGAGAATGTCGGTATACAGAGCTAACTGGACTGCATAATGCTTCTTTGGTTTACCATCTGAGTCGTCAGATGAGATATCCTCGAATCCAGATCCACTTTTAATGTCACCAGCGACATATCCAGTATCTCTTCTGGACAACAGGTCAGGGACACCAAGGAGATCCCCAGCTCTAATACATCCTCCATAGATCAAGGGATCACCCCTGGCTATGGCTTCAAGAGTAAGTTTTTCTCTTACTTCATGTTCTTCACTGCTAAGATCTATGTAGGGAATTTTAAGGTTGCTTATTACTTCCTTTTCATACGCGGTTCCTCTCTCCCAGAGCAACTCAACGAACTTGCTTTCAGGATCTCTTTTCTTAGGGTCTTCATGAATATCAAGGTACAGACGGTGAGGACATTGAACCAGATCATAAAGCATCGAGGCTGTAATAAATCGATGCATAACTACCCTCACACTCGGTTATGAGTTGCTTCACCTGGAGTTTCCCATCCACCATGACGGTCACTGTATATGATAAATGAGAATAAATCTTTTATCCTCTATGGTTCAGTTTGCTCAATTGAACTACTAATTGCTGCAGATCTTCCAATAGTGCACCTTTATTGTAATTATAGCCAGCTTCTCGATATGCATCGATAGCACTCTGGTAGTACCATATCTGTTCATCTCTACCTGCATTGAATCGTTCCCATATCTCATCTCCTATTCTTCTGTAGTCTGATAGGATCGCTCTGGCGTTGTCTATTTTGTCAGCGATAGTTACCCTCAATAGATTTGGATCTTCTCTTCGTACTCGTTCAAGATAGGCTTCCTTGCGCTGACGCCATGGGGGTTTTTTATCCCCGCTTTTATAATCTGGTGGAGTATCGGTCGCTATCTCTATGATGGCCAGAACACGAGTGCCGAAAAGTTTAGAAATATCTCCCCGACTTGTCTTTTCGGGTTTGTCTTCCAGGGCATCATGTAAAAGAGCTGCGATAGCCTCGTCTTCATCTCCGCCATCTTGCTGAACTAATGCACACACGGAAAGTAAATGGGCCATATAAGGAATTTCGCTACCTTTGCGCACATCACGACCATGAAGGTCAAATGTATAATCAAGTGCATCATATAACCGACTACTGATTTCTTTTCTATTGTCGTTCATTGCGAGTTCCTTTTCATGGGTATATCGATTCTATGCTTTTACATTTTATCAGTTGAAAGAATGCTCATTCCCGATATCTCTGCAAGGAAACACTTCTTTTGATATATGTCCCATCTTCATCCCCGACAGTAACTGTAACTTCCCAAATCTCTCTATCTGAAGCATCGACTTTTTTTCTCGAATCCACATTTATCCCCGTAAATCCAGAAGCTGCATATTTGTCATCCAGAAATTCCACCGCATGCTCAGACTTTAGGTATTCTTTCAAATCTTTATTAGTCATGTTTTCAATATCATTTGAAGAAAAGTAAAATGTCAGGAAGGTATGTTGATATGCTGCCCAGCACTCAGCCCTAAATGGCCTACCATCACTGAATATACCTTCGGCAAAACCGAGGTCGATGTGATCGTCAGAATCCCTTTTCTCGAAATTCAGCTTGTAATGAGATCTATCTACCCTGGGGTATCGAACTTCTAAAATTTTTCTATTTTGACCCATGTTCAATCCTTTCCTGTAATTGATGATATATGTTTATCATCTATCACTGAATGCCATAGATCAGGAGTCAGTTCATGTAGGTATGCATCAACAATATCGAGAACGCCGCTTGCTGCAGCATATTCTATATGCTCTCTCAACCGGGCACTCTTTTCTTCATTGGTTGTGTCATGCCATGCACCAAGTATTAACGGTAAGGATGGATTCCACCTTCCATCATCTTGATTCTTGTTAGGCAACATTTCCCATAATTCATTCCAGTATCGTGGCTTGGGACATATACGCCCTTCTGACTCGACATATGCAAGTAGGGTAGAGAGCTTATCATTCGGTCCGCTCATTTCCTATACCCCCCAGATGAAGCATATCTACAACCTTAAACCAACAGTCTCTGCTTTTTATTTCAACAGGTTTCTCTTTCATTTTGTCCTACTGAATACATTGTATGCTTAACCGCTTTTCTGGATCTGCCAATCTATCCACTTCTTGTATTCCTTCACGAGCTTATTCCTTACATCCTTTGGCCTCAAAACCCTCACGTGGGGTAACCAGGGCTTCAGACACATAGAAATCTCTTCATCAGAGCAGGCTATGAAACGAACCAGGAGAGAACCATCATCTCTCTCATCGATGATCTCCTGAAGGGGCATAATCCATCTCCTCTTGAAATAGTGAGCCCACTCAGCATCCACTTCGATGATCACTTCTTTTGTTCTGTCACCTGAAAACCAGATGTTAACGCTCTTTGACAGGGTATCATCAAGATCCTTGGGAAGACCTTTCACGGCCTCTTTAAGTTTCTTCACATTGCTTATCTTATCCAGGGCGTACTTCTTAATGATGTTATCCTTTGAATCCTTGGCAACTAGATACCAGACCCCATCGAAGTAGGCGATACGGTAGGGGTGTGCTATGACGTCATGGGGCTTGTCTCCCTGATAGGAGAAAAACACTTGTCGGCCCATCTGGATGGTTTCGATCAGCTTGTTCATGATTTTGGTATGGAGTTGTATCCCTCCCTCGACCTTCACGAAGACCGGCCTGCATGCTGAGTAATCACATAATCTGCTCAGAACATCTTCCGCTGCCCTTTCGAATGGTTTGCCGAGTTGTGATACCAGATCCTTCAGGGCAACTATGAGGGCAAGCTCTGATTCATCGAACAGACTCAGATCGCCATACTTGATGAGATCCTTCTTGAGACTGTAGGTGCCTTTCTTCTCCTCATGGATTGGCAGACCTGCGTCCTTCAGTGCTTTCATGTCCCTCTGGATAGTCCTGACATCTACACCGAGAATTTGAGAAAGCAGCTGTGTGGTTGCGGTCTCCCGTTCCAGGAATGCCTTGAGGACCTTGCCTATCCGGATTATACGCTGTTTCTGGACAGCCTGAGATTCTTTCCTCACACGATCTCCTCAATAAAATCTCATGGAACAGGCTCATCATAAGCCATTGAGATTGTCACGTAAAGTTTGAGTATTTAACCAATTCCATTTTATGCGACATACGTCTGTCGTGGTGACCTTCTGCCAACATGTGATCTGAGGTATGATCAGTTTTTGCTCAGTAGTTGTTAAGCAGAATGGAACGAAGGAGGTCATCATGGAGAACGTTATAAACAAAAAACTTCAGCACATAAGGATTGGCGAGGTTCAGCAGTTCAGGAACGTATCGATATATCCGCTCTTCCTGGAGGCAAAGGCGGTTGTGGACCACTTGGTGCTCAAAGAGGCCCTTGGGCAGGAACTGGTCGTCATCAGGGAGATCGATGAAGGCGGCCATGTGCCCCAGCTCGTGGTGGTGAATAACTCCGAGATTCCTGTGCTCATTCTGGACGGAGAAGAGCTCATAGGTGCCAAGCAGAACCGGGTGCTCAACACCACGGTGCTGCTGCGCAAAAAGTCATCAACCATCATCCCGGTGAGCTACACCGAGCAGGGCCGGTGGCACTATGAATCGAAGACCTTCAGTTCTTCGGAATACAGCATGCCTGCATTCATGAGAAAAAAGAAGAACCGGTCAGTCCAGGAGTCGTTGCGCAGTACTGGTGATTTTCGTTCTGACCAGGGTACCGTGTGGCGTGAAATCCACGAGCAGGCCGCAAAGGCTGCCGTATATTCACGCACTGGAGCCATGCGTGACACCCTTGAGGCAAAGAGAGCCGATGTGGATGATTATGCAAACCATTTCCCCTGCCTGGATGGTCAGAACGGCATTCTCGTCTGCATCGGCGGGACAGTTGCGGGTATGGACATGGTCGCCCATGGCCCTTCGTATGAGCTTCTGCACGCCAAGTTGCTGAGCAGCTATCTGATCGATGCCATTCTTCAGGATAATGACCTGTCTGTTGCTCATGACCCTGCCAACCCCCAGCTCTTCCTCGATGCCGTAAACAGCTGCGAGGTGAGCAGATACAAATCAGTGGGCCATGGTTGGGACCTGAGGTTCGAAGGCAGAAGTGTATTCGGTTCGGCACTTGAATACCGCAACGGAATAATCCACATGGCATTCTTCTCGGCAAACGGCGATGGCAGAAACGATGCCGACAGCCGCATGACTGGGTTCAACAGGAGAGCATCTTATAGAAGAAAGGATAGGTGAATAATACAAAGAGATCCTTTACAAAGACTTATTATAGGAGCTTGACATTATTGCTGAAAAGGAAGACAACTAACATAATTTCATGAAATGTTTGATAAAGCATTGATGGGCTCAATCACCTATCTAAATTTCTTTATGAAATCTGTTGGATGAGGGACCGATGGTTAAACTTGAGGATTTGAAAAAGGGGGCTCTGGTAAAGGGTATTATTCCAACAGGTCCGATAGAAGTTGTCGATATCAAGTGGCATGGTGACTCTGTTATTGAGCTTACATATAAGGAACCTTCCGGCAAAGTTGAGAACGAGCTTCTTTATCGTGATCGGGAGCCATCTATTGAAATACTACAACCTGGAATTGTCTGGGGATTCAATGCTGACGCAAAGCTGATGCGTCTGGTTTCCGAGGCATTCCGGATTCATTTGGGTTACCTTTTTGATCCACATCTTGCCGTTCATACATCTTTACTCGATCCCCTGCCGCACCAGATAACAGCAGTCTATGAGAACATGCTTTCTCGCCAACCCTTGCGATATTTGCTTGCTGACGACCCAGGCGCAGGGAAAACTATCATGGCTGGGTTATTCATGAAGGAATTGCTGGTCCGAGGTGATATGGACAGATGCTTGATAGTTTGTCCTGGTAATCTTGCTGACCAATGGCTGGATGAACTATTTCAGCGTTTTCAACTTAGGTTCGAGATTCTGACGAATGACCGTTTGGAATCCGCCCCCACCGGTAATGCATTTGCAGAAATGCCGTTCGTTATAGCTCGACTTGATAAATTGAGCAGGAATGAAGATGTTCAAGTAAAACTCCAGCAAACTGATTGGGACCTTATTGTATGCGATGAGGCACACAAGATGTCGGCTTCGTTCTTCAATGGGGAGATAAAGGAAACGAAAAGGTATAAGCTGGGAAAGATTTTATCCGGCCTCACACGTCATTTCCTCCTGATGACTGCAACCCCTCATAATGGCAAAGAGGAGGATTTCCAATTATTTCTGGCCTTACTTGATGGAGACAGGTTCGAAGGGCGCTTCCGTGATGGGGTTCATGCGGTCGATACTTCAGACCTTATGCGCAGGATGGTCAAAGAAAACCTGCTAAAGTTCGACGGCACTCCGCTTTTTCCTGAAAGGCTCGCATACACGGTTGGATACAAACTATCTGATCTGGAAGCAAACCTATACTACGAGGTTACTAACTATGTCAGGGAAGAATTCAACAGGGCTGATGCCTTGGATAATGAAGGAAGGAAAGGAACTGTAGGCTTTGCACTTACTATACTCCAACGTCGTCTTGCTTCTTCCCCGGAGGCCATATATCGATCCATTCTCCGGAGGCGTGAACGTTTGGAACGCCGTTTGAGAGAAGAGAAATTGCAAAAGAGAGGAGAGCAAGCACGTATTCTTGACATGAACCAATTGAAGCCTCTCAGCCCTGAAGATATTGAAGACCTTGATGAGGCAACGGATGAAGAGGTTGAAAAGACAGAAGACGAAATCATTGATAAAGCCACAGCTGCTCAAACAATTATTGAACTTGAGGCGGAGATAGCAATTCTTGTCAGGCTCGAAGCATTGGCATTGAAAGTTCGTTCAAGCGGCACTGACAAGAAATGGGAGGAATTATCAAAGCTTTTACAAGATAATAAAGAAATGTTCGATCCATCAGGAGCGAGAAGAAAACTGATCATTTTTACAGAACATAGGGATACGCTCAATTATCTTACCACACGAATTCAGACGCTCCTTGGAAAGGCTTCGGCAGTAATCACGATCCATGGTGGCATGGGCAGAGAGGAACGAAGAAAATCAGAAGAGCTTTTCAAGCAGGATAAAGATGTCCTTGTACTTGTTGCAACTGATGCTGCCGGGGAGGGCATTAATCTACAGCGTTCACACCTCATGGTGAATTATGACCTTCCCTGGAATCCTAACCGGATTGAACAGCGGTTCGGCAGAATACATAGGATAGGTCAGACCGAGGTGTGCCACTTGTGGAATTTGGTGGCTGAAGAGACACGTGAAGGTGATGTGTATCGGACGCTTTTGAAGAAATTGGAAACAGAACGTAATGCATTAGGTGGTGCGGTCTTTGATGTGCTTGGTAAAGCCATAAACGGTACAGAGCTGCGGGAGTTGATGATACAAGCTATCCGTTACGGTGATAAACCCGAGGTTAAGGCTCGACTTAATCAGCGTATAGAGGACGCATTAAGACGTGACAAGCTTGAGGAACTTCTCGCAGAGAAGGCTCTTGTGCATGAATCCATGGATTCGAGCAAGGTCTTTAAGATCAGAGAAGACATGGAACGTGCCGAGGCTAGGAGGCTCCAACCTCATTTCATAGCCTCATTCTTTATGGAAGCATTCAAACTGCTCGGGGGAACAATACGCGAGCGTGAACCGAAGAGGTATGAGATCACACACGTGCCAAACCTTATCCGGGCACGGGATAGGCAGATAGGTCATGGTTATCCGGTTCTCCCGAAGTACGAGCGAGTATGCTTTGAAAAAGAACTTATCAATCCTCCGGGGAAACCCTTGGCCTCATTTATATGCCCTGGGCATCCGTTACTCGATGCAACTATAGATCTAGTAAAAGAACGTTATCGAGAGCTCTTAAAAGAAGGGGCCGTCTTCCTAGATGAAAGCGATACCAGCGAGGATCTGAAGGTACTGTTTTATCTGGAGCACGCAGTCCAAGATGCTCGGGTTGATAAATTCGGCAACAGAAGGGTCGTATCAAGGCGGATGCATTTTGTTGAAATGGATGAGAATGGCACAGTCAAGAATGCCGGATATGCCCCTTATCTTGACTACCGTCCCCTTACTGAAGAGGAACATGCTCTGGTGTCACAAGAGCTGAAGAAAGAATGGCTCAAAAGTGATTTGGAATCAAAAGCTACAACGTATGCCATTACCAACCTGGTGAGGGATCATTTCGAGGAAGTCAGGAAACGTAAAGAGGACCTTGTTTCTAGAACAAGTATTGCCGTTAAGGACAGACTCACCAAAGAGATAACTTACTGGGACCACCGTGCTGATGAATTAAAAGCCCAAGAACTTTCAGGCAAAATCAATGCAAAGATGAATTCTGCTAAAGCCCGTTCACGTGCTGATGATCTGCAAGCTCGACTCGAAAAACGCCTGAAAGAACTCGATCAAGAACGGCAGCTCTCGCCTTTGCCTCCCGTTGTAATCGGAGGGGCTCTTGTTGTTCCAGGTGGTCTCCTTGCGATGATGCGCGGAATCCGCAAGGAAACCCCCACAACTTTTGCCCATGAAACAAAGCGAGTGGAATTGGCTGCTATGGAAGCAGTAATTGCAGCAGAGAATTCACTGGGGAATACTCCCAAGGATGTGAGTTGTTATAAGTGCGGGTATGATATTGAGTCCCTTATCAAGGATGGAAAGGGAAGATTGCGTTTTATCGAAGTAAAGGGAAGGATTACCGGTGCTACCTCAGTCACAATTAGCAAGAATGAAATACTAACGGCTTTGAACAAGCCGGATGATTTTATCCTAGCTGTGGTGGAAGTTCCTGCTGCTGGCGGCCTTGAAGATGCTGATACATGGAAGATAAGCGATAAGAAATCGCTAGCATATGGGAACATGTTTAATGGCTGTATCGTTCACTATATCCAAAAGCCTTTCAGAAGTGAGCCTGACTTTGGGGTAACCAGCGTGAACTATGACATAGCTGAACTATTGAAGCGTGCAGAAGTCCCGAAATGACCACGAAACGCATTGAACAACTACAAGAAGATCACGCTGCACAGGCTATAAATAGCTTGGTTATGACCTGTCGTGCACGGTTTATTCGTTCAGCGGATTTGGTTGGAATACGTGGCCCCGCAATTGATCATCTCCAGCGGTTAGGTCTTCAAGAATCGATCAATGTCGTACCACTTATGAATGCATGGCTGTATCTATGTAAACGATATCGAGCTGAGAGATATGACCCTCAACAGAATCTTTTCCGCAACAGTGAGACAGAGCTTGAAGAGTTATGGGGGAAGTTCGTATATCATGAGCTTATCCCACAGTTGTTAAGGGAAGATGAGCTTGTCCGCAATATTTTACGAGCGGTGAGAGGCCTTCCTTGTACAGATCCTGATAAGGCAGCTGAAGCAGTTTACCAGTACTTTCTTGAAATGACCTTACCAGCTATGTCACCACCTTGGGCTCCGGAGGAGATAATATGAAGAACATCACCCCCGTTCCTCCTTTTTTGTGGCCTGAACCACGGATCTTAGAAGGAATGGCAGATTATCAAGATCAACCTCCTTTCGATAATCTGGCTTTGTCATCGAGTTCTATGTTCGGGATCATATCTGGGCTTACAGTTCAAGGAATCAATGTCCTTGAATCATGGCTTGCACAGAACGAAGACCTCAATGTTCGTCTGATAGTGACTGTTTATCCTACTTGCGCCACCAAAGAAGCTGATCTTTCTTGTCTTTTAGATCTTGCCTTACGAATTGAGGAAAGGTTGATTGTACATATAAAGCCTCTTGCAGAACTAACGGATCGTACAGCAAGCACGCTATGTTTTATTGATCATGATACAGATGTTGTTCATATCGTTTCAGGGCCATATGACGACCTCGGACTTGAGTCCTGGTGTGATGGGCAAGTAAACCTCGTATTCAAAGCAACTCATATGCAAGCTGATTCTTTCGGACGATATTTTGACTGGCTCTGGGCTAAATCGGCAGACATCAGAGTAGAAGGAGTGTTGCACATTCCTAACCTTGTTCTTCCTGAAGGAACTGAGGAAGCATCCCTGATGTGGAAAGATTACATTCATGAATGCACTATTGCTGAGATTGTCCAAACTGTTGTTCGTGTTGATCCTGACACAGGTGAAGTCACTGTTTTATCTGAAGATGGTCAGGTAATTGTACCGCCCCCGACCTCAGAATTAGGGCTTCCAAAACTGGACAAACTTGCTGAATTCATATCACGGATTTATGAAAAAGGTTCCTTAGTCAGTATAGATAAACTAAGTAGGATTCCCCCCCTAGACGCACCTCTTGACCCTAGCTTGTTTGGCGATACGGCAGAGTTGCAGCGTGGCAATGTTACTCGCAAGGTAAGCATGCGTGTCTCTATTATCGACGAAAGTATACTAAAAGAAATTGAAAAGCGAAGAAAGGGGCTGGGTACATTATTACCGAAGTTTTCCTTCAACTTGGCAGACAACATACGGTGGATGCCTTTCTCAGCACGTGAGTTGTTCGAATCAGAACTGAAACGCTTGAATGAGGAAGGGCAGAAGCTGATCTCAGACTTGCTGAAAGGTGATGTGGATGCATTTATAAAGAGTAAACAAAGTAGCCTCATAGAAAATATCAACTCCATGTATACAACTCTTGGCAGGCAAGGGAAGGTAACAGAAGATGTCATCTCCAAGGTTACTGAGAGCCTTAAAGAGCGTTTAACAAAAGCATGTTCTGCCAATTTCATGCCGAAGCTTTCCTACGCATCGATAAGTTTTGCTCTTACAGAGAATGTATTGGCTTCCCCGTGGGGCCAGGCATATTCCTTGTTGAAGGACATAGCTACCTACCCACGAAAGGCTTTGACGGATGGATTTTTCTTTCGAGGTCTAAGGGTACAGGAAGAAGATCTGATAGATTCCATGAATGTTGCGGAAGATGCGTTATGTAGTGATCTTAGTTCTCGTGGAATAAAGAAACGCTGTAAGGATGAACTCGATCTCCTTAGTCGTATAGAGGTATCGCCCTTAGATTCACGGGACAGATGCGGTCTGGTTCATAAAATAATTACCGGAACACCTATTGATGCGGTTTATAGTGAATTGAAGGAAAAGGAGACATCACAGAATCAGTAGGATTATCTCCGAAAGCTGCATTGAGAACTGTATGGGGAGAATTATTTACAATGCTATACTGCTTACCACGAAAGGAGCGAGATGAGTCTTAAACCCCCATCTTTCTTCTTTCCTATCCGAGACGAGGCTCGGGAAAACTGGGATGAACTGGAAGCAAAGCCCAAGATAGCAGGTCCCTGGCGCCAGCTCTTTATGCAGGTGAAGAGCCCTCAGCATGTTCTATCAGAACTCCTTCAGAATGCAGATGATGCAAAGGCAACATGGGTAAATGCTTCGATAGTGGATGATACCTTTCAATTCATACATAACGGGGAAGATTTTAATGACCAGACATTCTCATCACTCTGCAATTTCGGATACTCAAACAAACGAACTCTTCACACCATAGGTTTTCGTGGAATCGGATTCAAATCAGTTTTTTCACTTGGACCTGAAGTTCGAATATCAACTCCAACAATGAGTTTTGCTTTTCATGAAAAAAGATTCACAGAGCCATTATGGATCGAGGGCAGCCGGACAGATGAAGAGACAATAATCCGGGTAAAAATGGTTGACCCTGCAAAACAAAAGGCCTTACAAGACGATTTCTTAAGATGGCAGAACAGCTCTGTTTCGCTTTTATTTTTTAACCATATTAAGAAATTGACTATCCAGGATGAACAGATATTTCGTGACGATCTTGAAGAAGGCCCGGTTTCTCGCTCTCGATGGGTTAGTTTAAATAACAATAGGTTTCTCTTAATAAGCTCTCAAGATGAACCGTTTACCCAGGAATGTATTGAAGAAATCAAGGAAGAAAGGGGCATGGAACATCCCACATGTGATATGCCGCCATGTTCAGTACAAATCGTTTTGGGGACCGATGCTCAACCATATCTTTATACTGTTCTGCCAACAGAGATAAAGCCCCTCACTCCATTCAGCATAAATGCGCCTTTCATTACCGACCCGGCAAGAATTAAATTAAAGGCTTTGTCCGATTCAAAAACCAATAGATGGTTGCTTGAAAGAATTGGCAGGCTAGCTGCTGATTCCTTGATCGAGTGGATAGATAACAGGCATCTTGATCTTCAAGAACGCGCTCAGGCCTATAGGTTGCTCCCGGATAGGATTAATACTGACGGATCTATAGAGCGGGAATGCAGTGTTTGCATTATTGAATCTATGGACAGTGTGTTCGAAGAGAAAGATACATGCGTGTTATGTAACGATGGGAGCATTACATCCCGAAACAAGGCTGTTGCACTGCCAGGACCAGTTTTGGATACTTGGGGAGATTCAGTAGCATTACATACTTTTGCACCACTAAAAAAAAATATTACTGCGCGCATTATAAATAAAAATTCAATCCATAAGTTAGAACGTTGGGGTTTCATTGAATCACGACTTGATAATTCATTTATCTATGATTTTCATCAGAAGAAAGTACGCCCTCCCTGTCCTCGACCGCTAGAGAAGCTCACTTATTTTTGGAGCTTTCTCCTTTCGCATTCAAATGATTATCCAATGAAATACTATGCAGATGATTTGCCGATAGTCCCTGTTTCGAAAAAAGAGATACTATTCCCTGCTAAGTTAGTTCTATCAGCCAGTAACCTTAATACAAAGCTAACCGAGGAAGAGTGGTCCTTCCTTATGAAATATGCTGACATTATGGACCAACTTTGGTTGCAGATACTGTCTCGTGCATCAAAATTCAAAGATAATGATGAAAAAGATATAGAAAATGAACGACAGCGCATCATCGATTCCATACAGCTCTCTGATAGGCTTAACCATAATCACCGGATAGGGATTGAGCATGTCATACAAAATGTTGCAGAAAACATTTTCAAGAAAGAAAACCCTGGAGTTGATGGGATAACTATCGCTCACATTGCTGCCAAAAGTAATATCCGTGTTTATGAAGGATTTAAATATCTCTGTAGGGACGGATGCTGGCGTACCAACAACAACGTGCTTATAGCCCCTGAGATTGTGAACCTTGATGAGCTGTTCCCTACCGAATGGCTCCTGAAGCATGTAATCTCTGACGACTATGCAATCAAATGTCCCGCCCAAGATATCCAAAAATGGAGGGAATGGTCTTCTAATCATGATAAGAGCAGACTATATTGTTTCCCCCCTCCACAGAAATCAGAGGAATCTTTTTGGGGAATCAGTAGAGCTGAGCAGATAATAACCAAACGTGGCGGAACACCACCAACTGAATACAAATATAAAGGCGAGAAATTCATTCTTGAAGATTACGATTGGGAAGAAGAGATCTGGTCCTATTGGGATGCCCAAGCACAATTGGACCCCAAATTTTGGTTAAACATCGGGCGTGGTATAGTTTGCTGGTATTTTGATAAATGGAAATCGACAATCTCTGCAGAAACCAAACAGAAGGCTGCAAAATATGCATATGACATAGACCATGACAACCTATATTCGGGTTGGCTTATGAAGGTTAAAAGTCTTCCATGCCTTCCCGACTTATACGGATTCCCTATGACTCCGGCAGAACTCATGCGAACCACACCTGATACGGGTCCTCTATCCAGTGTTGAGCGTTTTATACATAAAGACTTGGATAAACATGAATATGCAGAAGTTCTAGAACTCCTTGGTGTAAGGGGAAAACCCGCAGGTATTGGACCTCTTCTTGATCGTCTTCAGGCATTATCAAAAGCAGAAAAACCACCTATTAGTGCCCTCGGCAGCATATATGAGTGTATCGACCGTGCTCTGTTGAGAATGTCCACAGATGAGGTCTTAGCGGCTAGAGATCGCTTTCGTGAATTCAAACTTATTTTTACTGAAGACAACACATGGGAATGTGCCCCTCATGTGTATCTTGATAATCCGGAGCAGATCCCCGGTGTACGTATAATCAATCATGAGTTCCGAAGCATGAAGCTTTGGGAACAGCTAAATGTGACTACCCGACCTACCTTCGAGATGGCTTTGGCATGGCTTCTGGAAAGGCCAATCGGGGAAAAATTATTGGAAGATGAAAGAATGCGAGTTCGCGCAATAATCCGGAGAGATCCGCAAGGTATCTGGACAAAAACCAATGCATGGCTTGATTTGTCAGGCCGATGGCAGGAGAAGAAAGCACTTAAGCTGGCGATATCAAGAAATCCCGTTCCAACCTTGTTTGATTCCTTCAGACGGATCATTGCAGATTTTACCATGGTACAGAACAATCCATTTGATTTCTGTGAATACACCGGACTTGAAGATCTTGATACCGTTATGGAAGTGAGATTGGAAGATAAAGAGGACGAAGCGCAATCTCTGGACGGAAGATGGCTTGGTACTTTAGGAAGTTTATTGATGCGTTTAAAAGACCAGGACACTAAAGACGCTCGGACAGATGCTGATTCTCCTACCATACATGATAGAGATATTGCCAATCGCATGAGAATGAGTTCCCTGCATCAAGTCCGTAATATGAAAGCTGCCCCTTATATCCATGGTGAACTGGCAGGTAGCGCAAAAGACTGTATGGTCCACTGGTTCGACAATGTGATCTATGTAAAGGGACCATCTACCCAGCACATCCATGAATTGAAGAAAATGTTGGCCAACCAATTCAATACTCAAAGTGCACGTGCTGCAATCGAAGATTGTGCTTATCGAGAACCTTCATGGATTCATGAATATGCTATTCATAATTTGGATCTTGAGGAAGAAAGACCCTATTCCGAGTCAGCTGAAGGAACCACAGAGGCCAAAGACAATTCGAAAGATAAAAAGGATTTTCAGGAAGAGCAAGTGGATATAACCACTGGCAGTGGGGATAGTGCATCTTCATCAAGCGATAGTGGGACTTCTCAAGGTGAACAACACAAAGAGCATAAAGATGAGCAAGAAAAGAAAAGAGCTCAATCTCGGCAAGATCATCTTGGCAATGCTTTCAGATTATATATGAAGGAAAAGGGCTATCATTTGGATGGAAACAAATATGTACATCCAGATGGGAACTGGATCACAAGGGCAGAACATAGCTCTTCATTTGATTGGATCGAATATGATGAAAAAGGACAAATAGTTTCTTTATACTGGATTGACCATGGAACGATACAAGAAGGGTTTGATATCCCTTCTGAGATTTGGAATTACCAAAATCAAGACGGTTGCGAAGTTTATCTGTTGCTGATCGAGAAAGATGTCAGCATCCAAAAATACTCCCTATCTAACCTGAAACATTTGGCTGATGATGGAAGGGTGGAAGTATTTCCTCATGCATTGAAAGTGCGCATGGTAGGGTAATTATTTAGATGATAAGTCTGAGTGTAAATCGGCATTGTAAACTAGACCAGAAATCGTCATCAGGAATTAGGCCACGCTCATTCATTTTCATGGGGAAGTGTATTCGAGGGAGAAGTTTGAGAAGAGAGGCAGGGGCCTGGGGG
>Ga0116156_10003016_pt1 | contig 14935 bp, 9 predicted proteins | sample AD_UKC045_MetaG_FD_89891 | JGI IMG/M metagenome (GOLD analysis project Ga0116156, IMG submission 89891) | Active sludge microbial communities of municipal wastewater-treating anaerobic digesters from USA - AD_UKC045_MetaG | ecosystem: Engineered > Bioreactor > Anaerobic > Digestate | place: USA... | reverse complement strand
CGACCCCTACCACGCCGCCCGGCGCAACCCGTGGAACGAAGTCGAATGCGGGGACCCCTCCGCCGTAGCTGGCCATCGACCTGGCGTAGTGGTCCCCGCATTCGACTTCGTTCCACGGGTTGCGCCGGGCGGCGTGGTAGCGGTCGTGGACCATGCGGGTGACGGCCAAGCCTTCGGTCAGCAGGCCCTCCCAGATCATGTGGCCGGCCACCTGGTACTCGAAGCCGTTCATGCACTCGTTGAAATAGCCGGCGGCCCAGTTGGGGCCTTTGCCCTTGGCCTTGTCGTAATCCCAATCGGTACGCGGGAACGTACACATCAGCAGGCCGCCTTCGCCGGGCATGGCGTACCAGCGGCCGGGCTTGTTCGCCTCGCGGTACGGGCCGACGTCGGGCGTAAAGTTGTAGCGCCACAGCGACTGCAGGGCGGCCTGCGTCTCCTTCTCCGGCAACACGCGGCCCAAGCCCACTTGATACGCCCAACTCTGCCCGAACACCTGATCGATATGGCAGCCCGTGCCGGAATTGATCGCTTCGGGATGCTGCGGGTCGGCGCGGTTGATGAAGTACTCGCCGTCGAACAACTGCTCGACGATCGCGGCCTGGCCCTTGTCGAAGATCTGTTGGCATTGCTCGGCGAACGCATCCTCGCCCACCTCGCGCGCCATCTGTTCGCCGGAGCGGAGCGCGGCCAGGTACAGCGAGCTGAGCCAGGCCACGGGGCCGTACCAGTCGGCGTCCAGCGTGTTGTGCTGCTTGCCCTCGATCAGCCCGTCGCCGTTGGCGTCTTCGCGGATCAGGTACTCCAACGCCTTTCTCACACCGGGCCAGACACGTCGCAGGAACGCATCGTCCGGCGACATCTGGTGCTCGCGGTACGTCCGCAGGATGGCGCCCGCTTGGCCATCGACCGCGGGAAAGTTATTGAATTCGCCGCGGAACAAGATGGCCCCGTCCTCGCGCTGGGCGATGCCAAAGTCGACCCGCTCGCGGAGAATCCGTTCCAGTTCCGGAAACAGACGCCCCATCGCGTGGGCGTAATGCCAAACGTGTCCGCAGGTGCCGGCACAGCAGCCGACGCCTTCCCAAGCCCAGAAGCGGCCGCTGGCCAGCCGGAAACACGTCGAGGTGGCCAGCGTCGAAGCGTTGGCGAACGTGCGGTCCAGGAACCAGTAGGGCAGCGTCGAGTCGTACCAGGTGTCGCGCCACAGCCGCGTCTGCTGGCATAGCGCGTCGAAGTTGGCTGCCAGGTGCTCGGCCACGGCCAGCGCCGACGGGAACCGCTGGGCGTAGTAGCGGCCGGTCAAGCCGAACTTTTCGTTCAGCTTGAGGTTCGGGAAATGCCAGGTCACGAGGAAGGTCGCCGTCGCCGATTGACCGGGATTCAGCGTCAGCTTCCGGGTCAAAGAGCCCGCCAGTTTCTGCTCGAACGGCTTGGTGGCGGGAGCGTCGGAGCCGGCCGGGCTGCGCGTAAAGATGCCCTGCGGCAGTTGCGAATCGGCCAGCGACGTGGTGGCGACGTCGCCGGGCTGCGGATCGAGCAGCGCCAGGCCCATCGTGCCGAAATTCGCTTCGTCCTGCAGCGGGCCGGCTGCCACCCGCGGTTTGTCGCTGAACACAATGTCGTCTACGCCGACGTTCCCCCAGCCGCCGCGCTCGTCGTCGACGATTTGCAGCCGCGCCGTCTTGCCCAGCCAGCGGCGCACGTCCCAGCTCTTGGCCCCCATGCGGTTGTCGTTCGCTCCGGTGGCGCTGGCGACGGCTTTGTCCTCGACGATCAAATTCATGCACGTGCGACCCGCGTGGGCTCCGCCGCCGATCAGGAAGTTGATGTAATTCCGTTCGATCACAAACGCCCGGCTGGTCAGCGTCCCGACGTGCGCGTCGCCGCCGCCGACGTCTTCGCCTTGACGGGTGTTGTGCGTGTTCACCAGGCGTTTGCCTTGCGAACCGACGTCGCCCTGGTAGTTCGGAATCTTCGCCTTCTCGATGGGCCCCGCGCCGAACGCAGTGCCCGTCGCCTGCCAGCCCTCGTAGGTTTCCTTTTCAAAGTCCTCGAACGCGATGTCCGGGCGGGGCTCCGGCTCCTTGACGGGCGGCGGCGGTTCGGCACTGCACTCCAAGAAAGTCAATCGCTCGTTGCGGACCACGCGGTTGCGGCGAGAACCGTTTTGGAGCGGTGCGCTGTGCAGGCACACGGCGTTCTCCAGCCAGCCGGCCAGTTCGGCTTCGATCTTGGCGGGCCCGTTGTTCTTGACCGTGAATTGCACCACGGTCGCCGGGAGCGAAGAATCGTCGGTGTTCAGCGGGACGAACGGCGAGAACGCTTCCAGCGTCACGCTCGCCGGGCACTGCGGATCCCGGTACTCGACGCGGCCGATCGGGTACTCGCCACGAAACGAGATCTCGCTCCAGCCGGTGCGGTCCAGCGCCCGGACTTGCGTCTGCTCGCCCGCCGCGACCAGCAGCGCGAAGCCCTGATCCAGCGGCGAGGCGGGCGTCAGCGGATGAGCGTAGTGATCCGCGCCCGTGCCGATGTGCCGGTTGAAGATGTCCCAATGCCACAGCTTGCCGTCGCCGCCCAGGTACAGTTGCCCGGCACAGATGCCGCCGACGGGCATGCCGATCTTGTCCAGTTCCGGCACGCGATAGACCGCCGGCTCGCCTCGCGCCGTGAGCGACTGGACCCACTCGGCAGTCAGCCGCTTGTCGGCCGGCACCAGTTTCGCAAAATCCTTGGCTTCAAAAGGTCCGGCCACGGCCGGCCCGGCGGTCAGGCACGTGACCGCCGCCGTCGCCCCCATCAGTTCCAGGAAATCGCGTCGGGTGGCCTGGGGGCCGCAAGACGATGAGGAACAGCCGCAAGTGGTGTTTTTCTTTGGTGACGACATGATGTTCTCCTCTCATTACTTGGCGACCTGATAGCAAACGACCGACTGTTCGCCCCGGATGTACATGCGGCCGTTGGCGATGGTCGGCTGTTGGGGGCGGCCCAGTTCGATCGGCACTCGCGTGCGGGCCAGTTCCCGATACTCCTTGCGACTGGCTTCGGCCATCACCAGGTCGCCGTTCTTGGTGAGGGCAAAGATCAAGCCATCCGCGATCACCAGGTTCTGGTCCTTGGTCCACTCCTCATTTTCCACTTTCCACAGCAGGCGGCCGTCATGGAAATCGGTGCAGTGCAGGAAGCCCGCTTTGGCCCCGCCGCCGAAGCCAAACACGGCGTCTTGATAGACGGCGACCGTGTTGTACATGTTCGTCTGCAGTTCGCTGCTGCGGTACAGTTCCCGGCAAGTGATCTTTCCGTTTTCGGCTCGCATCTGCAGGCACGCGGAGAAGTTGCGGCCCTTGCCCTCTCCGCCGCAAACGAACAGCCGCGAGCCCACAGCCACGGGCGTACTGACCAGACCGATATGGATTGCGGCCTGATAGGGGCAGCGCCACATGATCTCGCCGGTTTCCGCGTGGACGCCCAGCAATTCGCGGGTCCCATAAGTCGCCACGATCACCTGCGGGATGCCGTCCACGACCTGATACGTCAGCGACGCCGGAGCGCCCAGTTCGCTGCGCGCGTCCGATTCCACGACGGTCGACCAGCGCAGGGCTCCGGTCCGCTTGTCCAGTGCCACCAGCACCACCCGCTGCGGGTTATCGGCCCCGACGTACAGCGTGTCTCCGGCGATCAGCGGCGTGGAAGCCTCCGTGGCCCAGAACGTCTCGTCGGCCCGCCACAGTTCGGTGCCGTCCGTCTTCAGGCACGCGATCGGGCAGCGCATTTCCCAGACATCTTTCTCGTAGATGGCATAGGGAATGAAGATCACGCGGTCCTCGTCGATCACCGGCGAGGTGGTCGGCCCCCACTGGAAATGCCGGTTCGGCTTGGGCAACAGCAGGTGCTTCCAGCGGGTGACCCCGGTGGCCGGATCCAGGCACACCGCCCACTGCTTCTCGTCGGTCTCGGCAGCGGTAAACGCCAGTCCGTTCGCCTCCACGACTGCGCTCTTGCCCCACCCGACATCCGCTTGCCACAGCATCTTCGGCCCTTCCGGCGGCCACTGGCGCAGCAGCCCCGTGGCCTTGTACACGGAGTTGCCGTCGTTGGGCAGGAACCGCAACAGGTCGCCCTGTCCTGGTTCGCCGCCGAATGCTCGCGACGTCGTCTCAGCAAAGGGCAAGGCCCAAGGTGCCAAGAGGATTCCGATCACGACGATGGATAGGCGATGGATTACCCTCATGTCTCCCGATCTCCAAACCTGCAGGTTCCTCAAAGAATGCCGTCTGGCCCCAAAAAACCGAAAAACCAGTGTACAAGCTGCAACGCGGATCTGCCAGTCGCCGTTGCGGCTGCCGCGGGATCATCCTCATAAGCAGCCTCGCGCCGATCCCCGGCCTCTCGCCGTCACTACCAAACTTGTCCGGCCTTGAGTCCATATCTTCTGTACGCTAGGATGCCCTAGGCAGCGGACGTTCAAGATCGCAACGCGGATCGAAATGACTTCCCGGTTCATGGAGAAAGATTCGGAACCGCTGACAGAAAAATAAGGTGACAGAAAAATGAAGAAACGAAGAAATTGCTGACAGAAAAATGAGGTGACAGAAGAACAAAGAAACGGAGAATTCGCATTCGGGAACGTAATCTTAAACTTCGTCCCCTATCCGTCCTCTCGTCTCATTTTTCTGTCACGCCATCTTTCTGTCGGCCTTGCTCCGCTTTTTCTGTAGTGATCACCGATTCGGATCGAGTTTCGGGAAGTTACTTCGGCCACCGTTGATAAAGGAGTAATCCATGTGCGTATCGAGACTCCCGATGTTCGTGTCCCTGCTCCTCGCGTCCGTTTTCACCTCCGCGGCGGCGTTGTCGGCGGACGCCGCGGACGGCAAACGCCCGAACATCGTCTTTTTTCTGACGGATGACCAACCGCAGGTCGGCCTGGGCTGTATGGGGAATCGTCACATCCAGACGCCCAATATGGATCGGCTGGCGGCGGAAGGCGTGTTGTTCACCAATGCGTTTGTGACGACGTCGATTTGCGCGTGCAACCGGGCCACCATCCTTACTGGCCAGCACATGCGCCGGCACGGGATTGAGGATTTTCAAAAGCCGCTGTCGGCCGAGGCGTTCGCCAAGACGTACCCGATGCTCTTGAAACAGGCGGGCTATCGCACCGGGTATTTGGGCAAGTTCGCGATCGGCTGGCCGAAGGCGGACATCCGGCACCTGTCGCTGCCCGCCGACCAATTCGATTTCTGGTACGGGTTCCCGCAGACGATCGACTTTCGACAAACGGAAAACGGCCAGGTGCGCTACCTGACCACGGTCATGACCGAGAAGGCGGTCGAGTTTTTCCGGCACAGTCCGGCGGACCGGCCGTTCTGCCTGACCGTGGCACTGAAAGAGCCTCACGGCCCGTGGAACTATTTCGACCCGGACGTGCCCGACATCTATGCGGATGCCACGATCCCGCCGCCGGCCACGTTTACGCAGGAGGCATTCGACTCGCTGCCCGATTTCATCCAGGATTCGCTCAGCGGCGGCACCGGGCGCCGGTGGCTGCAGAAGCCGGAACAGTACCAGCAATGGATCCGCACCGACTATCGTCTGATCACGCGCGCGGACATTGCCGTGGGGCGGATCATGGATGCCTTGCGAGAACACGGCTTCGACCGGGACACGGTCGTGATTTTCACTTCGGACAACGGTGAATTCCAGGGCGCCCACGGGTTGACCGGCAAGTGGTTGATGTACGAAGAGTCGATCCGCGTACCGCTGATCGTCCGGGACCCGCGACTGCCGCCGTCGCGGCGAGGGCAGCGGTGTGAGGAGATGGCGTTGAGCATCGACTTGGCACCCACGATGCTCGGCTTGGCCGGCGTTCCCATTCCCGACACGATGCAAGGCCGCGACCTGGGCCCGCTGGTGCGAGGCGAGGGCGTGACGTGGCGCGAAGATTGGTACTACGAGCACACCTACGCCCATCCGCCGCAACACCGGATTCCCAAGACCGAGGGCGTGCGGACGAAGCAGTGGAAGTACACCCGCTACACCGATTTCACGCCGCCCTACGAGCAGCTGTTCAACTTGGCCGCTGACCCGCAGGAACTCAAGAACCTGGCCGGCGACCCGGCCCAGGCCGCGGTCCTGGACGGACTCCGCGGGCGGTGCGACGAGTACCGCCAGACACTGCGCTGAATCGCGAACGCGAGGCAGCTTCGAAACAAGAACATTCCAATCAATGGAGGATCTCTCTCATGCGTTCGAGCATCGTTTTCCTACTGGTGTGTTTCTTCGTGGCCGGCAGCGTTTACGGGGCGGAGGCGGAGAAGCCGCAGCCGGCGGCGACCGGCCCGACGGCGGAGGAACTGAGCGATGGTTTTGTCAGCATTTTCGACGGCCGGACGCTGGACGGCTGGCGCGGCGCGACCGACGGCTACACGTGCGAGGACGGCGTGTTGGTGTGCCAGAAACGGGGCGGCGGAAGGCTGCTGACGGTCAAGCAGTTCGGCGACTTTGTGTTCCGCTTTGACTATCGCCTGGAACCGGGCGGCAACAACGGCATTTCCGTGCGTGGCCACGAGATCCAGGTCCTGGATGACGACGCGCCGCAGTACAAGAACATCAAGCCCTGCCAGTACCACGGGTCCATCTATTGCTGCGTACCGGCCAAACGCGGGCACACCAAACCGGCGGGCCAGTGGAACACCGAAGAGATCATGTGCCAAGGCAGCCACTGGAAAGTGTCCGTCAACGGCGTGGTCATCGTCGACGTCGATCTGGCCACCGTCCCCGGCCAGGAAGCTCTGGCCAAACGGACCAGCGGCCCGCTGGGCTTCCTCGGTCACGGGGCACGCGTCGAGTTCCGCAACCTGCGGGTGAAAGAATTGAAACCTGTGGAAGGCACAGGCTCCTAATCTTTCACCTAATCTTTCTCTTAATCTTTCACCTAATCTCCCCCGGCTCCAAGGCAGTAGGAAGAGATTAAGTGAAAGATTAGGTGAAAGATTAGGGTTTCAGGTTCCGGCGAAGTCGGCCAGGCACCGTTCGAGAAATCGCCGTCCGGTTTTTCCGTGGCGCAAGCTCCCAGCTTGCGTCTGCCCCCCTTCCACCGCGCTACTTGGCTGCCGCCGCCTCGGTCTTCAGTCGCGGCAGCGCTTGCTTCAGGCGTTGAAAACCTTCCACGGTGACCTGGGTTCCGCTGACGTCGAGCATTTCCAGGTTCGTCAGTCCCTTCAGATGCTCCAGGCCGGCGTCGGTGACCGCGGTCTGGCCGAGCCAAAGTTGGCGAAGCTGGGACAGGGATGCCAGATCCCGCAGGCCGTCGTCGGTGATTTGCGTGCCGGTCAGGTCCAGGATTTCCAATTCGCGAAAGCCGGCGATCGTCTCCAACGCGGCGTCGGTGATGCGCGTGTGCTCGGCGATCAGATGGTTCAGTCGCTTGGCCGGCTGGACATGAGCCAGGCCCGCGTCGCCCACCGCGGTGTACGCCACGTCGAGCCAATGCAACTGGGTCAAGCCGGCGGCGAATTTCAGTCCCTCATCCGTGACCGCCGTCCGACCCAGCGACAAGCTCTGCGACTCGGGCGTCCATGGCAGCCATACCAGGTCCTCGTCGGTCACGTTCAGGAACTCCCGGTACTGCCGGTCCAGATCGGCCAGCGGGACGGCGGCCAGCGTCGCCAGCGTCCGCGCGGTGTCGCGGCCCTGGTAGACGGCTTGCAGGTAGTCCGCCAACAGCGGCCGGTACCGGCCTCGGTCGTAGTCCATCAAGAAGGCGGCCAGACCCGCGGCCTGGCTGTACAGGATTCGTATGTCGTCGCGCTGCTGCAGGGCCCGGCGGCCGAGCGCGGCGAGCTGTTCCAGCGGCAGGTAGGATCCCTCGTTCAACGTGCGATAGCGGGCGTACTGCAGCCGGTCAGCGTCGATGCCGCCGGCCGTGTAGTAGCCGTGTCGCTTGCGGAGCGATTCCATGTACATGGCCACGCCCTCGACGATCCAGTAGTTGGCCGCCAAGCCCACGCCCGGAGGGACGCGTCCCGTTTCGGAGAACAGCTGGTGAGTTACTTCGTGGAAGCACACGTCGTCGTGGGGCTCATCGCCCACGTAGAAATACGCCGATTTCTGCGTTTCCAGATAGTAGCCTATGGTGAGTTCGATCTGCGGCTCCAGTCGCTGCAGCCGCGCCAGGTACTCGTCGCGGTTGCGGAACAGCAGGACGCGATGCCGATTGGTGCTGCGATCCGCCGGCACCTGGCTCTCGAACCGCCGCCTCAAGACAGCCGCGCTGCTCCAACGTTCAAAGAACAACTGCTGCCAAACCTCGTGCAACTCTTCGAGCCTCTCGATCAATTGCCGTCCGGCATCCTCGCTGTGATTGGTGGTCACGCGAAAATGCTCCGATTCGATCGTCCAATGCCGGCCGGCGTTGAAGCCAAGTTCCGCGTTGGCGATGGGAACTTGGCGACTTCGGACCACGGACTCCGGCTTGCGCCAGCGGCCGTTGTCGAGGCGATAGCCGAGAATTCCGCGTACTCGCTCGTGGTCCGGGTCGGCGTGCAGCACCTCGTGCAACAACTGGTAGGCGCGCGTGGGGCGCCCGGCGTCCAGTTCGCTGCGGGCCAGCTGGAACAGGGCTTCCGCGTGCTCGTGGCGGTAGGCGGTGAACTTGGCGTACCATTGCTGGACGATCTGCGGAGCGTCCGCGGGCGGCTTGGCCGGATCCGATTCCGCGGGCAAGAAGATGTACTGGCGGCGCGGGTCGCGCGGAATCGCCGCCTGGTGCGCGGTCTTGGCCGCCTCGTCCAGTTGCAATTGCGCGCATCGATTGGCCAATCCCTTCAGCCGCGCGGCGTAGGCGGTGTCCAGGGCGTCGCGGTGCGTCCAGTAATCACCGCTGCCGGTTTCTGCGGCCCAGAGCGCCGTCGCGACGACGACTGCCAAGATAAAGTAGCAGGCACGCTCCGCGTGCCTTCCGCCGCCAACGGGTGCCAAGACAGAGTAGCAGGCACGCTCCGCGTGCCGTCCGCCGCCGACGGGTTTGGGTTCGGTCATGGCCCCTTCCGGGCAAGAGGCACGCTCTGCATGCCTTGGCTGGCGGACGGCACGCGGAGCGTGGCTGCTACTGAGGGAGCGGCGAGTTGAACTTGAGCGACTTGTCACGAACACCTCTTCGTTGCAGAGAATCCCCCGTCCCAGAATGCTCACATCGGGAACGGTTCATCGCTGAGAGCCGTCTCCAAGAACTGGTCGATTTCGGCACCGGCGCCCTCCCAGACCTCGTCCGCCAAGCGGCGCAGTTCGTCGCGGCGGATGCGGTCGTAGTTGCCGCGGACCATGCGGCGGAAATCGCCCGCATCGTACTCCCGCTTTTCCCGGTCCCGATGCGGGGACACCATGGCCGCGTACTTGGCCACCAGCGCAGCCTCCAAGGTGGGAATGCGGTGCTGGGTTTCCTCGTCGATCAGGACGTGCTGCTTCAGGATCGTCTGCTGGAACTTGCCCCAGGGTTGCATCAGGTCGATGACCGCCTTGGGCTTGCCGTCCGGGCCGAGATCGGCCGGGTCGTGGAACCCGACCACCTGCGACAGTTCGCGGACGATCAGGTTCGGCCAGGCGCTGCGGATCGCCTTGACCGCCCGTTTCCGTTCGCTGTACGGGATCATCACGTCCACGTCTTGCGTGGCACGCGGCTGCGTCAGGTAGCCGACGGAACCGTGCAGTCCCATCAGGACCCAGTTTTTCACTCCCGCCGCCACGAGCACGTCGATGACTTCCTGCGGACCGATATTCATGGCTTGCTTCCGATGGATGCTGCGGTAGTTCGCCGTCAGCCACGCGCTCTTGCGCACGCCGTACGCATGACCGGCCGCACACGTGGGGTCCAGGTCATCCAGCCCCTGGCAAGCGTCTGCGTACTGAGCCATCGCCCGCCGCCGCCGCTCCAGATGCTCCGGCGTGAAAAACTCGGGCAGCGCGGCCTTCGGCGGAGCAACGCGGTTGGCGGATGTTGGACGTTTTCGGGGCATGCGGAATTCCTCCAGCAACGGATGCCCCTATGATACGCGACACTCGGGACGACGCCAAGAAGTCGTGCTTCCCGCGTGGCCGCTTGTCATGCGGCGGGCATCTTGCGTGACGGGCGCCGTGCAGGGAGACTAACGGACAGTTTGTCTTGGCTCTGACGCCCCAAAACCCCGTGGCCCTTTTTTCGGTCCCATTAAGGAGACGCCGCCATGTATCGCAACTGCCGCACAACTCGCCGAGTTTACGTAGCACTTCAAATCGCCCGTGTTTTTGCCATCTTGCTGCTGTCGGCTTCGCTCTCGGCGATCGCTGCAGACAGCGGCATCATCGCGCCGGGAGCGACGGTCGAGAAGTTGGCTGACGGGTTCAAGTTCACGGAAGGCCCCGCAGCCGACGCGGCCGGCAACGTGTACTTTACCGATCAGCCGAACGATCGCATCCTGAAGTGGAGCACGGATGGCAAACTGTCGACGTTTCTGGAGCCTTGCGGCCGCTCGAACGGACTTTTTTTTGACAGCCAGGGACAGCTGTGGGCCTGTGCGGACGAGAAGAACGAACTCTGGCGCATCGACCCGCAGGGAAGGCACACCGCGGTCGTGAAGGACTACGAGGGCAAGCTCTTCAACGGCCCCAACGACCTCTGGATCAGGCCAGACGGCGGGATCTACTTCAGCGACCCGTTCTACAAGCGAGCCTACTGGAACCGCGGTCCCAAAGAACAGGACGTCGCCGTCTACTACCTGTCGCCCGATCGTAAGAAACTGGTCCGAGTGGCGGACGACTTGACGCAGCCCAACGGTCTCATCGGCACTCCCGGCGGTCAGAAACTGTACGTCGCCGATATTGGCGCCAAGAAGACCTACGTCTACTCCATCCAGCCCGATGGCACGTTGACGGACAAAACGCTCTTCTGCGAGATGGGCTCCGACGGGATGACCATCGACGACCGCGGCAACGTTTACCTGACCGGCAAGGGCGTGACGGTGTTCGATGCGGCGGGCAAGCAGATCGAGCAGATCCCGGTTCCGGAGGGCTGGACCGCCAACGTCTGCTTCGGGGGCGCCGATCACCGGACGCTGTTCATCACGGCCAGCCGCAGCCTGTACGGCTTGCGGATGCAAGTCCGCGGAGCCGGGAGCCAGTAGGGCCGCTTGAGGAAGACGATCAAGAAAAGAAGCCCGGCCTTCTGAACGAGCCGGGCTTCTGGCAAGCCATGACTACGGTATCGAGTCCGTCTCCATGCCCTCGGTGGTGCTCACGGCACGCCACGCGGCCAGGTCGATGGAGTCGGATACGAAGCGAGTCGCCCCGTCGCACATCACCACTTGCACCCCGCCCGGATGCCGGCTGCGAGACGCGAACATGGTCGGGTTGGTGGCGTCGGAGACGGCGCAGGGCAAATTCAAGTCCGGCAGGTTGACGCAGTAGCCGGCCGTATAAATCCGGTCGGGCAACCGGCTGTTTGGTGGCAGGTAGGTGGTGAACTGGCACGCGTCGGCCCACCAGGTGAACCCGCGCAGGTCGGACCCCGTCCCTTGCAGCACCTCGCCGACCATCATCGTATTGCTGGTGCCGTCGATGATGTCGGCCATCACCTTGCCCTTGAACGGCTCGGCGGTGTACTTGGCAATCGAAAACGGCCCGCCGCGGTGGACGACGCCGTTCAAGTTCGCCGTCCGGCCGTAGTCCGTGTTGCCGAAGTTCACGGCATAGTTGTGACTGGTGATGCCGCCGATCGGCGCGTTGGGCCGGTCGCTGGGACACGTGAACGAAGCGAACCGCTTGGTCGTCACGTTCGTCGTGTTTGGAGCGGCGCCGTATCGAGTGCCCGTGTACGTCGTTCCGCCCACTTGCACGACCGTCGTATCGTTGCCGCCCCAATTGATGTATTCGTCGGTCATGATGCCCTGTTCCATGTAACGCAGAATGAGAACTTGCCAAGTTCCCCAACAGCAGCCGTAGGGCCCCATGCCGGGAGGAAAACTCTTCAGCGTGTCATGATGGTTGTGCATCCCGACCCCAATTTGTTTCAGGTTGTTGACGCACTGAGTTCGCCGTGCGGCCTCGCGGGCCGCCTGGATGGCTGGCAGCAGCAGGGCCACCAAGATTCCGATGATGGCAATCACCACCAATAACTCGACCAACGTGAATCCGATGCGACTGCGACGTGACATGGCATACCCCCGATCCAAGATGAGAGAAAAGATCAAAAAAGTCCCCCCCAAACCCCCAGTAAACTCATTTAGCAGCATTCGAGAAATAACTGTCGCCCCGTCAGAGTAGCCATCACACTCCGTGTGATGATCAGCAAGAAACACTGGACACTTGTTTCTCGAACGCTGCTTTGGTCATTTCAGATCAAAGTCGAATACGTTGTTGCCGTCCTCCGTGACGTCGGCACTCAGCGTGCTTTCGACGTTGTACTGCGGAGGAATCAAGGCCTTCGCCTGCTGCGTCATCGATTCCGGGCCCGGCGGTCCCGCCGGCGCCGCCCCTGCGTCTTGAGCAGCACTGATACGGACAGTGTACTTGCCCGGCGGGAGTCCTTTGTCTGCAGGAACCGAGTACTTGCCGTCGGTAATCGTGGACCCGGTGAGTTGCTTTGCGTCGGAAGAAGCAAACTCGATGGTCCCGGTCTGCAGCGGCGCACCTTGGAAGCGAACTGTCCCCGACAGACCCAAACGGCCACCCGTGTCTTGGCCACAACCGCTGGCGACAACCGCCAGCAGCAATACGGCTGCCCAACGACACGCCAATCTGTGGACCCCACCGTTTGATTCGGCCACATCAGTGAATCGCCACTCCAAGTGCATACACAGACCCTCCCAAAAAATCTCTGTCGGCGAGCAAAAAAGCCGCTCGATTCCAGGTGCCTGAACGTTTCCTTCAAGCTCCCATATTGTCCGCCAAAACGGAGTTATGTCAAGCTTCCCTGTGACGAGCACGGCCCGTCAAGTTGGTCGCGGCAGTGGAACTCGGACAATCCCAAGCGCGCGATCGCTCCTAGCGCTGGACGGATTACCGGTGATTTGCCTAGAATACAGCGACTCGATTGTGAGGGAAGGTCCGCATGAACAAACTCGCGGCAGTTGGCTTGCTCGGACTCTCGGCGATTGCCGGTTGGGGAATCCGATCGTCTTCGGCCCAAGAGGAACGGGTGGGGCAACAGCAGCACGACGCCGAGGCGGCAGTCTTGGTCGAGCAGTTGGGCGCGGAGGAATTCTCCCTGCGCGAGCGGGCCACCACGCGGCTGATCGAACTGGGCGTGGCGGCCAAGAGCGCTGTCGAGGCGGGCAAAACGCATCCGGACCGCGAAATCCGCTATCGCTGCGAGCGGATCCTGCAAATCGTCGACGAATTGGACTTCCAGCGCCGCCTGACCGCCTTTACGACGGGGCGCAGCGAGGGCTTGGACCTGCCCGCCTGGCGACGCTTTCGCAGCCTGTATGGCGACGACGGGGAGACTCGCGGCCTGTTTGTGGAGATGCAACGAGCCGAAGCGGAGTTGATGCAGGCCGTCGAGAACGGTCCCCAGGGCGTGGCCCGCGTCGCCGATGCGCGGACCGTCCAATTGCAGCACTCGCAGCGTCGGGCGGACGAAGCCACCTCGCTGGGCAGCGTCGCCGCCCTGCTGTTTGCCGCCGTCGGCGACAACGTCAACTTGGGTCTACAGACCAGTTACACGCTGGTGAACTTCTGCAATCAAGCCTCGTTCGTCGAGGCGATGGGCGACCCGGCCAAGAGCAAGATCCTTCGCAAGATGCTCTGCGAGTGGGTCAAGCGCAGTCAGGGTGTCGTCGCCCAGCAAAGCATGATGCTGGCGATACGTTATGGCTTAAAGGAAGGCCTGGTCCCGGCAACGCGAATCCTGCGGAACGTCGGCGAGCAGCCCTTCATCCGGCAGACGGCGATGATGACCGTCGCCAAGCTGGGCGACGCCTCCCATGTGCCGCTATTGGACGCCGCCCTCGATGACGCCACCCGGATCAGCGCGCACCGCATCGACAACGTCCAGTACGAGACGCAGCTCCGCGACGTGGCTCTGGCCGCGATCCTGATCCTCCAGAAACAAGATCCCAAACAGTTCGGTTTCGACCGCATCAAGATGAATGAGTCGAGTGTGTTTATCTTTGGCACGATAGGATTTGAAAATGAAGACAAGAGAAAGCAGGCTTTCGCCAAGTACCACGAGTTCCAAGCCGGGGCGGATCAACCCCGGTAGCCTCACGGGATCTTCTTGGACAGGGGCCAGGGCCGGGGCCGGCTGGCGGTGGGCGGCCACCCTGTCGCTGGCGGCTTGTATCATCCCGTTGCGCACCATGATCGGCCTTGCGGCCGACGATTATCGCGGCCGTTTCGAGGCCCGCACGTACGAGGCGGCGGACGGAGCCAAGCTGCTGTTTCGATTGCTGCAGCCCCAGGACTACGATCCGCAGACGAAGTACCCCTTGGTCCTGTTCCTGCACGGCGCCGGCGAGCGCGGCGACGACAACATCAAGCAGTTGATCCACGGCATGAACGACTTTGCCAGCGACGAGATCAGAGCCAAGTATCCGTGCTTCGTCGTCGCGCCGCAGTGCCCCAAGGAGCAGAAGTGGGTAGAAGTCAACTGGTCGGCCCCAGCGCACGATATGCCGGCACAGGCCGCCGGACCGCTGCGGCTGACGATAGAGGCGATCGCCGGCCTGGAGAAGGAATTTTCGATCGATCCCGACCGGATCTATGTGACCGGATTGTCCATGGGCGGGTACGGCACATGGGACGCGATCGCGCGGTACCCCGGCCGATTTGCGGCCGCGGCGCCGATCTGCGGCGGCGGCGATCCGGCTCAAGCGGGGAAGATCGCCCACGTCCCGCTGTGGGTTTTTCACGGCGGCAAAGACGGCGTGGTCAAGCCGGAGCGGTCGCGGCAGATGGT
>Ga0116156_10003014_pt1 | contig 14938 bp, 23 predicted proteins | sample AD_UKC045_MetaG_FD_89891 | JGI IMG/M metagenome (GOLD analysis project Ga0116156, IMG submission 89891) | Active sludge microbial communities of municipal wastewater-treating anaerobic digesters from USA - AD_UKC045_MetaG | ecosystem: Engineered > Bioreactor > Anaerobic > Digestate | place: USA... | reverse complement strand
TATATCAAAAATATGATTACTGGCTCGGCTCAAATGGATGGTGCCATTTTAGTTGTGTCTGCCGCTGATGGTCCTATGCCTCAAACTCGTGAACACATTTTGCTTGCTTATCAAGTTGGTGTTCCTAATTTAGTCGTATTTTTAAACAAATGCGATATGGTTTCTGACCCTGAATTAATTGAATTAGTAGAAGCTGAAATTCGTGATTTATTAACTAAATATCATTATCCTGGCAATGAAATTCCTATAATTCGTGGATCAGCTCTAAAAGCTTTAGAAGCTACTGATTACAACAGTGAAGCTGTCAAACCAATAATTGAATTATTGGCTGCCGTTGATACCTACTTTCCAACTCCTGCTAGAGAAACTGATAAACCATTTTTATTACCAATTGAAGATATTTTCACTATTGAAGGTCGTGGTACCGTTGTAACTGGTAGAATTACCCGTGGTCAAGTTAAAGTTAATGACGAAGGTGAAATTGTTGGTTATCAACCAACTACCAAAACTGTTATTACTGGCGTTGAAATGTTCAACAAGAGTATGGAAGATGCTCAAGCTGGTGATAATGTTGGTTTATTGCTTCGTGGTATTAAAAAAGAAGATATTCGTCGCGGTCAAGTTATTGCCAAACCCGGCTCAATTACTCCTCATACTGAATTTGAATCCGAGGTCTATGTTTTATCTCAAGAAGAAGGTGGACGTCATACTCCATTTTTCTCAGGTTATAAACCTCAATTCTTTATCTTAACATCTGATGTCACCGGTGAAGTTACTTTAAAAGAAGGTGTTCAAATGGTTATGCCTGGTGATACCGCCACATTCAAAGTTAAATTAATTGCTCCAGTCGCTTTAGAAGAAAAACAAAGATTTGCTATCCGCGAGGGTGGTAAAACTGTTGGCGCTGGCGTTGTAACAAAAATTATTGCCTAATAAACAATTGTATAATGACAAATAGTACCTTTGATAAAAAAGCCAAAATTAGAATTCGACTTAAATCTTATGACCACCATTTGATTGATAATTCGTGTAAACAAATTATTGATATTGCTATTCGTAGTGGTGCCAGTATTGTCGGTCCAATTTTGCTTCCAACCGAAAAAAGAAAATATTCTGTAAACCGTGCTACTTTTGTGAAAAAGCGATCACAAGAACAGTTTGAGATCAGAGTTCATAAAAGATTAATTGACGTTATCAACTCAAATAGCAAAACAGTTGAGGCCTTAACCAGCTTGAATTTACCTGCTGGAGTTGAAGCCGAAATTAAAGCTTAAACGTCAAAAAACTGAGTTTTCTCAGTTTTTTGATGAGGGCACTTTTGAAAATTTTTTAATAGTATCTAATTACTAAAATTATAATATGTCTTTTATCCTTGCTGAAAAAATAAAAATGACACAATTACCCGATGAAAATGTCGGTGCTATTCCTGTTACTGTTGTAGAAGCTGGTCCAATGGTTATCACTCAAATTAAAACCAAAGACAACGATGGTTATGATGCGATTGTTTGTGGTTTTAAAACTAAGAAAAGTTTAACTAAACCCATTATGTCAGCCCTCAAAAAACATCTTGGTGAAAAAGTTCAAACTTTTCGATATTTAAGAGAATTCCCAGTTGATGATATAACCAAATTTAATGTTGGTGATGAAATCAACTCAGATGTTTTTAATGAAGGGGATATGGTTAAAGTTCAAGGGGTTACCAAATCAAAAGGTTTCCAAGGCGTAGTCAAAAGACATCATTTTCATGGTGCTCCCAAAACTCACGGTACCAAACATGCTTTAAGAGAGCCTGGTTCAATTGGTCATACTGGTATTCAAAGAGTTGCCAAAGGCAAAAGAATGGCTGGTAGAACTGGTGGTGAAACTAAATCGATGATTAGTGCTAAAATTGTAAAAATTGACAAACAGAATCATTTATTATTTGTGCGTGGATCAATTCCTGGCAGACACGGAACGCTTCTTAAAATTATTTCTAAATAAATATTATGAAAGTAGATGTAAAAAATCAAAAAAACGAAGTAGTTGAACAAATCGAGCTTAATGATAAAATTTTTAAAGTTAAAGCTAACGTTGACACCATTTATCAAGTTTACACATCAATGTTAAGTAATCGTCGTCAACCGCTTGCTTCTACTAAAGATCGTTCGGAAGTTTCCGGTGGTGGTCGCAAACCTTGAAAACAAAAGGGAACCGGTCGAGCTAGAGTTGGCTCAACTCGTTCACCAATTTGAGTTGGCGGTGGTGTTACTTTTGGTCCCAGACATAACGAAGCTAATTTCAAAAAAGGTGTAAACCAAAAAATGAAACAGAAAGCTTTAGCGATGGTTTTAAGTTCAAAAGTCAAAGATAATGAATTAATTATTTTAGACAAAATTGACCTTAAAAATGATAAGACCAAAGATATGAATGCTATTGCTAAAAATCTTTTTGATATCAAAAAGAAAAATAATAGTATTGCTTATATTATAGTTAACAATGGTAGCAAATCCATCATTCGTGCCTCCCGAAACATTCCTTTTATCTATGTCACTGTTGATAATTCAATTGATTTAGTCACTTTACTTAATTACAAATATGTCGTTATTTTAAAAGATGCAATCGAGAATATAAACAAATCATTTAAAAAAGCTTAAAAAGATTATATGTCACCTTTATTTGGTAAAAAAACCGTAAAAAACGAAAAAAACACTAAAACGCCAGTTGCTATCGACTCGACTTCTGATAAAGAGTCAAATGTTGAAACTAATGTATCTAGCCATCAAATGGATACCTATTTACAGCCATACATTACAGAAAAAAGTAATTCTTTAGCAGCTGATAACAAATATGTTTTTATTGTACTTAAAAGATCTAATAAATCTTTAATTAAGCAATTAGTAGAAAAGAATTATAAAGTTAAAGTTGACAAAATTAATGTTATCTTTTTGCCAGTGGCGCCAACTCGCTTTGGCTATAGAAAAGCATTAACTCATAAAGGTGGCTATAAAAAGGCGATTGTCACTTTAAAGGAAGGTTATAAAATTGATTTAGCAATATAATATGAAAAAATTTAATCCTACAACCCCAACTAAAAGACATCATATCGATATTGATCGTGCCGTCTTAGCCAAAAAAGAGCCGTTTAAACCTTTAGTAAAAGGTTTTAGACCAGCCCAAGGTAGAGCGAGTAGCGGTAAGATTTCTATGCGCCATAAAGGTGGGGCAGTTAAGAAAAATTATCGTACCATTCAATTTGATCAACTTTATAAAGGCATTCCCGCCAAAATTGAGTTTATTGAATACGATCCATATCGAACTGCTTTTATTGCTTTAGTTTTATACAAAAATGGTGCTCGAACTTATGTTTTAGCCCCTGAAGGTATTAAAGCTGGCGATACCATTGTTTGTGATGATACAACGTCTCTTCAAACTGGTAATCGATTAAAATTAGTTAATATTCCTAGCGGTACTCAAGTTCATAATGTTGAGCTCAAACCTGGTCAAGGTGGTAAATTAGCCAGAAGTGCTGGTTCCTATTTAACCATGGTTGGTTTAGAAGGAAACTATGCATATTTGAAAATGCCTTCCAGTGAAGTTCGAAAAGTTTCAAAAGATTGTTTTGCTTCCATTGGCGCTGTTTCCAACATTGAACACAATTTAATTTGTGTTGGCAAAGCTGGACGCAATCGTCATAAAGGTATCAGACCAACAGTTCGTGGTAGCGCGATGAACGCCTGTGATCATCCTTATGGTGGTGGTAAAGGTAGACATTCTCGTGGCACTAAGCGACCAAAAGATAAATGAGGAAATGTGACTGGTGGTAAGAAAACTCGCAATGTTCACAAATATTCAAACAAATTTATTGTTTCTCGTCGTAAAACCAAGAAATCTAAATAATTCTTAATTAATAAATTATCTAACAATTCATTATGTCTCGTTCACTTAAAAAAGGTCCATACGTTGATGAAAAATTATTAAAGAAAGTAGGCAAAAAATTAATTGGAGATAAAGATCCAATTAAAACTTGAGCTCGTTCTTCAATGATTACTCCCGAAATGATTGGTTTTGTATTTGCAGTTCACAATGGAAAAAATTTCATCAATGTTAATATTGTTGAAGAAATGGTCGGTCACAGGTTGGGCGAATTTTCACCAACTCGTAAATTCATTAAGCATGGTGGTAAGCTTCAAAAAGCTGTCGAAAAGGGCAAACCTGCCACTCCTGCCAAATAGGTTATACTAATTATTAATAATAAATATTTTTGATATGGAAATTACTGCCTCATTAAAATACCTTAGAATGGCCCCTCGAAAAGTAAGATTAGTTACTCGTTTGATAAAAGGTCTAAGTGTAGAAAAAGCCGAATTACAATTAAAGTATAGCCCAAAAAGATCAGGTGTTGATATTTTAAAATTATTAAAATCAGCCAAAGCTAATGCCGTTAACAACTATCATTTGGATCCAAAAGATTTATTTATTGCCAGAATTAATGTCACTGATGGCCCAATTCTTAAGCGAACTATGCCTCGAGCTAGAGGTTCAGCCTATTTAATTCGTCATCGTTCTTGCCATGTCAATTTAGTGCTCAAACCAATTGATGAAAAGAAAATTAAAACTATTGCGGTTAAAGATACTGTTACCAAGAGTAAAAAATCGCATATTGCTAAAACTACCAAGCATGTTAGACAAACCAAAACTCATGCTAAAGCTCTAAAAGGTCAAAATAAAAATATTATTCAAAGAAAAGTTATTAATTAAAAATTTATTTAATTCTATCTAATTATGGCTCAACATATTAATCCAACCGTCAAACGATTAGGAATAAACAAAAATTGAACATCACGTTGATTTGATCTTGGCAATTTTCCTTGAAAATTAGCTGAAGATCAATTGATCCGCAAAGAACTCGAAACAATTCTTGAAAAGGCCCATTATCAAACCGTTGAAATTGAACGCAAGGGTGATAGAATTAACGTTGTGATTTTTACCTCTAAACCCGGTATGATTATTAAACACAAAGGTGAAGGTTTAGACGATATTAAAAAAGGTTTAGAAAAAAGTTTAAACAAATTTAGACGCAAAAATCACATAACCGACAAATATAGCATTAGTATTAATATCGAAGAAGTCAGAAAACCTTTCTTGTCAGCTCAAATTGTTGCTTTTGACATTCGTGATGACATTGAAAAAAGAATTCCATATCGAAAAACCATCAAGAAATACCTCGAACGTATTATGTCAAATCGTGAAGCCAAAGGTGCTAAAATTTTTGTTACTGGTCGTTTAGATGGAGCTGATATTGCTCGATCAGATTGAGTCAAAGAAGGCAAATTACCTTTAAACACTTTGCGTGCGATTGTTGATTATAGCTCGGTTTTTACTCGCTGTACTTATGGAAAAATTGGTATCAAAGTTTGAATTTACAAAGGTGAATCATTTAAAGCCAATACCAAAAAGACAACTTTCAAAAATGCTAATTAATTATTAATAACCATAACTCATCAATATGTTAACTCCAAAGAAAACAAAATATCGAAAAGCTCAAAAAGGGAGACGCTTAAAACGCGATTTTGAATGTCGTGGTGTTGAACTTGAATATGGCAATTTTGGTATTTGTAGTTTAGACAACAAAAGAATTACTAGTCGCCAAATCGAATCAGCTCGTCGTATATTACTTAGATTTATTAGAAAAGGTGGCAAAATTTGAATTCGAGTTTTTCCTGATAAACCAGTTACCAAACGTCCTCCCGAAAAACGTCAAGGTGGCGGCAAAGGTGATGTTGATCATTATGTTTTTCAAGTTAAACCCGGCAGAGTTATTTTCGAATTAGGTGGTATTTTAGAGGCCGATGCCTTAAACGCTTTAAAACAAGTTAGTTACAAGCTTCCATTTAACACAAAAATTATTAAACGTTAGTTTTTATGAATATCAAAGATCTAAAAAATAAAGATACCAAAGCTTTGAACCAACTTTTAAATGAAAGCAAACAAAAATTAAATACTTTAACCTTAAACAGTCGCTTTGGTAAAGTTAAAAACTTTAAAGAAATTGGTGATACCAAAAGAACTGTCGCCCGTATTTTAACCATTCTTAATAAAAAATAATTTATATAATAAATCTGTTTTATGAATATTTCGAAAGTCCAAAAAAGACAACTAAGCGGTATTGTGGTCTCAAACAAAATGAGCCTGACAGCGGTAGTTGAAGTAACCAGATTAAAACAACATCCTTTATATCATAAATATTATAAAACTTCCAAGCGATATAAAGCTCATAATCCCGAGAATACTTTTCAAACCGGCGACAAAGTTATTATTGAAGAAACTCGACCAATTTCAAAAGACAAAAGCTGAATTATTGTGGAGAAACTTAAATAACTCAACTCTTGAAAATACCAATGTTATAGTGTATAATTAAATTAATTAATTTGTTATTATGATACAACTTCGTTCAATTTTAAAAGTAGCAGATAATAGCGGGGCTCAAACTGTCCGTTGTATTCAAGTTATGGGTGGACATTGACGTCGTTATGGCCAAATTGGTAACATTATTGTTGCCTCGGTTCAAACTGCTAAACCGCGTAAAACTGTCAAGAAAAAAGATGTGGTTAAAGCATTAATTATTCGTCAACGACGTAATTTTAAGAGAAAAAACGGAACCTATATCAGTTTTGATGATAATGCCGTAGTGATTATTAATGATAAAAAAGAGCCAGTTGGCACTCGTATATTCGGTCCGGTGCCACGTGAAATCAAAGATATGGGCTATAATAAAATTATTGAATTAGGACCAGAGTTAGTTTAAATAAATATCATGTCAATTAAAATCAATCCAAAATTAAAAATAAAGAAAAACGACAAAGTCATTATTCTAAAGGGTAAAGATCGTTCTAAAACCGGCAAGGTTATTAAATCTATACCTAAGTTAAATAAAGTTATTGTTGAAGGCTTAAATCTTTGTAAAAAACATAAACGTCCTCGTAAAGAAGGCGAAGTTGGTCAAGTGGTTGAAATCCCCAAACCAATTAATGTTTCAAATGTAACCCTTGTCTGCCCACATTGTAATAAACCCGCTCGCATCGGTTATATTATAGAAAAGAACAAAAAATTTAGAGTTTGCAAAAAATGTAATAAGAAATTAGATTAATTTTAATTATGAAAATCTCATACAGTGATAATTATAAAAATAAAGCGAAAGCCGCTTTCAAAAATGATTTCAAAATTGATAATGATTTAGCTATGGCTCGCATTACTAAAGTTTGCGTAAACGCAGGGATTGGCAGAATTTTAACTACCAATGAAGGTAGCGCTGACAATTTAGTAAAAGATCTTAGTGAAAAATTAGCTCGTATTACTGGTCAAAAACCAAAAATTTGCAAAGCCAAAAAATCAATTGCCGGCTTCAAATTAAGAGAAGGGTCAGTGGTTGGTTTAAATGTTACTTTGCGCGGTCAAAAAATGAATGATTTTATTGAACGAGTGATTAACATCACTTTACCCCGTACTCGTGATTTTTGAGGTATTGATCGAAAAAACTTTGACAACGCCGGTAATTTAACTATTGGCATACGCGAAATGAACGCTTTTCCAGAATTATCACTTGACATCATTAAAATTGCTTTCGGCGTGGAGATTACTTTTGTTACTAATACCAAGTCAAAAGAGAAGTCGATAAGATTATTTGAAGAATTAGGGTTTCCTTTAAAACCCATTACCACTTCAAAAAAATAAATTTAATTTCTTATTCTATATTTAAAACCATTTAAATTTTATTCATGGCAAAAAAATCAGCAATTGCAAGATCAAAAAAGACACCAAAATTTAGTTCTCGAAAAGTGAACCGTTGTTTTCATTGCGGTCGTCGCCGAAGTTATATGCGTGATTTTGGTCTATGTCGAATTTGTTTTCGTGAACTTGCTTCCAAAGGTGAAATCCCAGGTGTTAAAAAAGCCAGTTGATAATTACATTCTAATTAATAATCATTTATAACTATATTATGACCATTTCGGATCCAATTAGTGACATGCTAACGCGTATTAAAAATGCAGTTAGAGTCCAAAAAGAAAGATTGACTGTGCCTTCATCAAAAATCAAAATTGAAATTCTTAAAATTCTGAAACAAGAAGGTTACATTGAAGATTTTATGATTAGCACCAAAGACAAGAAATCGTCTCTTGATATTATTTTAAAATATAGTAAGAACAACTTGTCTTATATTCGTGATATCAAACGCATTTCTAAACCTAGCAAACGAGTTTATATTCAATATCCAGATATTAATTCCAAAACCCAATCAACCGTTATTATTTCTACCTCCAAAGGCATTATGCCAGCTAAATTAGCTAAAAAACAAAATCTCGGCGGAGAGGTATTATTTGAAATCTTTTAAACTTTTTATTATGTCAAAAATAGGTAAACAACCAATAAAAATATTAGACGATGTCAAAGTTGAGTTTGATGATCAGCAATCTCTCTTAACCTTTACTGGTAAAAAGGGAACTTTAACTCATCATCTTAACAATGTCGTTGAACTCACTATCGATGCTGAGAAAAAAGAAATTGTTTTAAAACCCAGAAAAACTGGCCGTGAATTTTTTGCTATTTGAGGAACCGAGCGCGCCCTAATTGCCAATTGTATTACCGGTGTCAATAGTGGTTTTGAAAAGAAATTAATCATTGAAGGTATTGGCTACAAAGCGGAAGTTAAAGGTGACAAATTAATATTAAACGTTGGTTATTCTCATCCCGTCAATTTAGATATTCCCAAAGATTTAACTGTTACGGTTGACAAAACTATTATTAGCATTACCGGCATTTCTAAAAAATTAGTTGGTGATTTTGCGGCCTTAGTCAGAATTCAAAGAAAAACTAATCCTTATTCTCTAAAAGGGGTTAAATATAGTGATGAAAGAGTTATAAAAAAGAGCGGTAAGAAAGCCGGTTAAAAATATCAAAATAAAATATAATTAATTTAATTCATTATGCAAAATATTGTAAAAATTTCAAAAGAAAAAAGAGATAGATCTCATAAGCGCATTCGCGCTAAAGTTATGGGCACAGCTAAACGTCCACGTTTATCGGTTTTCAAATCTAATAATTATATTTATGCTCAAGCTATTGATGACGAAAATCAAGTAACATTAGCTTCGGCCTCTGATTTAGAAATCAAAGCCATTAAAGGCAAAAAGACCGAAAAAAGTGTTCAAGTTGCTCAAAAATTGGCTGAAAAATTAAAAGCTAAAGAGATTGATGCCATAGTTTTTGATCGTGGCGGTTTTAAATATCATGGTCGTGTTAAAATTTTAGCGGAAGAGTTACGCAAATTAGGAATTAAATTTTAATTATGAATACAAACGATAATAATAAAAAAAGATCTGGTTTTGGCGGTGGTCGTAAACCTTTTAACAGCACCTCCAAAAGAGAAAATAATCGTGTTTCACCAGCTACTAAAATTATTGAAAAGAATGCTGATTTTGATCAATTAATTGCCGATATTAGACGTGTTACTCGTGTTACGGCTGGTGGTAAGCATATGAGTTTTAGTGTAACGATGTTACTTGGCAATAACAAGGGCAAAGTGGGCTTAGGAACTGCCAAAGGGGTTGATGTACCCAAAGCGATTGATAAGGCCAAAAAAGAGGCCATGCGTAATCTAATCAGCGTTCCTATTGTCAAAAATACCATTCCGTTTAAATCCGAGGGCAAGTTTTGTGCTAGTCGAGTGATTGTTAAACCAGCCAAAGACGGTAAAGGCGTTATTGCTGGTGGGGTAGTTAGAGACATTATGATTTTAGCCGGTATTAAAAATGTTACTTGTAAAATCTTAAGTGGGTCTCATAATGCCATTAATAATGGTAAAGCTACTTTTGAGGCCTTGAAGAACATATATCGCATTTATGAATTAGAAAATGAAAAAAAGAATATTAAAGTCGAACCAATTAAAGACGAAGAAAAGGAAAGTGAAAATATCGAAGGTGAATAATTTAGTTTATTAAATTTACTAAAATGCAAATTCATAATTTAAGTCCAAAAAATAGAATAAAAAAATCAGCTCGAGTTGGTCGCGGTGGCAAACGCGGTACCTATAGTGGTAAAGGCGGTAAAGGTCAAACTGCTCATGGTGGTCGTAAAATTCCATCCGAACTCAAAGAGCAAATTTTACGTTTGCCAAAATTAAGAGGGTCAACGAACCAAACTCAACACGTTGATGTTTTTGAGATTCAACTGAAAACTTTAGTTCAGAAGTGTCCAGATAATTTTAAAGTTAATTTCGAGTCACTTCGCAAAATAAAAATATTGCCAAAAAGAATTAGCAAGTTTAAGATCATTGGTAAAATGTCATCAATCGATAAGAAATTATTTTTAAATAATTGCCCAATCACTAATGGCGCTAAAGCGGTTATTGAAAAAGCTGGTGGTAAGGTAGAATTTACAAAATAAATTCTATCTTTTGCATTTTTTCACATTAAAACAATCTTCCTAAAAAATCATTATGATTAAAAATTTTATCAAGTTATTTAAAAATAAAGAACTTCGCAAAAGTATTTTAACCATCTTTTTTTGGCTATTAGTTTTTAGATTAATGGCGGCCATTCCAGTTCCTGATGTTGATATGTCCCAAATCAAAGGATTTTTAGAGCAGAGCAAAGTGTTCGGTCTGTTTAACATCTTTACAGGTGGGGCGTTTGAAAACTTATCAATCGCTATGTTAGGCGTTAGTCCTTACATTTCGGCTTCCATTATTATGCAACTCGTAGTTATTATTATTCCTTCGCTCAAAGAAGTATTTCACGAAAATGGCGAAGAAGGCCGTCGTAAATTTGAAAGCTGAACTAAATATTTAGCTTTACCGCTAACTGTGCTTCAAGGTCTTGGCATCTTAAATATTTTACGTATGCAAAAGATCATTACTATTCCGTCCAATTTATTATTGTGGCGCGATGTTTTGATTTTAACCGCCGCCTCATTTGTAATTATCTTTATTGGCGAAATTATTACCCAAAAGAAACTGGGCAATGGTATTTCTTTAATTATCTTTTCGGGTATCGTTACTAAATTGCCTAAAGACATTTTTGCCACAGTTTTAACTTATAAAACCTTTGGCGCCTGAATTGGCGTGGCCGCTTTCTTATTAATTTCATTATTAATGGTAGTCGCCGTTGTTTATTTAACCGAAGGCGAAAGACGATTAACCGTATCTTACGCTAAACATGTTCGTGGCAACAAAATGTATGGCGGTGTTACTACCTTTCTACCACTCAAGGTCAATCAAGCCGGTGTTATTCCAATTATTTTTGCGCTTTCCATTTTAACTTTTCCGGCCTTAATTGGCCAAATGTTAGCCACTACCAATTTAACATTTTTAGTTAATGCCTCTAAATTTGTGACTGGCTTAATCGAAAATAAAGTATTCTATAGCTCTATTTATTTTGTGTTAGTGGTGTTCTTTACATTTTTCTATACATCGATCACTTTTGAACCAAAGGAGATCTCTGATAATTTACAAAAAAATGGTGGTTTCATTCCTGGCTATCGTCCGGGCGAAAACACCGTATCTTATTTGTCCAAGGTGTCTCACAAAATTACTTTATTTGGCGCTATCTTCTTAGGTTTAATTGCCGTGTTGCCGTTAATTCTTGAAAAAGTTACCAAAGTTACTACTTTTGAAATCGGTGGTACGTCACTTTTGCTTATTGTGGCCATTTCCATCGAAATTAAAAACTCGATTGAAGCTCAACTCACAATGCGCGAATATGATTATTAAAACTTTTTAATCATAATTTAATTTCAAAATTATCAAAAACATGGTAAATTTTTACCATGTTTTTGTTCTATACTACATCTATGAAAAATCAAATTCTAAATTCAAACATACAAAAATATTATTGATTTAATTTTTTACGAGGGCTATTTTTCACCTCGGGTGTTTTGGTACCATTTTTTACAAATTGAGGGCATATTTCTTTTGCTCAAATACAATTCATTCAAGCTTGGTTCATGTTCTGAAATTTTGTGCTTGAAATACCGACCGGCGTTATTGCTGATCGTTTTGGACGTAAAACTTCGATGATTTTAGGTTCGTTAGTTTTAAGTATCGCCGCACTTATTTATGGTTCAATTCCCCATTTTTACAATTTTTTATTTAGTGAATTTTTATTTGCCGTTGGTATTACTCTCATTTCCGGAGCCGATAAAGCTATATTGTACGATAGCTTGAAAGAAAATAACCAAGAGCATTTAAGCATTAAAATATTTAACAGGGCATGATCCATCCATTTATTAGGACTTTTGATTGCTGCCCCAATTGGTAGTTTTATGGCTTCAAAACTTAGCTTAAATGCACCAATGCTTTTTATGTTTGTTCCTTCATTGTTATCACTTTTCGTAGCCTGAAGTTTAAAAGAAATAAAAATTAAAGACAAAAGTGCTGAATCGCTAAGATATTGAGCTATATTTAAAAAGGGGTTACAATTTTTTAGAACTAATCGTTACTTTCAAATCGCCGTTATTAATTCAACTTTAATTCATGCGGCCGGTTATTTTGTTATTTGACTTTATCAACCGTTAATTACAAATATCAAAATACCAATTATTTATTTTGGTTATTTTCATGCCTTCTTGGTTCTTATGGAAATTTTAATTGCTCATAATTATCAATTTTTTGAAAAAATATTTAAGAATTTATCAAATTATTTGAAATTTTCAGCTATTATTACTATCTTAGGATTTATACTTGTAGCCGTGCATCTCAATTTAACTACCGTGATCATTTTTCTAATATTGTCTGGGGGGTTTGGGTTAACCCGTCGGGAAGTTATTGAGGCGCATTTAAATAAATATATTCCTTCATCCGAACGAGCTACGATTGTGTCATCAATCAGTATGTTTAGCAGTTTATTTTTAGTTATCGTTAATCCATTGATTGGCTTTTTGATGGATAAATCTTTAAAGTTATCATTAATTTTTATCAGTATTTTGCCATTACTTGCCTTGTTATTCTTCCCAATTAACGAAAAAAAAGAGAATCTTTAATCTTGCATTAGTGTTTAGAATATGATAAAATGCCCTTAGCAAATCATAGTTAGGAGGAATGAATGTTTAGAAAAATTATAATTTTCGTCGTTATTTGTTGCACGATGATTTTTCTGTTAGGCGGTTGTTGTCAAGATGCACCAGTTGGTCAGGACGACATTAGGTGGCGGTTAGAAGGGAAAATACCACCCGGTGGGCCAAATCTACCCGAGCCACCGACATTTCCGTGAGAATAAATCAAAAGAGAGGAGTATTTGACCTCTCTTTTCTTTTATTCAAAAGTTTGATAAACTATTAAAAATTAAATATCTAACATTACATTATCGCTCACTTATTATTTGATTGCTGAGTTCAATTTTTAAAAGATATTAAGAGAATTTACAGGGCTGATACTCAAAATAGTTACAACTAAACTCGTTTAACTATCCTCGATTAAATCTGTCTATTTTTGCTTCGCTGGCAATCATTTTGTCAAGATAAAAATGTGATATTTTAACTATTTAATATGGAAAAAATAAATTTGTTAATTATTTTTGGTGGCAAATCTAGTGAACATTCAGTGTCGATTTGATCAGCCAACAATGTCATTAACGCCATTGATAAAAGTAAATATACTTTGTATTTAATTTATATTGATAAACAAGGTAATTGATTCAAAATACCCAATGATTTTGAAATTAATGAAAAATTTATTGAAAAAAATCTTAAATCTTTTCACAATGCTTATCTAATTTTAAAAGATAAACAAGGGTATCTCTTAGATTTAAAAACTAATAAAACCGATATCATTGATGTTGGTTTTCCAGTATTGCATGGTATTAATGGCGAAGATGGTAGCATACAAGGATTATTACAGATGTATAATATTAAATATGTTGGTTCTAATATTTTGGGATCAAGTATCAATATGAATAAAGTAATTGCCAAAGAATTATTAAAAAACTCTAATATCAAAATTGCTAATTTTATTGGTATCAAAGATTATGAACTAAAAAACTGAAATTTTAGGAAAATTAAAAAAATTTTAAATGTGCCTTTTTTTATAAAACCAGTTAGCACTGGATCATCCATTGGCATTAATAAAATTTATAATCAAAAAGAATTTCAGCGATCACTAACCGTTGCCTCAAAATATGACCACAAAATTATTGTTGAAGAATATATCAAGGGTCGAGAAATTGAATGTTCGGTTTTAGGTAACACCAACCCGATTGCTTCCTTACCAGGAGAAATCATTCCTAAAGATGAGTTTTATTCCTATGCCGATAAATGTATAAATTCCGATGGAGCTCAATTAATCATACCTGCCAAATTAAATAAAACTCAGATTAAAAAAATTCAAGCTGTGGCTCTCCAGGCCTATAAAACCTTTGAATGTTCTGGCTTGGCTCGAGTTGATATGTTTTTAACGAGTAATAACGAAGTCTATCTAAACGAAATTAACACCATTCCTGGCTTTACCAATATTAGTATGTTTCCAAAGTTATGAAATATCAGTGGTTTAGACTACGCTCAACTCATCAATATTTTAATTAGTTTAGCGTTAAAAAATTAATCATTTCAATATGAGTATAATTGAAGTTTATTGCCAATGCGGTAATAAATTAGCCAGATATGATAAACGCAAAAAAGGGTTTTTGATGAAAATGTATTTAGATTGTATTTTAGAAGACCCCAACAAAATATTTTTAAACAAAAAATTTAATTGCCACGATGAGATTTATTGCCCTCAATGTAAAAAAAGGGTGGCCTCAATAAAAATGATTCATGGGCGCTTATCAGCTAAAATCAATCATGGCGTTGTTAATAAAATTTCAACTTAATAAAATAAATTTTTATAATGATTAAAGCTATAATTTTTGATATGGATGGGGTTATTTCTGATACTCAAAAACTTCACGCTCGCGTTGAATCCGAATTATTATCG
>Ga0116156_10003001_pt1 | contig 14975 bp, 15 predicted proteins | sample AD_UKC045_MetaG_FD_89891 | JGI IMG/M metagenome (GOLD analysis project Ga0116156, IMG submission 89891) | Active sludge microbial communities of municipal wastewater-treating anaerobic digesters from USA - AD_UKC045_MetaG | ecosystem: Engineered > Bioreactor > Anaerobic > Digestate | place: USA... | reverse complement strand
GCTTGCCCTACATCAAACTTGTGTATTTATTTTTGACAAGCAGGTTGCTTGTTCTACTTCAAACTTGAGTATCTATTTTGACAAGCAGGTTGCTTGCCCTACAATCTGACTCCGACAGACATTCTGTGTGAATTATCCAATTCAGTGTTCTGTTCAAAGGAATAATTCACGTTAAATTTCTTATAGTTCATTGTAAAACCTGCAGTGATATGGTCAATATCATACCCACTATACAGGCTAAAAGATGGATTTAAAATTATCTCCAGCCCTGAATGCAAGTCAAGGCTCATCATACCTGATGAAATTGTCGCTGCATCCTTCATATTTTCAAAATTAATTTCTGAATTGATAAAGACTTTGATTTGTTTATCTATTTTCGGAATCTGGAAAGCATAAGACGTCTCCAAATCAAGACCTGGATTAACAATCTCATGTGTCCCATTTTCATAATACATCTGAGTTGTGAAAAAATCTCTTAATCGCGCTGCTGCTGTGAATTTATTATTGATTAACCAGGTTGAACTTATATCAGCACCAAAACCATAGGCATTTTCTTCAGCAATATTTCGATATACTATTTTTGGACTCAGTCCAATTAAAAGTTTATCATTTACTTGCCGTCCAAATCCTAACCATAATATATAATCTGCATTATTAACTGTTTTATACGCAAAAGGACGATTGTCATTAGATGGAAGCGAATCAGTATTTGGCACTTTGCTTAGTTTAATATTGTCAATGCCAATACGAGTGACTACAAATCCCATATTACTCTTATTGCCAATGTTCCCTGACAACACATCATATTGCAGGTTTCCACCAAATTCTTCTGCATGCATCATTTCAAATGAAGCATTTTCCTGTAATGCTAATAAAGAAGCATTCCAATACGCTTTTGAAGTACTTTCAGAGTCAGTCAATCCAGTTCTGCCTAAAGCAACATTTCGGACACCTGAGCCCATTTTGAATATTTCTCCGGCATACTTCTCTGCACTCAATAATGTGATTGACAAGCCAAAGCAAATAACAGCAGTTAAAGTTTTAAAAAAATTTTTCTGTTTACTCATCTTCTAATTCCACCCATGTTCCTATTATTTTTTTCATGGTCCCATTGTAGAAAGAGATGGTCAGTTTTGCATCTTTTCCTAAACCGTCCACATTTATAATAACTCCCTTACCAAATTGCTGATGCAATATTTTTTGACCAATTTTATAATATTTTTCATTTTCAGAGATATAAGTCTTTTCTTTTTGGACAACAGGCTTGTAATTAACCTTTCTGGGCGCATGAAATTCCCAGAAAGAAGCCTTTACTTCTTCGTACAGTTCAGTATTTAATTCTCCCAAAAAAATACTGGGTGAACTACTTTGAAATGAATCTCCCATACGGCGTGAATGTGCATAATTAAGATATAATCTTTTTCTGGCTCTGGTAACTGCGACATAAAACAAACGTCTTTCTTCTTCTATTTCACTTTCACTATTACTGGAAAAAAGATGAGGTAACAGACCCTTTTCAAGACCAGAAACAAAGACATAATCAAACTCAAGTCCTTTGGCATTATGCATGGTCATGAGTTTAACGGCTTCCTTTTGACTATCTTTATCTGCATTGTCCAAATCAGTCTGAAGACTCAAAAATTGCAGGAAAAGAGATATTTCTGGAAATTGCTGATGTTCAGCATAATAATTTTCAGTAAAGTCGGAAGCAGCCGCAATAAACTCCCGCATATTTTCCAGCTTAGTCTGTTCTTTTCCTTCATCAATATTCTGATAATAGTCCTCCAGGTTATAAACAGAGATAATATCTTTTATTGTTTCCACAACAGAGACATTTCCTGCCTGACTCTTCCAATTTTCAATATTGCTGACAAAATCCAGCAAACTGGCTTTCGCTTTTTTTGAAACAGAGGCAATGTATTCTTTCTGACTAATGATCTGATAAAGGGGCAAATTGTTTACCAGTGCAGTCTGAATGAGATTTGTAATAGTTGTTTTACCTAAGCCTCTGGGGGGTAGATTAATCACTCTTAATAAGCTTTCATTATCATTAGGATTTGTAATGACACGTAGCCAGGCAATCATATCTTTAATCTCCAAACGCTGATAAAAATTGATTCCTCCAACTACCTGATAGGGAATTTGATATTTTGAAAAAGCCTGTTCCAATACACGAGATTGAAAATTAGTACGATAAAGTACAGCGCACTCATTTAATATTGTATTTTTATCACGAAGTAATGCAATTTCTTCAGCGATATATCTTGCCTCTTCATTGTCATTGTCATGAGAAATCAGCTGAGGTAACTGATCACCTTCTATGTTTGTCCATAATTCTTTAGAATGTCGGTTTTTATTATTTTTAATAATATCATTGGCGAGATTTAAAATACAGGTAGTTGAACGGTAGTTTTGTTCTAGTTTGATTGTTTTTACATTTTATAATCTTTTTCAAATGAGAGAATATTTTCTACATTTGCGCCACGCCAACCATATATGGACTGATCATCATCGCCAACCACACAAAGATTTTGATGCTTTTTAGACAGTAAATGAATAATCTTAAACTGCACATAATTGGTATCCTGATACTCATCAATCATGATATATCTAAACTGATTTTGATATTTATTCAGTACATCAGGACTCATTTCCAGCAGTTCAACCATATAGAGCAGAATATCATCAAAGTCCATGGCATTATTATGCTTCAAATAATCACAATAAGACTTATATATCAGGTGAAATGTTTTATTTTGAATTCTATTGTCCTGATAATCAAAAAAGTTTTCCGGTGTAATCAGCTGAGATTTAAATTTTGAGATTAAACTGATTGTTTTTTGAACGGGAAAAACGTCTTTATCGATGTTATGTGCTTTATAAACTTTTTTAACAACAGACACCTGGTCATCTCTGTCATATACAGAAAAGTCAGAATTGAACCCCTTAAGATGTGAGATTTCATATCTCATGATTCTTAAACAAATGGAGTGAAAAGTGCCAATCCATACAGATTGTCCCCTTTCTCCCAAAAGATCAAACAATCTGTCTTTTAACTCACGGGCAGCCTTATTGGTGAATGTGACGACTAAGATATTCCAGGGCTTAACATTTTCAACCTGAATCAGCCAGGCAACCCGATAGATGACAGATCGGGTCTTACCACTTCCAGCTCCAGCCAGAACTAACAAAGGGCCATTTACTGTTTTTACGACTTCTCTTTGTTTATCATTTAAATGCACTAATAGAGCATCTGCTGCAAAACTCATTTCTATTCCCGTCTCTGCTTTAAATTCTATTTGTTATCTTTAAGTTCACACAACCTTGACCCATTTGTAAGGTGATATTGGACCTTCCAGACCTTGAAGGCTGACTGCAGATATCTTATAATAATAGTAATTTCTCAACTGAACATTTGAATCAATATATTCCACAAATTCTGAAATACGTGCCGAAGGATTTTCAATCGTCGCTATCAGTTCAAACTGACCATCATGTGATAATGAACGATATAATTTGTACTTACTCACATTATCAAAGCGGTTCCATTTTGCATAAACAACACCACCATAAGAGGTTAAAGTAAGACCTGTAACCTGTTGAGGCACATTGACATTCTGATTGTTTTCCGGATCCAGTGGGTTTGTTCTGTCAAGTGAACAGGCATTGATGATACATAACAAAACCATCATTAAAACTATAACTTGAATCAATTTCATCATTACCTCAGAATTTTATACTAATGCCATTAGGCGTTACTGTAATTTTTCGATCAACTTCTTTTTGAATATTATTGATCCATAAACGGTCGTTATACTGATTTGTGACCAAATAGGTATCATAAACATTATGCCCATACCAGTATAAACAAGGCTGTTGTTAATGAAGCCTGTTTATACGAATCATTCGCTTCCTGATAATACTGGTTAATCTGATCAATCTGAGTTGCCTTTTTATACTTGTTGTATCTATCCATTGCTTTCTCATATAAGAAGAAAGTTGAACCAGCTAATATGATTTCACTACTGAGCAACACCTGACCCCTTAGATAATCTTTGGTATGAAAATGTCCCCATCCAGGAATAATAAGTGATTTTCCCATATTAAGAGAGATATTTAAACGTTCATTTTCATATTTATTTAATAATGATTTTTTAAAATCAAGATTTTCTCTGTATGCGTATCGGGTAACCGGAGTATCCCAGTTGTATTTAAGTGTATCTGCAAAACTGATAATATCAAAATCTGCCTGTGCAAAAAGAGAATAACTTGATATTATTGATAAAAGTAGTATTATATATTTCTTCATAATCATTTCCCAAACAGTTTTTCTGTCAGTTTATTAAGAGGAATCAAAGTCCTGTCTTTCATATTTACCTGCCAGGAGAGAAAAAAATTCTCATCAGGAGTTATCAGATCATAGCGTAACTCCATTTTGAAGCGATTAGCGGCTCCAATTGTTTTCCAGCCAGAATCTTTCAAATCTTTAGCCCATTTCCTGTTTAAGTCTGCTCTCAAAGAATTGACTCCGGAAACTATAGCACCTCCGCGATATTCATTTAATACCTTCAACGCAAAAGAACGGGGATCTTTTTCAATCTGTATAATATTCGTCACTTCAAAAATCAGTTTGTTTAATTCATCAGTATTGTCCAGAGAGTAAGCTCTTTTATAATATTCCAGAGCTTCCGGGTATTTTTTCTTTCTTTCGAGTTGAAGCCCCTCTTCTTTTAACTCCAGAGACCGAGCAATATCTTGTCTTCTTTTTTCTGCACGGGCGATTGCCTGTATTGCTTTTGGATATTCTGGGATGATCTGAAACGAACGGTTATAATATACAATCGCTTCATCAATCAGCCTTTTATCCAATAGACTGTTTCCATGACTGATAAACAAATCGCAGACGTCATTTAATCTTTTTCTAACATATTCATCCTGGGTTTCATCGTATTGAAGCGCTATCCTAAAATACTGTTCAGCTTGAATGTATTCTTTCATTACAATGTTATTTTCTGCAATTTGAATATAAATTAAAGCGATCTCTTTCGATATATAATTCTGATAACTGCTGGGATATACCTTGATTGCATTTAAACGATCTATTACAAAACTTAGATCTGTGTCTTTCTGATGTTTCAGATTCACTAATTCATCAATCCATTTTTTTATAAACTGATCAATAATAACCTGACTTTTTGACACATATTCAGATTGAGGAAAACGATCATATAAAAAACAATAATCATCCCAAACTACTTTCTCATTCTGATACCATTCATATACAGCACTAATTCGCTGATAAATGAACTCGGGAACTCGTGGAGACTGGTACAGATTACTGATAATATAATTATATGTAGCGATAATTCTTGTCTTCTGATCTTTTTCTTTAAACTCCTGGATCAAATCCGTATAACACTCGATAATCTTCTCATCGGCCTTATCTGAATTGGCCAGATAAAACAAGCGAATTGCCAGATTATAATTTTTTCTCTCTAATGCTTTAATTCCTAATTGATAGTAGGATTCTGACCTATTTTCTTCTGACAAAGTAATCTCATAACCATTTTTCGACTTTGAAATAATTTTATCAAATTCTTCAATTGCCACAGGATAATTCCCTGTTTCATACATACTTTTAGCTGATTCATATTTATTCTGACTACAAGCACTGCTTAGAATAATCAGGCTAAAAAGAATATATTTTGTTTTCTTGAGCATAAACAAATTTTGGATTCTCCTTCACTAATTTGTCTGTATTTTCATTGGAACCATGTGTAAGCAGCACTTTCTGCATTACAAATCTTTCAATCCTTTTGATTTCTTCTATAGATGGATGGATTGCATCAATGATGCAGTAATCTACTTCTGAGAGAAGTTGATTTATGGATTGACTACTGTTAATATCAGCAGTGTATATAACTGATTTCTGATTTTCTGTTACTTTAAATGAATAGGATTTCATAGTATTCTGATACTGATATTTTTCTATAAACTCACCATAAGGTAATAAGTGATCATTTTCACAATATATTACAAAAGGATAATGCTTTTCTAATTCACTTATTAAAAGATATTCAATGTCAAAACTAAGCCGTTCCTTAAAAGTATAAAACATCCCCATTATTCGTGAAAAATCATATATTCTTTCTGGAATAAATATTTGTAATTTTTTTGTTCTTTTTTGTATATAGAGCGTTTGAATCATCATAAATAAACCACTTACATGATCAGGATGAAAATGAGAAATGAGAACAGCATCAATAGTATCCACATCAATATTTTCTATTTGAATTTTATGAGCAAGACCTTCTCCTGCATCTATGATCAGATGCTTGTCAAACACATTAAAATAAACAGATGATAGGTTCTTACCCCTTTCTGCAATTCCTGAGGATGAGCCTAATATTTTAAATATCATTTTAACCGTTTCACTTTATCATTAACCTTGATTTTTAAGTTGATTCTTAGGAATAACGATTGGGATACTATCCAGTTTTCTTCCAAAAAATAAAAAGGCTAACACATATAGAATTGTAGAAAAAATTAACACTTCCACGGAATGAAGTTTTAGTACAATAATCGCCGTAAGCACTATTATTGTATTGATGAGATAAACCACTATTGCTGTAATTTTTGTTGAGCCCATAGCTGTACCGATTCGATGAGTGGAATGATCTTTACCTCCCTGAGATATTCTTCTTCCATCTCTCTTTCTTGTATAACTCACCAGAGATATATCGAAAATTGCATAGCTGAGTATCAACACGGGCAAAATATAATAAAGATTATTCTGCATACTGTTTACAGTCATTTTACCAGTCAAAATACCCATGGTTGATAAGAAATAACCAATAAACATACTGCCTGCATCACCCATAAACAATTTGGCAGGATTAAAATTATGAGGTAAAAATCCAAATACTGAACCGGCAAAGCTTAAAGCCAGTAAGGCTACATAATTATTAAAGTATTGAACTGAGGAAGTTTTTGTCATGATACTGACAGCATAGAATCCTAAAGCCAAAATACCTGACATACCCGCCAAAATACCATCCATGTTATCTAAAAAGTTAAATGCATTCATTAGGCCAATCATCCAGAACATCAAGACAGGCACTGTAATCCACCAGGGACCAAGAAGCCAGAATAAATTATTCGAATATATAAAAATCAGACAGACTATCAATTGCCAAAACATTTTTACTTTTGGGCTTATAGGTGATTTATCATCGATTAATCCAACTAGCATCACTAAAAAACCTGCACCTAAATAACCGATAAGTCCTACATCAAAGCTTTGATATGCCTGAATACTTGTCTCAAACAATACAACTGCAAAAAAACCAATAAAAACACTCAAGCCTCCCATAAGAGGGACGACTTTTTTGTGCATCTTTCTGGCACTGGGATTATCAACAAAATTAAGTTTAAAAGCTAATTTTATTATAAATGGAGTTAGATTGTACACTAGCAGAAAGCTAGCAGCAAAAACAATCAAAAACTCATATATCAGTATATTTCCAACCATACTATTTCCTTTACTCTTCTCTCATGTCTAATTTATTATAAAGCCTCATATTGTCAAAGGAATTCTGTCTCTCTTTGTTATCTTACAAAATACTTCATTTTTTCAGATTACCTCTTTTTCAAAAATTATCATCATTATGTTTTCTGAAAAGATGTTTTTATTTATCTTTTCGACAAAAAGTCTGAAATAATCCTGATATTTTTTACATTTTTAATTGATTATTTGACTTATACTTACATAAGTGTATAGATTTTTTAACAGATTTTTTTTTAAAATTGATTGACAAGTTTTATCTGAATCCATATTTTTGGCTTTATAATACAGTTTATTATACTTCATGCTTTCACATATATAGTCAGCAGACTAATTCTGTGAGGGATGTATATAAGATAATTGTAACTTAATAAGTGGGGTTGCTGATATTTTGAAAAAGGGAGGGGATATGAAACAAAATATTCAAAGGCATTTATGTAATGTTATCTCTGAAAATGCTAAAGTCGTAAATATTGAAAAAACGAACGAACCTTTTAAGTTTGTAAGATATGGACGCAAACATTTTGAAAAGTTAGAAGTCAAATATTTAGATCAAGACAAAGAAGGTTCAATATCCTTGATTCTAAAAAAATATCCGACGCTTGATATGCCAATGCTGCTTACAAAAGATTTTAACTACAGAGAAATTCAGTTCTTTTCTTCAGATATTAAGAAAACTTTTTCCAGATTTTTCGATATTCCAATCTTATTTACCGACAAACGTACAATATACATGAAGGATTGTTCCAACGAGCTGAAAAGATTCGGACCTCCTACATTGCCATCCGAAAGTCAAATGAAAAATCTCATTACCCGTATAGCCATAAAAGATGCAAAATTAACAGGTAATAATTGGGATCATGCCTATCAGTTTTCAGATATGTTTGATTTTATGAACAGGGCATTAAACAAACAACTCTCTGAAAAAGAAACAAAGCATTTAAAACAGGAATGGAAATGGTTTTTCTCTGGTTTAGATAAACTTCTGACTCAACTAGGCTCAGTCAGGGAAGAAAAATTGAAGAATTTCTATAAACCTGAAAAAGTAAAAAACATCATGAGTAAAGTACCTTTTACCTTGCATCATGGGGATTTTTATTTTGCCAATATTGGTTTCAATGATGACAATAAACCCTTGGTAATTGATTGGGAAATGCTATGTTATGCACCAATTGGATATGATTTTGTCATGCTGACGAATGATATTCCCCCTTTACAATTTACTGAGTTTTATGAAGAATGGTATGTTGAAGCTTATAACAATGCCTGTGACAATCCACTGACAGTAAAACAATTCATCGCCATTGCTGAGCAGATAAAAATTTATCAGTTCTTGATTACAAAAACCTTTGAAATGATTCATGATTGTCAAACATGTGATGATCTTGGTAAATACGAAAGTGATGCGAAACTCATCAGTTTTATTGAAAAACTAGACAGAATTATTAAGAAATAAAAAAAGGCAGGTTAACCTGCCTTTTTTTTAAAGTCATTACATTTTATATTTTTGTTTGATCTGTTTTTCCCATTCAGTAGCTTCTTTTTTCATTTTAGCCCCTTTAAGAATTTCCAGATACATGAGATCTACATCTTTTCTTGAGTAAACTTCTTCTTCTTCCTCAATATCTTTTCCCTTGTATTTAAATGCATCCTGCATGGTGTTGTAAGCATCTTTGAACTTATCTTGTTTCAGATATACTTCAGCAAGCATCAGGTATGCATCATAATGCTCTTTTCGGGTTTCAATTGCTTTTAACAATGCTTTTTCTGAATTGATATAATCTTGAACTTTTAAGTAAGCTTCCCCTTTATGTCGCCATGGGCATGACCAATTGGGTGTTTTATCATTGATTTTATTATATATTTTGATTGCCTGTTGATACTGTCCCATTTCCAATAAAATATTAGCTGTTTGAAAGGCCTGACCTGGTGCCAATGAATCTGCATTCTCAACCATTTTATTCAGGCTTTTATGCAACTGAGCGTAAACAACACTCATTAAATTAGCTTCATCAGCTAAGTCTTTTGATAACTCACTTTTTACACCATAATATGAAACTGCTTTTAAAAAATTGTTCAGATTTTGATCCTTATAATAATCCATAAGCGGTTTTCTTTCATCAATTTCGGCAAACAAACTGATTATAGACAAAACCAGTAATACCACAACACATACTTTTTTCATTTTTTCTCCTAAGTTTCATAATTGTTTGAAATTAATAGAATGAGGTGCTTAAAGCACCTCATATCATACAAATTATACCTGACGCACTTCTTTAACTTCTTTGATATGTTCTTTTAAAACACGTTCAATTCCGGCTTTAAGGGTCAATGTTGCCATTGGACAACTTCCACATGCACCTTGTAAACGTACTTCAACGATTCCATCTTCTGTGATATTAATCAGTTCTACATCACCACCATCGGCTTGTAAAGAAGGTCTTACTTTTTCAAGTATTTCTAAAACTCTTTCTTTCATGTTTCCTCCATTTTTTTACCATTATAATAATATCGCATATTTTGTAAAGCAAATAAAATCTTCATTTTCCGAAAAATTGTATTGTTTCAAATTATTTCTCTTTGATATCACTTATCACAAAGTAATGTTTATCTGCCAATTTTAAGATAAACAGCACAGCTTTTTTATTTCCTTTTTTTAATTTAACCTTATTTCTAAACTGTTCTACTGTTTCTGAAAAACCTCTGGTTTTGATATCCAGTTGAGAGATCGATTGATTATTTAGAAACTGGTTGAGTTTTTTTATTGAAAAATCCATTATTTCCTGTACCTGATAGCATTTAACAAATGGACTTTGAACTTTCTGATCAGAAGAAAGCAATGCTAAATGAGGGTCTATTTTACTCAGGTTGAGCTCATATGCAAGTGCTTCAATCAAATGAGCTTTTATAATTGCGACATTTGGTTCATAGAGATATTGCTTTATCACAGATACGTCCGTCTTTATTTTTCCTGAACCTGTAAAAGTTACATTCTCAGTTAACAGAACCGCCTTTTTAAATATATCCTCTTTAACCAGTTCTTTTGAACAAAATAAAATCTCTTTCAACTCATTATGTTCTGAAACAAATTGTAATTGTCCTTTTTTAAAAAAATCATATTGATCATAATTCAGCATTGGTGATAGCTTGATAGCAATACGTGGATATCTGAGATATAATTTTTCAAGAGCAGGTAAATCAGGTGACATATTAAAAGGGTTAATACTTCTTCTATCATCGACTCTTCTGTCCGGATCAACGAAAACAGCATCTGCCTCTTCTTGAAACTCTTCAGCTTTGATATTCATGAAAACAATACCCTTGTCCGAATATAAAGACATGTTATGACTCGCATATCTAAGAATTTCTTCAGATAAATCTACTGCAAAACATTTTTTCTTGTTTTCAGAAAGAAAGAATAAATCCATTCCTATACCACAACACAAATCTGCACAAGAATCATAATCACGAAAAAGGCTTCCATGATACTGAGCCAATAAAAAAGAAGAAGCCTGTTGCGCATTTTTATCAGTTAACAACCACATATCAGCAATTTGCAGTTTATCTTTGTATTTTTTTTGCAAGGTAATGAAAGTGACTAACTCATTTACAGGCAGATCCGGATAGTGATTTTTTATATTTTTTAACTGATTCATTGAATATCCTGAGGATAAACGAAGCATTGTCTTGATATCTGCTACAGCTTTTGTAAAAAGAGTATTCGATACAATAGTATCAACAGGATAATCATGCAAATCTGCAAAAATGCCTGACGGATTATGTATATCTTTAGCGTTTAAGTATTGTTGTATATAATCGTTGATATTTAGATTTTTCATAAAAAAAGGGCTGTCCGAAGACAGCCTGTCTTATAAATATGTGATTATTTTAAAATAATAATTTTTTTAACTGAAGTGAATTTGCTTTCTGTATTCAGTTCAATTATATATTTTCCTTCGGGTAAACGGGTATTTGTATAGTCAGAACCATCCCAGCCAAAACCATGTTTTCCTTTTCCAAGTTGTCCGTTAAAAATAGTTCTTAAAACAATTCCTTTTGAATCAGTGATTACTAAGTTAACACTCTGAGCACTGTCTAATGTAAATGTAATTTCAGTATATTCTTTCATTGGATTTGGATTTGCCTGTAAATCCATCTTATCCTTTGCCTGAGCAAAAGCACATACTGCTACAACTAATGCAAGAATGACTAAAATCATCTTCTTAAAACTAAACATATCGCCTCCAAAATTCTTCTTATCTCTTTATTATAATTAAAGCAAATTATGTTCCAAAAAACATGATTCTGCAATTAATAATCCACCATATATACCGGCACGATTTCCAAAGTGTGCCTTACTAATAAGTGTAGTTTTATAATTACCCATTAATAAGTCAAGTATTTCTTTTCTTAAATATTCAAAATCATAAGAATCAATATCGACAACACCGCCACCAATACATACTACAGCGGGATTGAGCACCATAATGGTATTGGCTATACCTAAAGCCAAAAATCGATTTAACTCCCTTATTTTTTGATTTAGCGCTACATTTTGCTGTGATTTTTGATACAAATCTGCAATAGTCTCAAACTGAATTTCTGGAAAAGTTTCCGCACAGATGTCCATAACTGATGTTGCGGAGCTGTATGCTTCCACACAGCCTTTCTTACCACATTTACACTGGCGTCCGTCGAGCTCCACAATACTATGACCAATCTCAAGGGCTGAATAATCCTGACCATGGAAAATACCATTTTCATTAACAAAGCCCGACCCAATACCTGTCCCGATAGTGATTCCTAAAACACTCTGTCCCGGATATAAAGAAGCTTCGGCATAAGCCATCAAATTGGCATCATTTTCAATATGAATATTGATTTTATCTCTGGCTTCGATTTCCTTTTTTAGTTCAAGCTTCACAAGTTCAGGCAGATTAGGTGTTACTCCTGTTACCATACCTTTATTAACATTGACAGTTCCCGGACTTCCCATACCAAAACTGTCTATATCAGGTCTCATTGCTCTGATTTCCTGAATTGCCTGATGAATCACTTCCAATAAGCAACTGTTATTTGTTGCATCCATTACCTGCAATCTGCCATCATAGATAATTCCATGCCTTGAATTCCCATAGGCATATTTTAAAAAGCTCCCCCCTAAATCCAGAGCACCATACAATTTGTCAGTCATTTTGGTTTCCATAAATTTTCCACTCCCCATTTACTTTTCGAAAATAGCTCATATCCCCTATTTCATCGGGCTCAATCAATATCGTCTGTGTCCCCTGTTTTGAATACTTTGCAATAAAATGTACCACAGCAAAATCACCGTTTAACACAATATTGATTTCTGACAGTTCCAGATAATTATACTCTATAGATCGGTCATACCAAACATTCGTCTGGTTAAATAAATTCAAGCCATTATGATAATAATCCGTATCATAATAAGACATCACTTTATCAATATCGACATCGTTAAATTCATCTCTTACTCGCAACAGAATATCGTTAATTTTACTTCGGTCAATATCATCTTCGGATAAGTCAGTAGAGCAGGCACTCAGCGTTAACATGACAACAATGAACAGATAGATTAAGCCTTTCATAATCCCTCTCTTTTGTTTAAATTAATATATTCTCTGATTTTTCGAATCAGTTCATCCTGCCATATCTGACTTATATCTGGCAAGTTTAGTAAACTCAGTAAATTCACACAATCCATCAATCTTCCTTTTAAACGCCAGTCTTTTGCCATTGGATAAAGTGCATTGGCATTGTAAGCACTTACATAAAGTCTTTCGGTTTTTCTTGGAAAAAGTTCAGAATATCTGAAAAACTGACCTGTATCAAAATAAACAGGCGCAGACAGTGCATATTCCCAGTCTATCAAAGCCTGTAATTTTCCATTAAAAACAAGCATATTCTCAGGTCTGAAATCCCCATGAGACAGAACAAAGTAAGAACATACTTCATCAAATTCATCACGGAATCTTTTAACATCTGATATCACCTCATTTTTTAACGTTTCACCCAACCTCTCCCCTGCCAGATGAGACAGAAAAAAATCATACCAGGTTTTAATCGGCGGAAAGTCATCTCCAATCTCAAACTGAGCATTGATAGATCCCTCTTTTTCATAAATGGTTCTATGTATTAAGGCAGATTTTTCTGCAATACTTTCAGTCAGTTCACTACTCAGTTCATTACCTTCCATGAGATACTGGGCAAGACTAATTCCCTCAATAAATTCAACAATTTGATAAGGTTTATCAATAATGGTGCAGGTTTCATTGGTATAATAAATTTCAGGTATGGGAATCACCTCATTCAAATATTGCGATATTAATAATTCTTTCCGACAGCTTTCATCCTGCTGAGGTAAGATTCTTAACACATATTTCTCATGACTGTTCTTTTGCTTTAGCTGATAATTGGATGTACTTTTACCCTGAGGCATCCACTCAACTGATTCAATTTCTACACTTTCATCAAAATCCAGAAACAACTTCTTTGCTAATTCTAAATCCATTTTCTGAACTTTATTTTTTCTTTCTATACTCATCACCACTTCCTAATAAAACTTATTTTATCAACCATCTGGTTTCTAAACCATAATTCTGCATAAGCTTCTCTTACTCTCCCAAAGCCGAAATGAATGGTTTGGCTATTCTGAGAAGTCGTTCCTTTAGCACTTTGTAGTTCGCGGATCACAGATTTCACCTGACCATGTCCATAAGCATCATTTTCACCAAAATAATATAAAACAATTCTTGCTCCATAAGCAGGGGTATTCGGCTTATCTTTCCATTGATAATTATGATATAAGTTGATTTTAGATTCTGACCATACAGCCTTAAATACAATCCCTTTATTCTCATTCTGAGTCGTATTTAAAAAGAGTCTGACTCCCTCAGATGAAGCAACGACCACATCGAGTCTGCCATCATGATTGATATCGGCAGAAGCATTTCCCCAGGCATTATAAGAGCGAATACCTGACAAAAAAGTAATATCTTTAAATGTTCCATCCCCTTCATTCAGATATAAATAAGACCGCTCATTGGGATAAATCGAACTGATATACAAATCTAAATCTCCATCATTATCGGCATCAAACCACATGGGGTCAGAATGGGTTTCATCAAATTGAATGCCACTCTCCGGAGTCATATTTGCAAACTGTGTCAATTCAATTTGAATCGTATCTATTTTGATTGTCTTTTTCCCATCATTTCTCATCAGGCAACTGATATCTGAAAAGTCAATATAGCGGGGATGAGCCAGATTAGCAATAAATACATCCAGATCTCCGTCATTATCATAATCTCCCCAATCGGCTCCGATTGAATGACCATAATAACCATCCTTATTGACACCGTTTAACTGGCTAAGACCGGCAATTTCT
>Ga0116156_10002993_pt1 | contig 15006 bp, 9 predicted proteins | sample AD_UKC045_MetaG_FD_89891 | JGI IMG/M metagenome (GOLD analysis project Ga0116156, IMG submission 89891) | Active sludge microbial communities of municipal wastewater-treating anaerobic digesters from USA - AD_UKC045_MetaG | ecosystem: Engineered > Bioreactor > Anaerobic > Digestate | place: USA... | reverse complement strand
TGTTGCCTTTGAGATGCAGTTCGCAGGCCGCGCAGAAGATGCCGCAGAATGCGATCTCCATGTTTTTCTTGCCTTGGGGTGCAGGCGTCCCGTGAGCAGGCGGCTTCTGATCCGGGCCGGCTTCTTTAAGGCGGCGGACATTGCGGGCTGAGGGTTGGGCGGCGCATACCCTGTGTGCGCAGGCGGCACACATACAGTTGGCAATAAACCTGCGCCGGCTGGCATTATTGACATACCCCATAACGACCTCCTTGCTTGCCTATAACTAGACCTGTTACCCCTTGGTTTGCTCCCGGCGCAGCCGGGCGGCGGGCTCAATCGCTGCTTCAGGATAGTTCTTTTCCGGAACGAGAACAAGCCGTATCGTGCGGCACATTGAAGCTTAGGATAGACAATATCTTTCATGAATTGTGATTGATCCTCGGCCCCCGGAACGGCTAAAATGACAAACAATCAAAACGGGCTCACTTCCGTTTTCAGAAGGCCAGTAGCTCAGTAGGACAGAGCACTAGATTCCTAATCTGGGGGTCGCCGGTTCGACTCCGGCCTGGCCTACCATTATGAACCCCAATGAAACAGCGTTTTATTGGGTTTTTTTATTGATTCTTGTCGCAGCCGGTTTTGAGGCAATATGTCCGCTTTGGTTTTGTTTCGTCGGTTTTGTTTGGTTTTTTGCCAACGATTTGACAACGATCAATCCTCGGCGGCGCGCTCGTAGATCTTGACGGGCAGGCGGGTCAGCGCGATCGAGCGCAGCAGTCGCCCGCTACACGGGACAGGAAGATTCCGCGGAATGTGTACGTCATCACCAGAAACCAGAAACTCCACCGGTCAGCAAAAAGGGGAAGCCCCCTGCAGGGGAAGCGTCTCGACATTCACGTTGAGATCAATAATAATTTTGTCGTTTGGATATTTGGCGGCGTAGGAAAGGGGTGGAGATGAATCTCGAAAGCCGGCTGGTGGGGGCGTGTGTCGCGCGTGGCGTGACGTTGGCAACGGCGGAGTCGTGCACCGGCGGTCTGGTCGCGGCGCGGATTACGGCGGTGCCCGGTTCCTCGGCTGCCTTTTTGGGCGGTGTCGTCAGTTATGCCAACGCGGCCAAAATGGCGTTGCTCGACGTGCCGCAGTCGGTGCTGGATCAGGCGGGAGCGGTGAGTGAGGCGTGCGCTGCCGCGATGGCCGACGGCGTGCGCCAACGACTCAATGCGGATCTGGCTGTCGCGGTAACCGGCATCGCCGGGCCGACGGGCGGAACGCCGGAGAAACCGATCGGTCTGGTCTGTTTCGGACTGGCCGCGGCGGACGGCGTGCGGACGGAGCACAGGATTTTTACGGGGGACCGCGAGGCGGTCCGTCTCCAGGCGACGGAGCATGCGCTCGCGTTGCTGCTGGGTGCGGCGAACGGGTGAGGGGGGAGGGGGATGGCCATGACGGGATTCCGGACAAGCATTGGGGTGTGCACGGGAATGCTGCTGGCGGCGCTGGCCGCGGTGCCAGCCACGGGAACGACGCTCTACGTGTCGCCGACGGGCGACGACGGATGGGAAGGCAGCCGCGCGCGCCCGCTCGCGACCTTGCAGGGGGCGCGCGACCGCATCCGCCAAGACCGCGTGCGCAACGCGCGGAATGAGGCGTATGCGGTGTTGTTCGCGGACGGCGAGTACGCGCTGGAGGCGCCGGTCGCGTTCGATCCTGAGGATTCGGGCACGGCCGACGCGCCGGTCCGCTACGCGGCCGCGCGCGGGGCACGGCCGCTCTTTTTCGGCGGACGGCGCCTGCCGCGCTTCAAGGCCGGTGCGGACGGGGTGTGGCGCGCGCGGATCGATCCTGCGTTGCGTTTCGAGCAGCTCTACATCAATGGCCGGCGCGCCGTGCGCGCGCGCTCGCCCAACAGGTTCTACTACTACATGCTGGCGCCGGTGGCGTACGGGGTCGATCCGCTGACCGGCCGCCTCGCGGATCTCTCGCGGCGTGCGTTCACGGCGGACCGCGCGGACATCGCGCCGCTTGCCGGCAAGAGTCGCGCGGAGCTTTCAAATGTCGTGGTGCGCGTGTTTCATGCCTGGGAGGTCAGCCAGGCGCGCGTGCAGGAGGTGGATGCCGCCAGCGGGCGCGTGGTGGCGACAGCCAGTACGCCTTGGCCTTACTTTTACTGGAAAAGCTATCTGCCGCGGTATCAGCTTGAGAATTTTGTTGAGGCGCTGGACGAGGCCGGTGAGTGGTATCTCGACGGGGAGGGCGTGCTGAGCTATCTGCCGCTGCCGGGCGAGCGGATCGAGCGCGTCGAGGCGGTCGCGCCGGTGACGTCTGCCTTTCTGCACGTGCGGGGCGATGCGCTGGCCGGGCGCTGGATCACCGACCTCGCATTCGAGGGCTTGACCTTCGCCTACACGGCGTACGCGCTGCCGGCGAACGGCCAGGGCGACGGTCAGGCGGCTGTGTCGCAACCGGCGGCGGTCGAACTGGACGGCGTGCGGCGGATCGCATTTCGTGATTGCACCTTCTCGCACCTCGGCACGCACGGGATCTGGTTCCGCAAGGGCTGCCGCGAGAGCGAGCTGACGCGCTGCCGGATCACCGACATCGGCGGCGGCGCGGTGCGGGTGGGCGATTCGAAATGGAGCAAGGAGGAGCTGCCGGAGCGGCTCACCGGCCGGATCGTTGTCGACAACAACATTCTGCAGACCGGCGGGCGCGTCTTCCCCGGCGCGACCGGGGTCTGGATCGGGCATGCCAGCGATGTCCGGGTGACGCACAATGACATCGGCGACTTTTTCTACACCGGCGTTTCAATGGGCTGGACATGGGGATATCGCGAGACCGCGACCCACCGCAACACGATTGCCTTCAACCACATCCACCACATCGGACAGGGCGTGCTGAGCGACATGGGCGGCACCTACACGCTGGGCCTTTCCGAAGGCAGTGCCATCTCCAACAACCACATTCACGACGTCTATTCGTATGACTACACCGGGCGGGGCGGCTGGGGCCTCTACACGGATGAGGGCAGTGCCGGCATGGTCTATGAAAACAACCTTGTGCATCATGTGAAGACCGGGTGCATCCATCAGCATTACGGCAAAGAAAACGTGTTCCGCAACAACATTCTGGCCTTCAGCATGAACGGACAGATCCAGCGGTCACGCATCGAGCCGCATACGACGGTCATCATCACCAACAACATCATCTACTGGGACAATACATCTGCGGCGTTCTGGCGGGGATACGCAGGCGCGGAAGGCACCGTGACAGACGTGGTGGTCAATGCCAACACCTACTGGAATCTGGCCGGCATCGCGAGCAACGCCTTCAACGGCGGTACGTGGGAGGCGTGGCGCGCGGCGGGTCAGGATGCGCGATCGCAGATCGCCGATCCGCGCTTCAAGAACCCAGCGAAAGGGGACTTCCGTTTCCGCTGGCGGTCGCCGGCGGTCAAAGCCGGATTCAGGCCCTTTGATGCCGACCGCGCCGGCGTTTACGGATCGCGCGCCTGGCGGCGGCTTGCCGAGCGCCTGCGTCCGGCGCCGCTGTGCTTCGCGCCCGAACCGCCGCGTTTCGTGATCCGCAGGCTGGACGACGATTTTGACAGCCTGCCGTTGAAGGCGGCTTTCCCGAATGTCACGACGCATGTGGAGAAAAAGGGAGACGGTCTTGCCGTGACTGATGAGGCGGCCTTTTCCGGCAGGCAATCGCTCAAGGTGCAGGACGCGGAGGGCCTGACCCATGCGTATAATCCGCATTTCACGTTCGGGTGCGCCTTCAGCAACACGGTCGTCGAGAACCGGTTTGCGGTCCGGATGGGGGCCGGGGCCGAGTTCTTCACCGAGTGGCGCGATTATCCGGCCGGGGGGGGCAACGCCTATCGCACCGGGCCGTGCCTGATTTTCCGCAGCGGCACGATCACGGCGCGCACGCGCGTCAAGCGGTCGGACGGCACCGTCGGCGGGGGCGAGGTCAAGGTCGCTGAACTGCCGGCAGACACCTGGGCAAAGGTCACGGTGACGGCCATGCTGGGCGGCGGTGACACGGGACGCTGGTCCGTCACGGTCGTCCGTGCCGGGCAGCCGCCGGTCACGGTGTCGGATCTGCGCATGGCGAGCGGTGACTTTGAGGCCATGGAGTGGCTGGGGTTCTGTTCGACCGCCACACGTTCAGCGGCGTACTATTTGGATGATTTCGTCTTCGGCGAAAAAAAGAAGGAATGATCGGTTTATTCGGATCGATGCCCGATGGACGGCATCAACCGATTGCCGATTTTTAGTCGATTACACTTGCCATCGTCAGGGCGAATCGTATAAAGTACGCGACGTTTTCTCTGCTCGGGTGGTGGAATGGCAGACACGTATGTTTGAGGGGCATATGCCGAGAGGCGTGGGGGTTCGAGTCCCCCCCCGAGCACCATATTGAAAGCCGCGTAAACGGTTGCGAGTCAACGTTTGCGCGGTTTTTGTTTTTAGATAATGGCAAGGGTCAAAGGGGTGTGCTAAGATGTGCGCGGTTTTTACCCAAAGGGGGCATGTATGGCTGAGAGTCAAGAAAACACACGCAGAGGGCGCGGTTGCGGATTCGGTTGCGCGCTGATCCTTATTCTGTTTGTCGGGTTCGGTCTGCTGGTCGCGTTGGCGCTGATGGAAGGCATGGGCGCTTTTTCTTCGCGGACGGGCGGTCCCTTGGGCGGCCTGTTCCCTTCACGCGGCGCCGTGTATGACGTGGGCGAGGATGACGCGCCGGACATGATCGAGCGCTGGTCGTCCGGCCAGGGCGAAGCCAAAGTGGTGCGCGTGCCGGTCAGCGGCATGATCATGCTCGGCGATTCGGCGTGGTACGCGGGCAACGCCAACACGGTGTTGCGTTCCATTCGACGCGCAACCCATGATCCCGAGGTACGGGGCCTGCTGCTGGAGATCAACAGCGGCGGCGGTGGCATCACGGACAGCGACATCATCTACAAAGCACTGCTCGACTTCAAGAAAGCGCAGGCGGGGCGCGTCGTCGTGTCGCTCATGGGCGACGTGGCCGCGTCGGGCGCGTACTACATCGCGCTCGCCTCCGACCGTATTCTGGCGCATCCGACGACCTTGACCGGTTCCATCGGCGTAATCATGCAGTCGTACAACATCAAGGAGCTGGCAGCGAAATTGGGCGTGCAGGATGTGACCATCAAGTCCGGCGACAACAAGGATCTGCTCAATCCGTTTCACGAGGTGAAGCCCGAGCAGAAGGAGCTGTTGCAAAAGGTGATCTCCGCCATGCACGAACGCTTTGTATCCTTGGTGGCCGAACATCGCAAGCTGCCGAAAGAGACCGTGGCGCCGCTGGCCGACGGCCGCGTGTTCCTAGCGGGCGATGCGCTGCAGCACAAGTTGATCGATGCGATCGGCTACAGTGCGGATGCGCAGGCGGCGATGGCGGAATTGCTGGAGACCGAGGCGGTCAGGGTGATCCGTTATGAAGAGCACGTGACGTTGATGGACCTCTTCGCGGCGCGTCCCGGAATCGGGGTGAACGCAGCATGGCGGCGCTGGCTGAGCGAAGCGATGGATCGGCGTTTGATGTACCGCTGGTCGTGGTAGCGCGGCCTTCAGCGGGGGCGCGCAACAGGATGGGCAGGACGTGAAACAGGATGCGGGTCAGTGGGGGGAGCCCGGCCATGTGCACATGCTGGGTGTCTGCGGCGTAGGCATGGCCGGCGTGGCGTATCTGCTCGCGCGGCGCGGGTGGGCTGTCAGCGGGTGTGACACGCACCTGAGCGCATGGGCCGGCTGGCTGCGCGCGGGCGGCGTGCGTGTTGACTGCGGTCATGATCCCTCGCATCTGGCGGATGCCGACCGCGTGATCGTCACGCCGGCGATTCCGGCGTCTGATCCCGAGCTGTGCGCGGCGCGCGAACGCGGTCTGCCGGTTTTCCGCCGCGGCGATGTTTTGGCTGATCTGGTGTCAGGCGCGCGCGGCGTCGCGGTCTGCGGCGCACACGGCAAGACCACCACGAGCTGTTTCACGGCGCGGCTGCTGCAGGAATTGGGGGCTGCGCCGGGGTGGTGCATAGGCGGTGCCACAGCGCGCTTGGGCGGTGTGGCCGGCTGGGGCGGCGGCGACCTGCTGGTGGCGGAAGCCGACGAGAGCGACGGCACGCTCGCACGGTATGCGCCTGCCGTCACGATTCTCACCAACATCGACCTCGACCATTTGGAGCACTTTGACGGAGAGGCGGCGCTCACCGCCTGTTTTGTGTCGGTGGTTGCCGGCACGCGCGAAGGCGTGGCGGTCTGCTGTGACAACGTCCGCGCGGACCGGGCTGCCGCCTCGGCCGCCGTTCCGGTTTTGCGGTACGGCGTGGCGGCGGATGCCGCGCTGCGGGCGACGGAAGTACGCGTCGAAGCGGGACGCGTCTCGTTTGACGTGTGGTGGCGCGGGGTGCCTCAAGGCCGCCTTGAGCTGGGCGTGGCAGGACGGCACAACGCGGTCAACGCATTAGGTGCCGCCGCCGGCGCGTTGTTGCTGGGGTATGAGCCTGAGGCCGTGTTTGCGGCGCTGCCGCGCGCCTGCGACGAGCTGCCGGGACGCCGTTATGAATGCGTGGCGGACGTGCAGGGCATTCGGATCGTGACCGACTATGCGCACCATCCGGCTGAGTTGAAAGCCGCGCTGGCCATGGCGCGCGATGAGCGACCCGCGCGGTTGGTGGTGGTCTTTCAGCCTCATCGTTATACGCGCACGCGTGCGTTGGGGCCAGAGTTCCCGCCTGCTTTTGCGGAGGCCGACGAGGTGATCCTGTTGCCGGTCTACGCGGCTTCCGAAGCGCCGCTGGAGGGCGGGGGCATCGAAGATTTGTACGCCTGGTTCAGGCAGGCCGCATGTCGACCGGCAGCCGGTGTTGCCGGAGATGGGGATGCGCCGCGCATCGGGCCGCGCCTCAAATTGGCGCACACGCAGGAGGAGGCGTGGGCCTACCTGCGGCAGACGCTGGCGGCGGGCGATGTGGTGGTGATTGCAGGCGCCGGCGATGTGATCGGCATGGCTGACTTAATCCGCGAAGATCTTACGCGCGGCTGGCCGGTACGCAGAGATCCCGAGGGGTTCGAAGCGGCTTTGTTGGCGCTCCCAGGGGTTGAGACGGTGCCGTTCGGCGCCTTGGCGCGCTGGTCGTTTTATCAGGTCGGGGGCTGGGCGCGCTGGCGCGTCGAGGTCACAGACGAACCGGGGCTTGCGGCTGTGCTGCGTCTGTGCGGCGCACACGGCGTGCGCTGGCGGTTTGCAGGGGCCGGAGCCAACGCATGGTTCAGCGATCTGGGCGAGTCTGGCTGCGTGATCCGTTTCGCGCCGGGTGCGTTCCGGGACATCGACGTGCGCGGCGACACGGTGGTTGCGCAGTGCGGCTGGATGGGGCCGGCCCTGCTGGACGGGCTGGAACGCGAGGGGCTGTCGGGCCTTGAGTGTCTCGACAGCGTGCCGGGGACGCTGGGCGGCTGGCTGGCCATGAATGCAGGGGCGCACGGCGGCGATATCGGGTCGCGTGTCGCGTGGATTCGCTGTTTGAATCCGGACGGCGAAATCGCTATACTGAACCCCGTCGATTGTGGATTTTCTTACCGGTGTTGCGCCGGGTTGAGGGAATGCGTCGCGCTGGCCTGCGGGTTGCGGTTGGAACGTGCGACGCCAGAGCGAGTCGCCGCGTTGCGGCAGGCGGTTCGGGCCAAACGGATGCCCGTGTCGGGACTGCGCTGCGCGGGGTCGGTTTTTAGGAACCCGGCGGAAGTGGCTGCCGGGCGCGTGCTGGATGCTGCGGGCTGCAAGGGGCTTCAGATCGGCGGCGCACGCGTGACGGATTTCCATGCGAATGTCGTGGCGACTGATGAGTCGGCGACAGCCTCGGATGTGTTGGCGGTGGCGTTGCAGATGCGGGGCCGGGCTGCGCGCCACGGCGGCGTGCAGTTGACGGCCGAAGTCAGCGGACTTTTTTTGTGACGAGTGAGAAAGCGGATTGAACGGTATGAAACGGGTTGCAGTGATCATGGGCGGGACCTCCAGCGAGCGCGACGTCTCGCTCCGGTCGGGTGCCGCGGTGGTTGACGGTTTGAAGCAGGCGGGGTACGACGCGCGGCCGGTGGTGCTGGAGCGGGATCGCTTGGAAGGGTTGCCGGAGGGCACCGAGGCGGTCTTCATCGCGCTGCATGGCGGTTATGGCGAAAATGGCGGTGTGCAGGCCGACCTGGACCGTCTGGGCGTGCCGTACACCGGCCCGGGGGCGGCGGCCAGTCGGATCACGATCGACAAGATCGCGACCAAACGTGTGCTGGAGCAGGCGGGCGTGCCGACGGCGCCGTACGAGGTGCTGACGCGCGGCATGTCGGAAACGGCCTTGTCGTTGCCGGTGGTGGTGAAGCCGCCGCGCGACGGATCGAGCGTCGGCATCTCCAAGGTGAGCGACACGGCAGAGTGGCCGGCCGCGCTGGCGGCGGCGCGTGCGGTTGACGGACAGGGTGAGGTGCTGGTGGAGACGTACATTCCCGGCCGCGAGTGGACGGTTGGCGTACTCGCTGGCGAAGCGCTGCCGGTGGTGGAGATCCAGGCGCCGCAGGGCTGGTACGGTTTCCAAGAGAAATACACGCAGGGTGTGACGCGCTACGTGTTTCCGCAAGCGGAGGCTGACCGGCCGCTGGTTGCGGCGTGTCAGGTGCTGGCGCTGGTGGCATTTGAGGCGGTCGGTTGCCGCGGCGTCAGCCGCGTGGATTTCCGGGTGACACCCGACGGGCAGCCGTTTGTGCTTGAAATCAACACCGTGCCGGGCTTCACGGCGACCAGCCTGCTGCCCAAAGCGGCGGCGCAGGCAGGTCTTTCCTTCAGTGCGCTGTGTGCGCGTTTGCTGGAAAGCGCGGCCTGCGGATGACAGAGGGCCGGGGTTAACGATGAAGTGGAAGTTATTCCAACGAGGCAAGGGGCGGGTGAACCGGTTTGCGCAAAGCGGCCGGCGCGTGACCGGCGTCGTGACGGATCTGCCGTCCGGCGTGAAACTCGCGCTGGCGCTGGCTGCCTGTGCCGCGGTCTTGGTGATCAGCGTTTGGGGCGTATGGACGCTGTTCACCGTCTATTACTTTCGGGCGCAATCGTTGTTCGTGTTGCGCGACCTGCGAAGTTCGGTGGTGATCGTGACCGGCCGGACGCTGACGCCTGACCTGATTTGCGAAAAACTCGGGCTGCGCGAAGGAGTCAATCTGTTCGCGATCCCGATCGAACAGAAACGGCGTGAACTGTTGGAGCAGGCGCCGAATATCCGCGAGATTTCCATCGTGCGGCGTATGCCGGACAAACTGACCGTCACGATCGTAGAACGTGAGCCGATCGCGCGCGTGGGGTCGCACGGCCGCGTGGTGGACGAGGAGGGCGTGGTGTTTATTCGCTACGCAGGCACCGGTGGACTGCCACTGATCAAAGGGGCGGACGAGTTTTCTCAGATCAAGCCCGGCGAGCGCCTGCACGGCAATGAATTGGCGGCGGCCCGCTTGATTCACAGCACGCTGCGGCCCGAGTGTTCGGTGCGCTTGCTGGCGGTGGACGCTTCCAAGCTGGATTACTTGATGCTGACTTTTTCCGATTACCGTCAGGCAAAGTTCGCGTGGCAGGGGATGTCGGATGATTTAAAAGAGACCGACCTGCGGATGCAGCGGCATTTTGACAATTTGGTGAAGGCCATGGAGAGCGAGATCGGCAAGCCGAGGATGATGTGGGACGCGACTCTGCCCGAACGTGTCTTTGCGATGCCGGTCGGGGTCCAATGAAAGGGAGAGGCAAAGGCGTATGGCGATTCCTCCGATAGCGGCGCTGGAGATCGGAACGTCGCGCACGGTGGTGTGCGTGGGCGAGTCTGACGGCGGACGCATCAAGATCACGGGCGTAGGGTCTTACCCCACGATCGGTGTGCGCAAAGGCCAAATGTTTGATTTGGTGCAGGCGCGTACGGGCGTTGAAACGGCCGTGAAGCTGGCTGAGAAACAGTCCGACGTAAGTATCTGGCAAGTGTTGATGGCGTTGTCGGGCGGCCACATACTGGCCACGGTAAACCCCGGCATGGTGACGATCCGTTCAAGCGACCATGTGGTGTCACGCGACGATATTGACGAGGTGACGGAGAACGCCAAGGAGGTGCAGATCGATCCCGAACGGCAGGTGCTGCACACGATCACGCAGTCGTTCACGGTGGATGATCAGCCCGGGATTGTCAAGCCGGAGGGCATGCGCTGCAAAATGCTCACCTTGAACGTCATGGCGGTGCACGGAGTCAAGAGCCGGGTTGAAAACGCAGTCAATGTGGCGAAGAGCGCGGAACTGGAGGTGACCGACGTGGCGTTCTCCGGCGTGTGCGCGGCCTTGGCGGCGTTGACGGCTGAGCAGAAGCGCAACGGCGTGGTGTTGATCGATCTGGGTGGCGGAACCACGAATTATATTGCATACAGCAATGATGTGGTCGCGGCGGTCGGCAGCGTCGGCGTCGGCGGTGATCATGTTACCAATGACATTGCCCTGGCCTTTAACATTCCGCTCAACCGGGCCGAGGAGTTGAAACGCGCCGAAGGCGCTGCATTGATAGATTCTGAAGGCGGGGCGCGACGTGTCGCGCTCAAGGCCGATGTGGGATTTGAGGAGCGGATGCTGAACTGCAAAGCGCTGCACACGGTGATCAACGCGCGCATGGATGAGACGTTGCGCGTGGTGCGCTCACGGCTGCATGATGCCGGCGTGCTGCCGCATGTCGGCGGGGGTGTGGTGCTGACGGGTGGCGGCGCCTACCTGCGCAAGGTCACGGAACTGGCGCAGCGCATCTTCGGCGTGCCGTGCCGAATCGGCATGCCGGTCAATGTCGATGGTTTGGACAAGGTGGAGCAGCCGGCCTCTCTGTGCACGGCCGCCGGCCTTGTGCTGTACGGGCACATGACCTATGAAGACCGCGGCATGCTGGCGCCGGTTAAAAACATCTTTAAAGGGTGGTTTAGACGATGAGTCAGGAACAAGGTTCAGGACTGCTTCTGCTGGGCGTCGGGGGCGGCGGCTGCCGCCTCGCGGCGTCTGTCCGTTCGGCCTATGGCGAGGGGTTACGCGTCGTGTGCGCCGATACGGATGCGCAGCCGCTGCGGCCGGTGGCCGGCGCCGGCATGTCGGCCGTTCTGCTTGGCGGCTCGCGGCTCTCTGGGCATGGTACAGGCGGCGACGCGATTCTCGGGCGTTTGGCCGCGCAGGATGACCTCGAGACGTTGCGTGCCCAGATGCAGCACGTGCGGACCGTGGTGATCCTGGCGAGTTTGGGCGGCGGCACGGGCGGCGGTGCAACGCCGGAGATCGTCAAGGCCTTGCATGATATGGGCATGGCCACCGTCTGCTTTGTCACGCGGCCGTTTGTCTTTGAGGGCGAAGCGCGTGCGAAGTCGGCTGACCGCGTCTTACCGATGATCGAAGAAAACGCGGATTCCTTGATCGTGATTCCGCAGGACGATCTGTTTAGCGATGCGCGCGAAGACATGCTGGGCGACGCGATTCAGGTTTCCGAAAGCTTAATTTCTGCCGGGGTGACGCTGCTATGGCGGCTGGTGACCAAGCCCGGATTCATCCAGCTTGATCCGGAGCGGCTGCATAAAATGGTGTTGCAGGGCGGTAACGCGCGTTTCGGGTTCGCATCGGCTTCGGGCGCGGACCGCGCGCGCCATGCGGTCGAGGCGCTGAAGAGTTGCCGCTTGCTGCGCAAAGGCGACTCGTTGTCCAAGGCGAGTGCCGTGATGCTCGGCATCCTGGCCGGTCCCGACCTGCGTTTGTCTGAAATCGGGGAGGTTATGGGCGCACTGCGCAGCCATGCGCCCAAAGGCTGCCTGATCGAAATGGGCACCGTGCTCGATGCGCAGTATGAGGGACGCATCGAGTTGGTCGCGCTCTCGTTTGAAAGCTGGGTGGCTGCCGTCAGCCAATCCGCCACGCCGGCCAAAGATGCCGCGCCGCCTGCCGCTGCGGAACCGCCGGTGGCCGACGCCTTTCCCATCCAGCCGGGTAGCCGCCGCAGCCGCGCCAAGGGCAGCAAGCTGTCATTCGGCGCGACCGGGCGCGGCAAATTCCGCGATGTTGAACCGACGTTGCACGAGGGACAGGATCTCGATGTGCCGACCTACATCCGGCGTGGAATCGCACTGGAACGATAGGCACCGACTGTTAAAGAGAGGGAACCCTGATGGAAAAAGGATGGCTGCCGTTGCTGGCGTTGGCGGTTGCGGGTGCGGTGTGCGCCGCCGGGGTGGACGGTGTTTTGGACGCTCCGGTGCTGGCGACCGGCAGCGGGCGCGTGCTGCTGCTTTCGCCGCAGGGGGATGTGGTGTGGGAGCACAAGGCCGGCAACATTCATGACGCCTGGCGTCTGCCGAACGGCCACGTGCTGTTCGCCGACGGAGCCGTCACTGAGGTCGCGCCCGATCACAGGGTCGTCTTCCGTTACGTGCCGGAAAATCAGAAGGGCGGCGGCGCCTTTTCGTGCCAGCGCCTGCCGAACGGGTACACACTGGTCGGCGAGAACGCCTCCGGCCGTTTGGTTGAAGTCGATCCCGCGGGGCGCGTGGTTTTTTCGCTGATGACGCGCTTTGAATCCAAAAACGACCACCACCATATGCGCATGGCGCGCAAACTCGCGAACGGCAACTATCTCGTGTGCCATTCGGGCGACAATGTGGTGCGCGAGTACCGGCCGGACGGCACTACCGCTTGGGAACAGCGCACGCCGTCCCTCGCCTTCGCGGCGGTGCGTCTGCCGAACGGCAACACGTTGGTGTCGGCCATCGACCAGCTTATCGAGTATGAGGCGGGCGGCAAGGCGGTCTGGTCCTTCACGAAAGACGATGTTTCCGGGGTCGTGATCCAAAACATGACCGGGTTCCACGTATTACCGAACAACAATCTCGTGGTCGGCTGTTACGCGGCGTACACGAAAGAGGGGCAGGGGACAGGCATGTTCGAGATCACGCGCGCCAAGCAACTCGTCTGGCGCTATGCGAGCCCCGGGCTGCGCGACAAAAACATGATGGGGGTGCAGAAGCTAGTCGCGGCTGATGAAACGCCGTTGCGCTGACGCGCGGCAGATTTCGCCGCGCACGCGCGGGCCGGGATCAGGCACCGGCAAGGGGGGAACCATGCGCAAGATCGCTCGATTCGGATGGACGGTGGTGTTGGGCGCGGCTGGGGCCATGGCGCAGCCATTGGCAGGAACGAAGCCCCTGACCGGGACAAACGATCTTTCCGATGCCTACCTGAGTGGGCTCGACCGTTTTACCCTGCGGGAGACGGAACGTGTCGCAGCCGAGCGTTCCCGACAATGGCGCCAGCGTATGGCGGACGGCGGATCGGCCGCCGCTGCATGGCTGGCCACGAACAGGACTGAACTGGCCCGTATGCTTGGCGTGCGAGACGCGCGCGTGCCCTTTGACGCGCCCGAGACGCTCAGCACGCTCACGCATGCCGCAGTCGTGGGGCGTACCGACACGCACACGCTGGTGCGCATCCGTTGGCCGGTCATCGGCGACTTCTCGGCTGAGGGCTTGCTACTTGAGCCGATGCAGCCCTCCGTCACCGCCAACATCGTGCATCTCCCGCATGCGGGGATTACGCCCGAGCAGGTGCTGGGGCTCACAAACGGTGCCGCTGCGGCGTCACGCCTAGGATTCCGTTTTCCGCCGCCGGACTGCCGGATGGTGGTGCCCGCTGTGATCAGCCGGAAGAAATCCAAATACGTGAGTGAACTGCCCAATCCCTTCTATGGCAAACAGGCGGCAGCCATGCCCGGCGGCAAAGTCATGCCCGCGCGTGAATTCGTCTATCGCCCTGCCTATGTCATGGGACGCCATGTGATCGGCTATGAAGTGCAGGAGGTGTTGGCTCTGGTCGATTGGTTCCGTGCACAAACCCCATCGGCCTCGGTTCGCGTCGAAGGGTGGGGCGACGGAGGGATGCTGGCGTTGTATGCGGGTGCGCTGGACACACGGATTGATCAGACCGTGGTGGCCGGTTACTTCGGTGCGCGTGAAGCGTTGTGGCGCGAGCCGATCGACCGTAATGTTTTCGGCCTGTTGCGCCGCTTCGGCGACGCGGAAGTGGCCGCGCTGATTGCGCCGCGGCGGCTCACCGTCCTGACGACACCGGGGCCGGTTGAGGCGGTCACCCGTGAACGGGGTGAGGGCGGTGCGCCGGGTGAAATCGTCTCGCTGGCGGAGGATGCCGTTGAACGCGAGGTGGCGCGCGCCCGCGGGCTGGTGCCATCCGATGGAGAAGGCTGGCTCGAGCGGGTGACGGAGCCGGAGGCCGCCGGCGGTTCCGCCGTGTCGCTGGCAGGCGGCGGGTGGGAGGGCGCGACCGTCGATGCGGCGGTCTGCGCGGCGCGCGAAGCGCGGCTGGTCAAAGGCATGAATGCGTTTTCGCAGCATTTGCTTGCGGTTTCGCCGGCGGTGCGCCATGCGTTTCTCGCCGGCCTTGACGTGTCATCGCCCGCAGCGTTTGACCGCTCTGCCGACGCGTATCGCACGTATTATCTGGAGCAGGTGATGGGGCGCATCCACGCCGCGCGGGCAGCGCTCAATCCTCGCACGCGTGTGGTCGAGCAGACGACCGCGTATGTTTGCTATGAGGTGGTGCTGGACGTGCTGCCTGATTTCATGCTCTACGGGTATCTGCTGGTTCCGAACGGCATTCGGCCCGGCGAGCGCCGTCCGTTGATTGTCGCTCAGCATGGGCGCGGCGGTACGCCGCGCACGCTGATGGCGCTGGAAAACGGCGGGCGTCAGACCTATTACGAAATCGCGCCGCGACTTGCGGAACGGGGCTATCTCGTGTTTTCACCGCAGAATCCCTATGTGTTTGAGGACCGTTACCGTCAGCTTGTCCGCAAGGCGAATCCGCTGCAATGGACGCTCTACTCGTACATCCACCGCCAGTACGAACAGATGTTCGATTGGTTCGACACCTTGCCGTTTGTGGACGGCGCGC
>Ga0116156_10002990_pt1 | contig 15015 bp, 12 predicted proteins | sample AD_UKC045_MetaG_FD_89891 | JGI IMG/M metagenome (GOLD analysis project Ga0116156, IMG submission 89891) | Active sludge microbial communities of municipal wastewater-treating anaerobic digesters from USA - AD_UKC045_MetaG | ecosystem: Engineered > Bioreactor > Anaerobic > Digestate | place: USA... | reverse complement strand
TCACTCCCATCCTTGAGCGCGCCCTGTACCTGTTGTTTTGAAAATTGTTCCGACGGGGGTGGCGCTGTAAAGCTTGTTCATTTGCTCATAAATAAAAGCATAGTTCGTAATGCTTTCTTTGGCGACTAAGTCACCTTGTGCACCGACGCCGATGTACTGATAGTAGTCCGCATAGGCGAAGAAGCCATTGCCGGAGCTTCCCGACTGGCTGATGACGGCATCGCTTTCTTGGGCGTATAGGCCGATGGAGGGTAGCAGCAAGGCGGCTGCACTGAGAATAGTGGTTAGCTTTTTCATGTTAGTTATGTCTGGTGCTCTGGTGTCTCTGATAAATTTTTTACCAGAGCGACAGGTTTATCTGACTCACCCCGGCCTGGGGTCAAGGAGAATGTAACCTGCTGGCAAATAGGATGGGGCTTCCCGCCAACGGCCAGCCCGACGTGCGGTGGCAATCGGAATTGCGGGCCCCTTTGGGCGGCCGGGCCTCCCGTTTTTCCCGGGTGTGGGGCCGGCTTGTCTATAGTCGGCCGCGCACTGCCTCAGGGCGGCAATAGGATGCTGGGCTGATCATCCCTATTGGTTTTCTTCGGAGCCTTTTTGAGCGTTTGGCTCTTTCGGATGACTTGTCTGGGCTCGACCGAGCCGATGACGGTCGCGTCTTCAAAGCCGGGCTTGAGCAGGCGAAACGCGAAGGCGCCCGGCTTGACGTTGTTTAAAGTGAGCGGGGTGCGGCCGAGCGATTTTCCGTCGGCATCGAAGATTTCGGCGCCTGCGGGGGCTGATTCGAGGTGCAGGGTGGCGCCGGCAAACTCGGCATAGGCCGTCGCCTTTTTCCCGCCTTCCACGCGGAGGGTTTGCCGGACGGCGGGCCAGCCCTCGCGCACGATCTCCACCACATACTCGCCCACCGGAAGCTTTTCCAGGAGGGCTGGCGCCCGGCCGGAGCGTTGTGCTGCGGAAAGTGAAGTCGGCCCGGAGAGGATTTCCCAGCGCGCTGGGCCCTCCGAGGCCGCAATCGCCAGGCTCCCCTCCGGATACTCGTACCGCACGGCGGCGTTTCTACCCGCTTCGATGGCGACCTCGATCCGTACGGGGGCCCAGCCGGGGCGTGCGAGCTCCACGGTGTAGGGGCCGGCGGGCAGGCCAGACAGCCTCTCCGGGAGCGCGCCCCCGAGCATGGATCGATCGCATGCTGCCGGGGCGGCGAGGAGGCGCCAGGTCGCGTCGGCTGCATTGCAGGCGAAGACCATGCCGCCGGATGGGAAATCGACGCGCGCCTCGCTGGTGCGCTCGAGCGAGACGGAGGCGGTCGCCCGCACCGGCTTCCACCCGCTGCGGGAAAACTCCACGATATAGTCGCCTGCGGGCAGCTCCTTGAGCGTGGTCGTGCCGGAGCCCTTGCGCGTGGGCAGGTGGGCGAGGTCGGGGGCCGAAAGGATTTCCCAGTGCACGTCGCCGAAATCGCTGGCGATCGTCAGCCCGCCCAAGAGGAAATCGTGCCGCACGACGGTGGTGGCGCCTTGGGAGATGCGGACGGTCTGGCGGACGGGGCTGCCGCCTGCCGGGCGCAGCTCGACGACATACTCGCCGACGGGCAACTGCTGGAGCAACTGGGGCGCGGTGCCGGTTTTGGCGTAATCGGTGCGGGCGGAGGGTCGGGGCGCCGGAGCCTCGACGATGGCCCAGGTGACGGACGGAAGGTTGCTGGAAATGCTCAGGCTGCCCACGGCCAGCGCTGTCTTGGTGCGCTCCGTATCGATCGCGGTTTTGCGTGCAGACCAGGCTTGCTTTACGGAGGCCAGCCTGGCTTCCGGGGCCGTTTGTTCGTAGGCGGAGACGGCGCGCTGCACGGAGTTTTCTTCGTCGGCGGTGGCGTCGGGCGCCAGGGCTTCGATCCTGGCTAGCGTCGCTCGCTCCGCCTCTTCCTGCCGGGCCAGGTCGAGAGCTTGGTCCTTGGCCCTGCGTGTGCGCTCGGCGGCCAGCGCAGCCTGCCGCTCTGCCCACGCTTGGCGTACCTCGGTGGCGAGGGTTTGCGGGGCGGACTTTAGGTATGTCTGGACGAGGCGGTCGGTCTGGGCTTCGTCGGCTTGGGGAGCGTCGTTTGCGAGAGCCTTTATCCGGGCTAGGAGGGTCTGTTGTGCCTCTGTTTGCTTTTCCTCCTGCTGGGCGAGCAACCGCAGTTGCCGGTCGCGAAAATCCTTCAGCTCGGCCTGGCGCGCGGCCCAGGCGTCGCGGACCGTGGTCTGGGCGGCCGCGGGGGCGTTTTCCAGATAGCGTGCGACCGATTGCCCCATGGCGATCTCCTGCTCGGCGGTGGCGCGAGGGCTCAGCTCTTTGATCTTCGAAAGTAGGCTGCGCTGCTCGGCCTCCTGCTGGGCTCGCTGTGCTTGGGCCAGTTTATTCTGCGCGGCCTGTTGCTCCCGCTCTTCGCGTGCCCGATACGCGGCGAGCTTGGTCTGCCGCTCGCTCCAAGCTTGTTTCACCTCCGAGGCCCGGTTTTGCGGTGCCGACTCCAGATACGCCTGCACCGAGCGCTCGGTCGCCGCTTCGGCGTCCAGGCCAGCGTCGTCGCGTGTTGCCTTGATCTGGGCGAGGATGGCCTGCTGAGCGGATTCCTGTTCGGCGCGCCTGGCTTGTCGTGCGCGATCTGCGGCAAGTATGGCGCGGCGCTCCGTCAATGCCTGGCGCACCTCTGCGGCCTGTGCCTCCGGGGCGCTGACGAGGTAGGCGGCGACGGCGCTCGCGACCGCCTGCTCCTTGTCGGGAGAATCGCCGGCCTCCAGCTTTTCGATCTGGGTGAGGATGGCGCGTTGCGCGCGCAGGCGGGTCTCTTCCTCCTGCGCACGGGCGTTGGCCAAGTCTTTCTTTCGCTGGATCCATGTATGCTGGACGTCCGCCGCCAGATTGCCCGGGGCGACTTTGGCATAGGCGGCGACCGCCTGACTCGCGGACTCTTCCTCGGCCACGGAGGCGGTGTCGGGGAGTTTCTCGACGCGTTGCAAAATGGCGCGGTAAGCCGGTTCGTCGGCCGGCCGTACGTCGATTTTCTGGCAGCCGGCGAAATAATAACGACCGAGCCCGCCGACGAAAAAGCTGCCGATGACCAACCCGATCAGAATCATCGCCGGGGTGGATAGCTTGAGCGAACGGCGCGGGGGGGGCTTGGGCTGGGACGGCGGCTCGACGGCCAGAGTCTGGTCGAATCGGGGCTCGGGGGGGCGCTGCGGGGCCTTTGAGGGCGGTGGAAGCTCGACCGATTCCCGGACTGTCTGGTCCGACTCACGCGCGGGCCGGATTGCCACGGTGGCATCCACGCTGGGCGGGTTTGCGTGCGCCGGAATCTCGGAGGGCTGGCGCAGCCGGGATAAAACCTCTGCCACGGATTGCGGGCGTGCGCTGGGTTGTTTGGCGAGGCAGGCCGCGATGGTCGTTTCCCAATGGGGCGGCAGCGGCTGGGCTCCGGTTACGCCCAACTCTTCGCGCCGGGCCGCCATGCTGGGGGCGACCTTTTGCTGGACCTGGATTTGGACATCTCCGGAGTAGAAGGGCGGTTTCCCTGTCAGGAGTTCATAGAGGGTCGCGCCGAGTGCATAGATGTCATCGGGCACCGAGGGCCGCTCTCCCATCATTTGCTGAGGGCTCATGTACACGGGCGTCCCCGAGCTTTCTGCCTGTCGGCTGACGCGTGTTGCGGTGTCGGAGAGGGTCGCTGCGATACCGAAATCGGCCACTTTCAACGACCCTTTCGTGGTGGTCATCAAGTTGGCTGGTTTGAGATCGCGATGGATGATGCGGGCCTCTTCGTGAGCGTAGGTCAGTGCCTCGCCCAATTGCTCCAGCCATGGCCACAGGGTGGTCGCGTCGAAAACGCCGTGTGGCTGATCGCGCTTCAACTGGGTGAGCGTCGGGCCATCGACATACTCCATCGAGATGGCGACCGACTGGCCGTCCTCGATAAAATCGTAGATGCGGACAATCCGCGGGTGCGTCAGTTCGAGGGCCCGGCGGGTTTCCCGTTTTAGATCGGCGACCGCTTCGAGGTCGCCCGCCACTTGCTCCGGGAGAAATTTGAGGGCGACGGATCGGCCGAGTTTCTCATCCCTTGCGAGCCACACGACCCCCATGCCGCCGCGGCCAAGCTGGCGAACCAATGTGTACCGCATGAAGACCTGCTGGGCCGGCTGGAGCCGGCCATAGTCTTTTGCGTCGTTTTGCGGCATGGCAATTGGAGGGTGGTGGAAGCATGCAAGAAGCACGCCAGCGCGCGAATGAACCGCTTGTTGCCGACTCGCGCAAGTTTGTAGTGTGCAGTTCTTGCCGTGGATTGCCCGGAGGGTTGGGCACAGTGGCCTGAGGGCGATGCGAGGCTCCCTGAGCGCGAATCAGGGAGCGCCCCCGATTCACGGCGGCAGGCGTGAGGTCTATAGTGCGCTTAACAACTCAAACGTCATGACCTCGCCAATCGATCTTTTCGCTGCCGCTCATCCGGTCTTCGCCTGCTTGTTTGCCTGCGCATTCGTCTGGGCCGCGTGGCACCTTGCCCGCTGGGTGTGGGCATCGGCCCGCTCGGCTTGGGGGGCGCGTGCGGCCTGCGCATTGAGGAGGCAGGCACGATTTCAGGAAGATGCCTACCACGGACTGTCGACACGCTGCTAAACGGCGTTGGCAAATGGGCGAATCACTTCTCTTTTTCCGCGGGGTCGCGCAGGCGTAGGACGAGGCGGAATCCCGTTTGTTTGGAAGGGCCGGCTTCGCGTGTGGTTTGATTGCGCGACGCGGAGCGGCAGGCGGCCGCTTTGGAATCCCACGATCCGCCGCGCAGGAAGCGGTCTTGGGTCCATTCCTGGAGATTGCCGTGCATGTCGTAGAATCCCCATTTATTGGGCGCAAACGAGCCGACTGGGCGCGGGGTCCCGTTGGACTTGTTGTAATGTGCTATGGAGCCGAGCGCGGGGTCGTTTTCGATGTTGGTGATGGGTTGGTCGTTGTTGAATGCGACAGTCGTGGTGGCGCGACAGGCGTATTCCCACTCGTCTTCCGTGGGAATGTCCGCCACGAGCACGCCGCCGTAGGTTTTTTCCAGGGCGGCGTTGAGCTTGGCCAGAAATCCTTGAGGCTTGGCCATGAGGTCGTTCCACGTGATCTGGTCCACGGGCCAGCTGGGGTTGCCTCGCCAGTAGCTGGGACTGCGTTTCACAACCGCTTCGTACTGGGCTTGGGTGACTTCATAGATGCCAAGGAAGAACGGTTTCGTTATGACAGATTGGGAGACTGGGCGGTCGCTGGGCCTGCGTCCGATTTCGTCGCCGGGGGCTCCGCGAAGGAATTGACCGGCTTCGACTCGCAGAAGGCGCATCTCGGCCCCACCGGGGGGCAGTACGATGTCGATGGCGCGTGCCTGTTGGGCGGGATCACTGGAGACCAGCATGGCCGGCTCGGGCTTGAACTTTAGGACGGTGCGTGCACGCCACTGGCCGGGCGTCAACGACGGCTCTGCGGCCACGAGTGCGGTGGCGAGGGCGCGTTCGGTTTCGCCGTGAGCTCCGCCGAGTGCAGCGCGGAGCCATTCGGTTTCCGTCTCGTTAATCAGGCCCGCTTTGACGAGAGGGCCGACCTCGGCCTGAAAAGGGGGGGGCGGTGGGGCGGCCTCTACGATTTTAGCGGTTTCAGAGGCGTTTTCCGGAACCAGTACGGACCAACGGTTGGAGGGGACTGTAGGTAGCGTGACGGCGACACCGTCGATTTCTGCGGAGAAGGCGGCGCCTTGGGGCGCTTGCAGGAGCAATGCGTTGCCTACGGGGAGGGCGATTCTTTGCCCGGCGATGACGTTGCCCGAAAAAATGGATTTTCCATCAGACTCGTAGGTGACGGTGAGGGTGGTGGGCTGGCTCGCGACCAGTTGCCAACTGTGGCGTGCGGAAATGGCGTTTGGCGTGGCGGCTGGAGCGCCGAGATCGGGGACGGATGTGTTCGTGGCGGGGCCTGCGGTTTGCGCGGTGTCCGGCTGAGGCGGGCGGTTGCCATGTCCTTCGACCCAATACCAGCCAGCGGCACCGGCGGTGAGGGCAAGGGTGGCGCCCAACGCCCAGCGGCCCCAATGGCTTTCGCTGGTGGGGGTGGCCCTGGTTTGTGCGCCTGTCTGGGAAACTAGTTGGGCAACCAAACCGAGGCGGTATGCGATCTCGCGGGCAGTCTGGGGCCGCGCGGCGGCGTTTTTCGAAAGGCAGGCGGCTACGATTTCTTCCCACACTTTCGGTATGGCGGGCACAGTCTGGAGGGGCCGGCCTTCCTGGATGAGCTGCTTGCGGCGCTCGGTCATGCTCGGCGGCACTTCGTCGGTGATCTGCCGCGTGAGCATGGTCGCGTCTGTGGCACGGAAGGGTGGGGTGCCGGTGAGCATATGGAAGACCGTCGCTCCGATGCTGTACACGTCGTTGCTATGGCTGACTTCGCCACGAAGCTGCTGGGGGCTCATGTACGGGAGCGTGCCTACCACCTTGTCGTTGGCGGTGTGGCCTGTGATGCGTGTCACCGTTTCCGATACGGCATGGGCAATGCCGAAATCCACGACTTTGAGTTGGCCGGTGGAGTTGACGAGCAGGTTGTGCGGCTTGATGTCGCGGTGGACGACGCGGCGCGGTGGCTGCCACGCATAGTCAATGGCCAGGCACAGGCCGCGCACGATAACGGACGTTTTTTCGAGGGAGAGGCATCGCGTGGGCTCGGCTGCCATTTGTGCGATGACATTGGGGCCGTCCACGTACTCCATTTCGACGGCGATGGTCTTGTCGTCAGTGAGAAGGGTGCGCACGCCGACAATATGTTCGTGGACGAGGTTACGGGCGTTTTTCACCTCTTCACGCAGGTCGCGTTCAGCCTCCGGGTCGCGCACGAGGCCTGGGAGAAACTTTAGCGCCACACGGTCTTTGACCTCCAGGTCGTTGGCCAGCCAGACGACGCCCATGCCTCCGCTGCCCAGCTCGCGGAGGAGCTCGTAGCGTCCGTTGAACACCTTGGTCCCACTGTTGAGGTGGCGCTTGGTTTCCTGGAGAAGGTCGAATTTTTGGGTTTCGTCGGACATGGGGGGCTGGAAGGGGACGCTGAAGGCTAGTGGCGTCAGATGAATCCATGCCAGTCATAACTTACTGAGATTTTACCTGGATTGAATAGGCTTTTTACCAGGTCAGTTGACAGCGCGCATACCAGAGCGAAGGAGCCTGAGGCAGAGAGGATATAACGGTACGGCCGAATTTTAGCGAAACATGGAGGTCGGCGCGGTTGCGCAGGGTGATGCCTTGATCTGCCAGCGCCACCAGATACCTCGCTGGACGGACCATCCGAGCTAATGGGATGGCTGCCGGGGTGGCTGCTTCGGCCGACTCGAAAAGGGATGTCAGGTGGCGAGCGAGCAAATCGAAGTCCACCCACAGAATTGCCGGGCTGGAGAAATCTTCGAGCGTTGGGTGGTGCGCCGTGGTTTGAAAAAATGTCGTTGGAGCCGGCCGATAAGAAAATGATTGCGCGATGTGGTTGGGGCTTGATGCGTGGGCGCTGGCTGAAAGGGCGGTGCCGAGGAAGAGTAGGGCGATCAGGGCGTTTTTCATGGTGGGCTCTCTTGTCGATGCCCAACTATGCCATAACGCTGTTCGCTGCGGAATCGGGGGCGCTCCCGTATTTGTGGTAGGGGAGCGGGGGCGGGGCTCTACTCGCGGCGGCCTTCCGCCCATTGGCGCGCGAGCGTAGCGAGCTCGGCGGCCGAGCCGAGCTTGAGCTTGAGTTTGATATTTTCCCGGTGCGTTTCGACGGTTTTTACGCTGATGCCCAAGGCCATGGCGATTTCTCGGTTAGGCTGGCCGAGTCCGATCAGCCGGAAAACGTCAAGCTCCCGGTCGGACAGCGCCCCCGGGCCTTGTTTGACGCCCATCCGTTCGGCAGCGCCACCGGTCAGTTGGCGGAGGGCGGGGACGGCGATTTGCCGACTCAGGAACATGCCACCTTGTGCCACCGTTTTGATGGCTTCGATGACCTGGCTTGTTGGATCGGTTTTTAGGACGTAGCCAAGGGCTCCGGCCCGTAGTGCCCGTTCGACGAAATTGACGTCGCTCAGTCCTGTTAGGATGAGGATGTGGCTCGAGGTGGATTCCTGCACGATGTCTTGGATAAGGGCCAGAGTCTCGGTCGAGCGCACGGCGAGGTCTATGATCACGACATCCGGTTGATGCTTGGCGCAGAGTCGGCGGACGGTCGGGCCGTGTTGCGCACGATCACAGACTTTCATTCCGGCCTCATTTTCGAGTAGGTGGGCCAATCCGTCGCTCAGGACGCTCGACTCTTCGACCAAGAGCAGGCGGCAGCCGGTCTTGCTGTCGGGGCGAAGGACTTCGGCGTTTGGCGTGAAAAAGGCGAAGAGCCCGGGGATCCCTTCTACGGGCGAAGTGCCCGAAGGGGCGCAGTGGCCTTCGAGTTCGAGCGACTCCACGGCTTTCTGACTGAGGAGTGTGTGGTTGTGCAGGCGCTTCCCGATCTTTTCCGAGCGAAAGGCGAAATTTACGTCCTGCCCGGATAGCTCTTCGCCGCGTTCGCTTTGCGTGAAGAGGACGGAGCCGTGGTGCACCACGATGCGGTAGGCGAGTGGGCTGAGCGAGCGCTGGGCATCGAGTTCCCGCAACGCTGTGATCACTTGAGCGGGTGTGGCTAGATCGGTCCGCCAATAGGCAAAGATGGCGTCCCCCACGTAGCTGTTGATGATGCCGCCGTTATGTTCGATGCAGGGGCGGAGATCGGTGATCCATTTTTGCAGTTGCTGGAGCGCTGCTTGGCTGCCGAGTTGTTCGATGGTTGCGGAGTATCCTTCGACATCTGTGATGAGCAGCCAGCAGTCGGCGGTGCGCAGCGCGCCGAGTTTTTTGGTCGTCAGCATGTAGTCGTCTTCCGAATCGTTCGGGAGTGGAGGGCGGGCGCTTCGGAAGCGAATCGCGACGTTTCCGAGAGTGATCGTGTCTCCATCTTTGAGAATGGTCGGGCGCACAAGGGGGTGCTGGTTGACCATCGTCCCGTTGCTACTGCCGACGTCGGTCAGCCGAAACCCATGGGGGGTGGCGTCGATCTGCGCGTGCTCGCGGGAGAGTAGTGGAACGTCCAAGACCAAGTCGTTGATTCCCTTGCGGCGGCCGATTTTACACTGATCCTTTAGCCAGTAGGTTTGTCCGTCGTGGAGTTCGAGCCAGGCTTCGGGGGTGGTGGGTAAAGCCATAATGTGGATACATCTAGGAGCTGGAATGGTGAGCCGGTTGTAAAAGAACCGCTAACCGCAGGGCGGAGTCAATTCAATGCGCAAAAGTTAACCTACAAGCAAACCATAGCAGGGCGGTGTCCGGAGTCCGCGCTGCTGTGATCGGAGAATCGCACAGAAAACAGTTTTCGGCTATTATGTTGCCCCGGTCGGATAGCGACGGAATAGGATCAAAACGCGATCCATCCATCACACCGAAGAGGCCGGCGCGCAACCGGGATTGTGCGTGGCTTATCCACATGAAACCACTACACTGACCCACCGTGAAAATGGTACATCCCGGCGCTCTGGAGCCTATATGATCTCAATCCTATAAGGAAGACCTATTGGGACGGGGTGTGAACAACCTCATTATCCCAGTTTGTTAGGGGGCTGACTGCCTGAAAAGAAGAAGGGGCTGGCGAGCGGGGGAGGGCAGGCGCCTGCTGCTTCGTGCATTCGCAGGACAACCCTAGCGCCGAATCCCTCGCTGAGGCGGCTCTGCCACGTTGGGTGTCGGGCTGATCGCTGGCGTGGGGGAGTGTCTTGGCCTCATCATGGCTTTGTGCCCAGCAACGAGGCGTTGATCTCTTGTAGGCTCGGAGCCATCCGTGCCGGATCGAGAAGCAGGCGCGCGCGGGAATACAAAGCCAAGAGCAGCTCGCCCGGGCACGAGAGCTTGCCCAAAGATAGACCGTTTCGCTCCAATCGGAGCTGCTCGTAGCGCACACGAGGCGCGAACTCGTCAAATATCTCGATTGCTTGTGGTGATGTTGGCGCCGCAAACCGACGGACATGGATTGAAAGCGGTTGGTAGGTGCAGTTCGCATTAAGTCCAAGTGCCGCTGCCCCTATCGCGAAACAGGCGGCTGGTTCAAGAATCTGCCCAAGGCCGTACCGCCCTCTGAACTCAGTGCTGAGAGAAGCGAATACAGGGTCGTATTCCAGTGCATCTTGGTAGAGCCGCGCACCCAGCAAACCAACTAGATGTCTGCGGATCAGGCTGCTCTCAGCATCAACGGCCTCTCGCCAATATAAGTCGTACCAGGCATCCGGGGCATCGATATGCTGTGCACAGCAAGGTGGATCACTCAGCATCAGGGCCGTGGCCTGGCAGCCGGCAACGCAGCAAGTCCTCCCGCCCGGTACGGGGATTGTTGTGGACTGAATCATTTGGTGACGCCGGCAGTTGGATTTCCGTCTTCAGGCGCAATGATCTCGGCCCCCAGCAGCGCCAGAATAGCCTTGGGGGCGAGCGTTGCGTTCAGCGCACCGTTAATCTTCGATCCGTGGCCACTGGGTTCAATGGACTGGACCGCGTCGGGGCGAATCAGGAGTCGGCCCAAGTCCAAGAAAACCGGGGTTCGGTCCGCCTGGGCTCGGATTTCGATATCCGTGGCTTGGTGCTCCAAGAGTTCGAGCAATAGCGATCTTTCTCTCTGCCATTCTGGCGGCTGCAAGTCGTTGTTGGTCTCTTTCATAAGTCAGTTGTTCGTTCCAATCTTTCCCGCGCGCCGGCGTATGGCGTTCGACTTGCAGCCCTGCGATGGACGCTGCGGGGGCGATCATATTAGCCTGCGCATTTCCGGATTCATCGGCATCCTGCGCTAGCAGAAGCGGACGGCCGAATTCGATGAATGGTTCGTATTCGGCCTGCCCGGCCGTCGAGAGAATCACGTCATTTGCGAACCGCAGGCCCAAGGCATCGAAGCTCAGCGCGTCGATCGGCGATTCAGTGAGGACCAGCCGCGACGCTGTCGCCAGCGGAGTGCCGACCGTGAACCAAGCATCCTTCTTGGCACCGAGGACTTGTTTGAATGATGATCCTGTGGCTCCTCGAATTGTGCAGCCCCGTATGACCCGAGAAAGGTCGCGGTGCGCAAAGACACATGAGCCCCACTTGTTTGCCCAGAGGTCACCGCGGTCGATCAATGCGTCGATTATCGACAATGGTATCATCCGCTCCTCGTGAAGATACTTCCGCACGACCGTGAGTTTCGAAGATTCAGGTCTCGCGAACTTGGCGAGTTGCTCCTCGAATAGTGGCCGATGGTGCGCCGCTTTGGCGACCGCAGTCTCTTCTTTCGCCCGCCGCAGATAGTGCTGCCGTATGGTGCCCGCGACAGCATCGGGAAAATCTGCTGCAAGCACCGCGATGGCACGCTTGAAGTCGCAACCGAGGAGGTGCATCGCGAGGTCGATTGCACCGCCGCCAAGATTACCTTGGGGGCTCTTAAAGTCCTTAAATTTCTCCCCGGTGATAACGATTTTGTGATCGTCGGTCTCCGCAACAAGTGAGCTGCCTTCGCGCTTCGGGGTGACGCCGAGATACAGCTCGGTAACTCGGTCGAGCGGGATCTCCCGAATTAATTCGATTTGGTAACGTTTCATAGAATCATTTTCCTCTCGAAGTAGGACGGCACTGGCGACGATCTGAGACAGTTCGTCGAGCGACGTCGTGACTGATTTCTGAATACGATTGCGAACCTCACGAATCTGCGATTCGGCTGCATGTTGGACCAGCTCCACGAAGTTGGTCCGTCCTTTGGCGGTGAGCAGTGAGGCGATCGAAGGTTGCGCCACTTGCAGGCGAACTGGGCGGGCATTCGCTGCCGTTTCGATTTTTCGTTTGGCTTCGTTGATGGGGTTCAACTGTGCCGCAGTCGCTGCGCGCAGCTCACGTGCCGGAATGTGCGCACGGCCTGTCGGATTCTCGCTCGTGCGAGCGAGGCCAAACTTCGACGCGACCTGCGCGAAGAAGTCATCCTGCAACTTTCGCAATATGGCTCGCGCCCCCATGAACGGACCGATGACCAAAGCGCCAGCAAACACCGGGGCAGCGAGCACATGAATGTGGGGTGTTTTCTCGTCGAGATGGAGATACGCGGAGAGCAAATTTTCTCGGCCGTGCCGCGCTTCTACAAAGGCCAGCGCTTCTCTCGCCCATGCATGCGGATCGATTCGATCCGTCGCCTGCGGTGAGAACGTCATCACGTATTCGACACCGAGGACGCCGTTTTTTCGGAGCTTCGGATTTCCGAGCCGGGCCAAGACCGAATCAAGTGCCAACCCCGAACGGCTCGACAGATCGGGACGAAGGTTAACGTTCTGCTTTCGCTTCGTCGCGTCGGCATTCGCGACCGATTTGGCTCGTCGATTATGCGCATCCCGCGCCCCGAGCTCAGCGCGGGTCTTGATCTTTTCGCAGCGGCAAATCCCGACCTCGGTGCCCATGGCTACTGCCCCCTTGGTGCCGCAGAAATGCGCAGCATCGCCGGCGAGGCGGCGATGCCAGCAGCAGGGGCCGCGGGGCCGCCCCGCGTCGCGTCGGCTTGCCTGACGCGGAATGGGAGCGACGAGGGCCGACCTCGTCCACACAGGGTTTTCGGAGGCGGAGCCGAAGAAAACCCTAGTGTGTTAGCGTTTTTCCAAACGCTACGCTGCGTGTCTCCTTGGAAAAAAGAATGTCGCATAGCGGAATCACTTCGACGTCGCGCTTGCGCTGGCATTCGTTGACGGCACCGGCGTGGTTGTTTCTCCGACAGGCGTTGCAGTCTGTGTTCGCGATGCCCGCCCGGCACTTCTCAAGGTCTCGACGAAACGTTTGCGAACGAGTTTGGGCAGAGCTTTATCGGCGACGCGGTCGAGTTCGGCTTCGATCCAACGCAGGTCCTCTGCATCGGGCTGGTATTGCGGCGCGAGGCGCAGGATACGGTTAGTGAGTGTATTCATCGTGTTTTTTTTCGTGGAGTAGGCGGAGAATCACCGCCGCAGTTTGGGGAGTAAGTGCGCGGAAATTTTGGTAGAGCCTTCGCTCGTTGAACGTTTCGCCTTTGGCATGACAGCGTTCTCGGAGTGCCTCCGCCCCCTGAATTAGGCGTTCTATTTCCGATACGTTCTGATTTCCCATCACCTCAACTGAGTCTGTGATGTGATGGCGTATGATGCGAAGCGCCCATGCGTAATCTGCTGGCGAAAGTTCTTCAGCCTCATCTTCCAAGAGAACATGGTAGATGCACGCCAACCGGTGCGCAGAGTACATGATTCGCCGGAAGAACGGCTCGGGTAGCTCAGTATCTTTCGCGAGGGCACGGAAGGTTCTGGCAAAATACTCCTCCGCCTTCGCAGTCGTACCATAGCGACTGCGTAACACACGTTCGCACCGCCCCCATGCTTCAGCCCACTTGTTTGTATCAACAACCCAAGTGGGGTAATCGCGCCACGAGCGAGCGGGATCAGGGCGTGCGATTATTACCGAAAACCGCGCAGCAAACCCGTCTAGCATCGATTCAGCGGACACTTTCTGATGCCAGGTCGAATATTGGGTTAACCCAAGAACCGACACTTCCGGAGACTGAACGCGGAGCGCGCCTTCCTTCTTCGTCGTCCACGGAATGTCGTTTCCGTCGTAAAGCCGCAGATAAAGGTCCTTGTAGTCTGAGAGACTAATGTCGTGTTCTATCCGGCCGACAAGTTGCCCAAACTCGTCCCTAACTAGCAGTCCTTGGGGACATGCATGCAACGTCGCGAAGAAGGCGGCAGCACTCACCGCACCCGCCATCCCGGGAATCTCGGGACTTTGGACGCCAAGCGCGGTCAACAGCTTTTGGTAGGTGAACGTTTTCCCAGCCGAAGAGTCAGCAAGAACTATGGTCCATAGGCGGGGCGAAAGTTCTCCACCGGCATATCTCACGCGGACTCCCCGTTGGAGCAGGACTCCCGAGATCAAATGCAACGCGAGTACCAGAGGGATTTCGAGAGGTATGTTGGTCCCACGCGAAAACGAATCGCAAATGAGCTCAAGTAGGCTACCGGGCGGCAACGCGTCACGGCCCCTCCACTCGCAATCGGTCCGCATCCGGCGACTCGCCAGCAAGGCGGCAAGCTGCTCGCAAGCTGGTTCTGACTGAGCCGCCGCGCCAAGAATCTGCTGCACGGAGTACTGTCCGGCGGCACTTCCCCGAGCGCCACTCCCTCTTCTGTCTACATTTCCATCTAAGCAACTGGACTTCATGATATTGAAGCGACTCAGGCGTGCCTACATTGTGCCAACACCTTAGCCGCTGCTTTACGGCGCTCGGAGGGCATTAGCGGAGGGCACTCGCCCGCGACTAATCGTTCGTACGCACGGTCGACGCTTTCACTCGTGAAAAGCCTGCAGCGAGTCCGCCCATCCGCGCGTATCTCTTCGAGCCATACGTCGGCTCCGTGCGCCGTCGCATATAGCATCCGTTGGACGAGTTTGGGTGATCCGAGTCGGGTGACCACCTCCCGCCGGCTGAAGAGGAGAGGGGTGATTCGCGAGGTGGCCGCGGATGAAGCCTGAGGTGCCGTTTCCATGGCGCCTAGGCTACCACATCTGTCAATATGCTAGTTGTTGGTTATGTGTATTTTGGAAATGGGAGAGTGTTTTCAAAATTCGCCTTTCGCGTACTATGCGGTGCCATGTCGTGCCATGTGGCTTTGGCTTCAATGCGCACTACGCCGTATCGCTCGTTGGTTTCGTGTCGGAGGCTAATCATTGGCGGTCCTTGATTCGGTCCTACGGCCATCAGCTGTTACACTGGTCACAGATCGCGCCCACTCGTTGTGGTGGGGCGACTCACTCGCGCTCCTCCTCGGAATCCAGGTGTCCAAAAAGTGTCCAATTTTTGCCCGTGCCGTGCAATTCCATGTGGTGCCATGGAAATTCGGAAAACAGAAAGGCCCGCTCGGAACTTTCGTTCTGTGCGGGCCTTAGAGTG
>Ga0116156_10002977_pt1 | contig 15052 bp, 10 predicted proteins | sample AD_UKC045_MetaG_FD_89891 | JGI IMG/M metagenome (GOLD analysis project Ga0116156, IMG submission 89891) | Active sludge microbial communities of municipal wastewater-treating anaerobic digesters from USA - AD_UKC045_MetaG | ecosystem: Engineered > Bioreactor > Anaerobic > Digestate | place: USA... | reverse complement strand
CTTGCAAACGTCTCTGAGCAACGACTTGAACGCTTTTTCAAAAAAGAAGCCGGAGAGTTCTACCGCGTCGGCAATGAACTGCGCAAACTGGTGGTTTTCGCCCCGCACAACCTGCTCGTCGACCCGCCTTTTACGCGACTCGATCTGGTCTGTTGTCGTAATCTGCTGATTTATTTCCAGGCTGCCTATCAGGAAAAGGCCATCTCGCTGTTTCATTTTGCGCTCAAAAAGGGCGGCACGCTGTTTCTCGGCAGCAGTGAGGGGTTAGGTGCCTTTACGGCAGAGTTTGAGACCATTTCGAATCAGTACAAACTTTTCAAAAAAATTCGCGATCTGCGACCGGCGATTGAATTCGATAACAGTTGTTCACAGCTTCCGGCAAAAACGACATTTCCGTCGGTTCCGGTGGTTTATTCGGCTGCGACTCAGGGCAACACCGTTAATGTTGACCGCCGCCTGCTGCACGACTATGATTTTCTGCTGCAGCGCCATATTCCGCCAGGGGTTCTCGTCGATGATAAATTACGGGTAATTCACTATTTCGGCAATATTTCAGAATTTCTGCAGTTACCCACCGGCAGAGCCGAATACAACATCCTCAATATGACCGATGACACAATGCACGTCGCCCTCAGCACTGCGCTGCAACGGGCCGAAAAAGCCATGGAAGAAGTGGTGACGCGAAATGTGAGAGTTTCTGACGGCCATGACGCCAGTCTTGTCGATCTGCGCGTCTGCCCGATAATTGATGAAAAGACGAGACAGAAACATTTTCACATTTATTTCGACAAGCTTCGGCCGGTTGAACAGCTGCCCGCAGAGCAAAAACAAGGCACAGAAATCGAGATCGCCGATTTTGATTCGATCGCCCATTTCCGGCAGCACATTCATAATCTCGAGCTGGAATTGCAGGCGACCCGCGAAAATCTGCAATCGACCGTCGAAGAACTGCAGACGACCAACGAAGAACTGCAGGCGACCAACGAAGAGTTGCTTGCTTCGAATGAAGAGCTGCAAAGCACCAACGAATAACTTCACTCGGTAAATGAAGAGCTGTATTCGGTAAATTCAGAGTTTGAGCGCAAAAATCTTGAGCTGAAGCAGCTTAATACTGATCACAACAACCTGCTGGCAAGTATCGACACCGGCACGGTATTTCTCGACCGCAACCTCTGCATAAGAAAATTCAACCCGGCAGTTGCAGCTTTTATCAAGTTACTGCCGCAGGACATCGGGCGCCCGATCGATCACATTGCCTACAATCTGTCGAACCAGGATGAAATGCTTGCCGACATCGATCTGGTTTTGAAAGACAATGTCATCGTAGAGAAAGAAGAGAAAACCAGAGACAAAAAATGGCTGCTGCGCAAAATCGCTCCCTTCAGAAACGAAACCGGGCACAGCGAAGGCGTGGTAATTACCTTCACCGACATTTCGCGCATAAAAGAAGCCGAAGTAGCTCTGAGTCGCTTGAACGAAGAACTTGAGCAGAAGGTTAAAGATCGAACTGCCGAACTTTCGAACGAGATCGAAGAGCGCAAAAAAACCGAAAAGCTGCTCGAAAGAAGCCGCGATCATTATCTCGAAATCCTGGCGCAGGCCCCGGCCCTTATCTGGCGCTCAGATACCAATGCCACCTGCGACTGGTTCAGCCAGGTATGGTTGAACCAGTCGCACCCTGGAACAGGAAAAAGGCAACGGCTGGACCGAAGGCGTGCACCCGGATGATTACGACCATTGCTTGAAAATCTGGCTCGATGCGTTCAAAAAGCGCGAAAAGTTTGAGATGGAATACCGGCTGCGCCGCCATGACGGCCAATACCGCTGGATTCTCGATATTGGCTGCCCATACACTGACCTCGACGGCAATTTTGCCGGATTTATCGGCTACTGTTTTGATGTAACCGAGCGCAAAAACATCGAGATCGAGCTCAAAGCAAATCAAGACCGACTGAACAGCCTGGTCAAGGTTTCACAGTTCCCTGAAAAAAATATTCAGAAACTGATGGACTTCACCCTCGAAGAAGCTGTTAAGCTGACTGAAAGCACGATTGGCTACATTTACTTTTATGATGAAGAAACCCGCAAATTCACGCTGAACTCGTGGTCGAAAGATGTAATGAAGGAATGCGCGGTAATCAACCCCCAGACCTGTTACGAGCTCGGCAAAACCGGAATCTGGGGTGAGGCGGTCAGGCAGCGACAACCAATCATCGTCAACGACTTTCAGTCGCATAGCGATCTGAAAAAGGGCTATCCACAGGGCCATGTTCAGCTCAAACGCTTCATGACCCTGCCAATTTTCGACAAAGACAGGATTGTCTGCGTTGTTGGCGTCGCCAATAAACAGAACGAATACAATCAGTCGGACATACTGCAGTTGACGCTGTTATTGCAGTCTTCCTGGCGCATGTGCGAAAGAATCAAGTCAGAAGAAGAACTGTGCAAAGCCAAAGAAACGGCAGAAGCCGCCAGCCACGCAAAAAGTGACTTTCTCGCGGCAATGAGCCACGAGATCAGAACCCCGATGAACGGTGTTCTCGGCATGGTCAGCCTGCTGCTCGAAACCGAAATGACAGAACCGCAGAGAGAATATCTGCGCATAATCAACTCTTCTGCAAATATGCTGTTGAACCTGATAAATGATATTCTCGATTTTTCAAAGATCGAAGCGGGCCAGATGACGCTGAACAACAGCGATTTTTCACTGGAAACCGAAGTCGATGACTGCATCAAGCTGTTGTCACGCAGTGCCGACAAAAAGGGCATTTATCTGAGAAAAAGCTACCCTGAGGCTGCCCCGCGGCTCTTCAAAGCCGATGCGGTCAGAGTTCGCCAGATCATCATCAACCTGCTCGGCAACGCCATTAAATTTACCGCGACCGGAGGCGTTACGGTGGCAGTAGACTGCCTCAGGCAATCAGAAGCTGACGCGCTGATCAAGGTCAGTGTCATAGATACCGGTATCGGTATTCCGGCAGACAAATTGCCGCATCTGTTCAAAAAATTCTCGCAGCTTACCGGCGCTTCGGCAAGAAAAGCCGAGGGCACCGGCCTTGGACTGGCAATTACCAAAAGCCTGGTCGAGCTTCTCGGCGGCGAGTGCGGTGTAGAAAGCGGAACCGGCACAGGTTCCTGCTTCTGGTTCACGCTGCCGATGGCATTGAGTGATAAAACCGCAATTACACAAGAGATAGCCCATGGTCCACAAATTACGGCCGAAATTAATTTCAACCCTGCTGCCGGGTCACAAAAAACCGACAGGCCACGCATTCTCGTCGTCGATGATGTCGAAATCAATCTCAAGGTAATCTGCCTGATTTTCAAAAAGCTCGGCATCGAGCCAGATATTGCCATCAATGGCCTCGAAGCTGTTCAGATGGCCGCGGCCAAAAAATACGACGTCATTCTCATGGACTGCTTCATGCCCGAGATGGATGGCTACGAGGCCGCCGCCGAGATTCGCCGACTCGAGGCCGACAGCGGGCACCGTTCCCTCATTGTTGCCCTGACCGCCAACGCCATGGAAAACGACAAGGAACTCTGCATCAAATCAGGCATGGATGACTGCATTTACAAACCGGTTCAGCTTGAAACCATCAGAAAACTGGTAAATCCGTTCATCGATATAACTAAAGATTGAAATCAGGAAGCTTGAATGAAAATTGAAAAAGAGTCGTTTTATGTGTTTTTCTTCATGACGCTGACGATGGCGGCGATCATGGCCTACTTCTTTGAGCCGATCACCGACGAATTCGTCGTGCCGACGATGGTTTCGGTGTTTGAGCTGAAGGGGCCGCCGCAGTCGTATGCGCATTATTTTTCGCCCGACGTCTCATTTCTTTGTTTTTTTCTCATCATTGGCTTTATAATCGTCAGGGCGATAGAACGGCTTGAGCCGGTTGTTTATCTGGCTTACGGCGCTTCGCTGTTCTTCTGTTTTTTCTACTTTTTCATCGCGCCGCTGGAATCGCTGATCATGCTGCCGGCCTTCGTTACACCGGTATTTTTCTGGCATCAGAACCGTATCGGCAACGGCGGCCTGACGCTGATCGGCCTTATGCTGATCGCCGGCAGCTGGTATTTTCTACAGAAACCGGCCATTTTCATTCTGATGCTGCCGATGTGCCACCTGTTCGCCATCAGGGCCAACAACGCCCTGCAGAGCCGCTATGCCGGCCGGGAAGTCAGAATTCTATCGCGCCTGAGCAGTACACAGCAGAAAAAGACCGCCCCGGCCACCAATCTGCTGAAAAAAGACCTGTGGTCGATTATCGGCCCCGAAATCGAGGCTCTGGCTGACAGCTGGTCAAAGGTCAAAGAAGCCAGCTTCGGAATCACAGACGCCGAAGAGGAACCGTTGCTGCCAACCAACCGACCGCGTGGTGTTCTTTCGTCGATGCTCGAAATTCAGGAAAAAAACGAAATGAAACGGGCGATTGCAGCTATCAGACAGCGTGACCCCAAATTCAGCCCAGAAGCTTTCATCGACAAATTCTGCGTCGCCTTTGAAAAAATTCATCAGGCCTGCTATGACCACAAAATCGAAACGATTCAGGCAATGGTTTCTGATGCTCTTTATGAGCAGTTCCGCTGCCGTGTCGAAGAGCAAAAAGAAGCCGGCGTCAAATTCAGCTGCCCCGAAGTGAAGATTCAGACGGTTCAGATAGCCCGGGTCACATCTGACGGCAGTTTCGACGAAGTGCACGTTCTGGTAACCGCCGAAGCGGTCGAAACCGCGATTGACATCGTCACCGGCGAGACCCTCAACGCCGAAAACCAGAACCAGGCAATCAGCGAATTCTGGTCGTTCATTCGCCGCCCTTCGGCCAAAACCCTGCAGAAACCGGGCCTTCTCGAAGGCAGCTGCCCGAACTGCGGCAACCCGATCGAAATCGGCCAGGCCACTGTCTGCCCGGTATGTTCATCTTTCATCCGCTCCGGTCATTACGACTGGGTACTCTCGCAGATCACCCAGGCCTGTGAATGGGAATACGCCAACCCTCGCCTGGTGCCGGGCTGGAACGATCTCGTCGCCTCAGACCCAGGTTTCACCATTCAGCAGGTCGAAGACCGCTCGGCCGTAATTTTCTGGATGCTGAGACTGGTCGAACGCAAACGCATCATGGAACCCCTGCTGCGCTTCGCAACCGAAAAGGCCTGCGAATTCTTCAGCTTCGGCCTCAAGGGCGTAAAAAATTACTCTTACATGGAAAACGTCTCGTTTGCTTCGGCAACCCTCAAGGCGATAACTCTCACCGACAAGGTAGAACGCCTTTATGTGCTGCTGGTCTGGAGCGGCATACCGGTCGAAATCACGCCGGAAGGCCGCGAACCGGCACTGCACCGCTTCAGCCGGCCACGTCGCGATGTTCTTGTTCTTGTGCGCCAGAAAGGCATGAAAACCAACATCAACAATACCCTCAGCAGTGCGCACTGTCGCAAATGCGGCGGGCCGTTGACCTCGAATTTCGCCATCAGCTGCAATTACTGCAACACCATTCTTAACGACGGCACTGAATGGATTCTTGAAAAGACCATCAATGAAAAGAGCCAGGAATACATCGACATCATCGCCCGCAAAAGGCAGTTGATGGACAAAGTCGTCATCGAAGTCAAAAGAGAACAGGCAGAGCAGAAAAACGTCAGATCCGGCCGTGACATGGTATCGATGGCGGCCCGTATGCTGCTTGCCGACGGCAAGGTCGACCCGGCCGAGATGAATCTGCTTAAAAACTTCGCCGCCCGCTTTGCAATGCCTGAAAACATGCTGAATGGCATAGTTGAAGCAATGCGCCAGGGCGAACTTTTTATACCCGAACCGGAAACCCGCAAAGAAGCCATGGAACTCTTCGAAGCTGCGGTAAGCATGGCCATGGCCGACGGCGAAGTTTCGCCCGAAGAACAGCAGTATCTCGACACCCTGATGAAAAAGTTCGGCTACACCAAAACCGAGCTAAACATGGCCCTCAGAAAAGCAGAAAACCGCCATAAGCTCGAAAAAGCCGCAAAAAATAAAACCGCATCACGTATCTAGCGGCAACAGGTCAGAGAAAAGAGCGCAAAAAACTATTTGATTGCGGCCTTGACCTGGTCCAGGGTGGTTTCGAAGCCCATGCCGCCGAATTTGCCGTCTTCTTCGACCGGCCAGCAACCCTGCGGGGTATTAACGACTTCATACTGTCCTTCTCTTGTGACAAGAAACAGCAGATAAGTGCAGTCGGCAGCAAAAGTGGTCGAATCTTCGAAGCCGCTGAGGGTTCTAATGCTGAGCTTATCGCCGGCCTTCAGGCTACCCTTGTGGCTTTCAGCGACTTCGATTTCATTATCGAGAAAAGTCAGCTGTTCGGGCAGATCGGCATAAATCGCGGCAGTTTCAGGCGTTCTTGGAACCGGTTTAATTGCCGTGACTTTGCCGGCTACGACCATTTCCGAGCGCCCAACCAGTTCATCGAGATTAAGAGTTTCGATCATCGCATGCACCCCGGTCGAAAGGATTCCGAGACAGATCACAGCCATAATCAGGTATTTCATGATTTTCCCCTTTTGGTTCGTTGCCACATCTGCTTACAGGCTTTTGCGACTCTCCTCGCGCCATGCTCCGAAAGGTGCAAACGCGCTAATGCCATACCGGCAATTCTATACCTGTTCGATGTCGCGGTCTATCGGTCAGGTGACTTTTTTCATGGCTGGTATATTTTTTCTTTTGAATATGGATTGGGAGCGTCGTATTGCATCTTGAAGACCTGTTCGCGCAGAAACTTGTAGCGCAGCGGGCTGGTTTCGGCCATTTTCGGGCCGTTTTCCCAGTAGATACGGCAGGCTTCGGCAAAATCCTCGTGCAGGTTGGTATGACCGTAGACGGAAACAGGGCTTTCCTTCGTTGTATCCAGCCTGCCATCTTTATAGAAAGCCTTTTGCCAGGCCTCTTTAACTGCCAGATTGGTCTTTTCAAAATACCAGACATGGGCCATTTCGTGAACCAGAGTCGTTTCGAAATGGTAGCCACGGGTAGATGAATCACACATATAGACAGTTGGGGTGCCGACCATTACATAACCAAGCACCGACGACCTGCCACCAAAACTGGCCACACGTTTCAGAGTTTTCAGCGGCGCGGCAAAATGCTCAGGCAGCGAGGTGACGGTTTTCCAGGCATAGTAGAGCTGCTCGCGGGTCCAGAACTCTGGCATGCCATTCGGCCCGAAATTGTTATCTATTTTAATACCAAGCTTCTCAAAATAGCCGAGAATCTTTTCCGGGTCGGCGTTTTTTGCGGCGACTGCCGGGTCTTTCTCGTCTTCGGCAGCCTTTTTCGACAGTTCGAATTTTTTCTCACACCGGTAATTCTGCCCACTGAAGCTCGAAAGACAGGTTACCGTAACCGCATCTGGTATGGCGTCAAGGGCGCAGGTCAGGCTCCACTTTGCGGTTTTGCCATTAACTTCAAGTTTGCCAGGCGTTGCCAGCCAGGTCAGGGTACTGGTTAGGGCGGTATCAGCGGTGAAAGTCTGCGTAAACTCAACCTGACGTCTGGCGTTCAGACTGCCCGGAATCGGGCTCTGCCCGACGATATTGATTGAGAAAGAAGCGGGCGGCTGCAGAACAGTCTTCTGACTTATGTAGAGGCGATGAGTAAAAGTTGCGGTCAGTTGACCATTGCCATAGAGGTCTACGCCACATTCGATGCTGTACCAGCCAGCCCGGTCAGCGGTGTTCCAGATTTTTCTATGCGCCGGCAGGGAAGATTCAAGCGCACGTCTGGCGTCAAAACTGCCGCCCTCGGCTTTCCAGCTCCAGCTGGCTACTTTGGCCGGATCAACAACATAATAAACTGTGCCGGTCTTCGTAACTGATACCCGTCGCAGATTTTCGAGCGAAAAGGTGAGCTGTTCACCAGTGTAAACCGGTCGATTCTCTTTTTGAGTTTCGAGACAGACAAGCTGCCCTATAAGCCGCTGGCCGGTCTGACCGGTGTCGGAATCGTTACCTGATCCAGCATCAGAACCAGTGTTGCCGGCCAGCTTTTTTTCAAGTTCGGAAATTGTCGCAGCCAGACGGTTGATCTGCTCATAAAGCCGGTTGATAAGCTGGTTGATTCTGGTGATTGTCGAACCCAACTGTGACCATACAGATTGAATCCGGTTGAGCAGCGAATTGCGACTCGCCATATTACTTTTTTTCAACTGGTAAATCTGCCGGTCAGCAGCGGCTTTAGCCTGTTGCATGCGGGCGAGAAGAGATGTTTCACGGCTACGATACGATGCAAGCCGGCTTTTTTTAAGACTTTCAAGTCTGGCTATTTCACGGTTGAAGACTGCTGCCCGGGCGGGCTCGATCTGTTTCTGCAAAACCTGATACTCGATCAGGGCGTCAAACTCCCGGCTGACTCTGGCAATTTCGGCAGCGTTCGTCTGCAGGTCTTTGCGACAAGAACTGTTTATTGCAGCCAGTTTACGATTGACCGCGTTTACATTGTTAAGAAGATTGCGCGGCAGATTGTCGAGCTGACGTTGATAACTGCCGGCAAGTATCTGGCTGTTGCTGATCTGGCGCTGCAAATAGCTCTGATTGGCACGAACAAAATACTGGTTAAGCTTGACGCTTGCTTCGCAGGTGGCGATCTGTTTTTTTATCGCCTGCAGGTCGACACTGGTTGCACCGATTGCCTGAACCACGAATGCCAGAAGGAAAATACAGATCAGAACCAGGGTCCCCGCGTTAAACTTTTTCATCTTACCCCTCCTTGCCTGCCGTAACATTTTCAACGTCTTCAGAAGTTATATTCCGGAATTTTTCTATTTTTTTTCACCAAAAAATAACGAAAGCAAAAAACATTCCAGCCACAATAGGCAAAAAGCAGCAATTTCGAGGAAATTTTCCCATTCAACTCAAAATTGCGCAGAAAATTTTCCCCTCGACCGCATAACAAGGAGGTAGAAAAGAATCAGTTCTGGCGAATGTCCAGGTGCCCTATTCTGAGATCATTATCGAAACTGTCTTCATTGTTGTTCATTCGTGTTTATCTGTGCCCGAAACCAGAAAGCCAAAACCCATATCCGGAGTTGCGCTTCATTTATCAGCAAACATTATCAAGGCGAATAAAAACTCCCGCGCAAAACCATCGCCGCCGAAGATTGAAAGCCCGCCAGGAACAGTTCACTACTCAATAAACGACGACTCCAGATTGTTGTCATACAGAACGACCGTGTCCAGTATTTCCAGGGCAAAGAGACAAAATTTGACTTAAAAAAATCTGAAAAAATTTGTGGGTTTTCCGGAATTAAATAAATGAGGGCGAAAAACTTCAGGAGGTAAATCGCATGAAAAATTCCGGAATCGTAAACAATCAGGACGACAGAGTTAACGACCTGTGGTTCAACGTCGGTTACAAAACCGCACTGGGCGATGACCACGAAAGCATCGTCGACCTGCAGCAGATCATCAGACTCAACCCTTTTGACGCTGCCGCCTACCTTTACATTGGTAAGATTTACCTCGAAAAACACGAAGGAGAGAGAGCTGAATACTACCTTGCCTGCGCCGCTGAACTCGATGGCGACAGGTTCGATATCGCCTTTCACTTCGGCACGTGCCTGGCCGTCAACGGGCACCACCGCGAATCGCTGACCTGGCTGCAGAAAGCGGCAGACCTGCGCCCGAAAAGCTCCTCAGCGCAGTTCAATCTGGGAATGAGCCATCTGGTGCTCGGCGACGAAATCCGGGCCATGGAACTCTTTGCACGCACCCTCGAATTGAACCCCAAAAGTCTGCCGGCCGCTTTCAATCTCGGGCTTTATTTTCTGAAAGGCGGAGTTCTGGAGCGCGCCCGCCACTATTTCGAAAAATGCACCGGCATCGACCCTGAATTTGCGCCGGCCTGGCAGAATCTGCTGCATATCTGCCTGCTCGGCAACGAAATTGACGCCGCCGCAGCTCTTATCAGCAAAGGGCTTCAGTTCAATCCCGACAACGAAAATCTGATCGTGGACAGCGCCGCCTTTGCCAATCTGCACCGTAAGGAAGAACAGCTGCGGCCCGCCCTGAAAAATTCGCTGCGCCGCCAACCACGTCTGGTCGCCAAGGTCGTCGAAAGAATCAGGCAGTTCAAAGACATCATCGGCAACACCACCGCACCCACCGGCAACACCATTCAATAACGGTTTTGTCAGATGTGATATTTGATGTTGAACTTTTTGATTTTCTCGCAGGCGGCGTTCCAGACGTCTTCGCGGGCAAGAGAGAATATACGTATCGGGGGCAGCATGCTCCCGATACCCGCCTTTTCGCGGCGCACCTGGTCAAGTCTGGCGGCGCGGCGGCGGTAATACGGCAGCGAACTGCGGGGCGCCACGACGAGAACATCACCGCATTCAGGCATCGAAAAGGCTACCCGGGTCAAAATATCACGCTGATCGGGCAGTTTACGGCCTGGTATATCAGCCTGGTCTTTTTTTGAGGGTTTCGACGCTTTTTTGTTTTCTGAAGCAGAAAACCGGCGATACATTTCTTCTGAAAGATCGGCGAGACGGGCATTGTCGATCGATCGCTTGAAAGAAACCATCAGCCCGAATTCTTTACTGGCCGTACCCGGAAATTTCTGGCTGGGGACAGCCTCGGAGCAGAACGCCAGCGCCTTATGCCTGCCATAGGTATAAATCGGCACGATATATCTGCTGAGATTGCTGTCAAACTCGACGATTACCATCGAAAATCTCGGTTCTTCACGCAGGTATTCGCGAACAAAGATTCTTTCGTGCTGAAAATCGCGAATGGTCTCACGCACATCGATGCCATCGAGCAGTCCGTCGCAGAATTCCATGCTCAGGTGATCGTCGGCAGGGTCGTTTTGGCCCGCCCAGCGTTCGAGAGTCGAAATGAAGCGCTCTTCCGCTTCCATCTCGTCGACATAACGACCCCAGGCGCCAGACAGCAGCAGATCGGGGTTTTTGCGTAACAATTCGTCATCTGGGTGGCGCCGCCCGATGTTTCGCTGACTCGATGACAGCTTTTCGGGTTTTTCGATGGGCGCCGGCGCCGGCCTCGCAGCCGGATGCAGCTTCAATGGCAACCGCCTGCCCTGGTAGTCGATATAATACAGGCCGTTGAATTTTATGGTTTCAGTAAAATTCTTGTCAGGGCATACGAATGGGTATTCAAAGCACTTCTGCTGAACGGCAGCAGCAAAATCGTCATCGATTATGGCAGCGGCGGTCGCAACTATGCCATACAGATCCGGCTCAAGGAAACCGCTTACGATGCGACGGTTGCGCGAGAAAGTGAGAAGATCAGCGATATCGGCCGGCGACAATTTTCTGCCCGCAAGAGCAGCGGCTTCGACAAAGAGGCTGGTCAACCAGCCCTGCATGGTAAAATCACCGGTGACACGCGCCCGTTCATAGGCCGCCGTGCGGTACGGGGTGCTGCCGGTTAAACGAAAAAACTCACCGACCGGAAGCTCGGCAATCATGCACTGATTATCGGCATCGTGGTGAAACTTGCGCGGTTTACCGGCAAGATGGGCGCGAATCCTTTTCCAGTGGGCCATACCACAGACAAAAAGCACGTGTTTGTAAACTTTCGCCAGCCGCTTCAGATGATAAGCCATGTGCTCTTCACGTCGTCTGAAGGCTATATTGTCGGTGGTTTCGCCTAATTTATCAGCATTTAGGCGCATGAAAGACAGAAGATCCATCTGCCCGAGCATGCCGGGGTCGGCCAGACTGCCGCCGAAATCCGGTATGACCTGGCGGCTTTCAGAGATTTCGAGGTCGACACAGGCGATGTCTATACCCTTTGTCAGCGCCAAGCGCACCGCCTCGACCAGCGAATCTTCGGGCGTTATCGGAAAAATTTCGTCTTTCGGAGTAATAAGGGCCGTAATTTCGGGCAGATACGAAACCGCCCGTACCATTGCCGACTCATAAATACCCGGAACCTCGACCGCAACAATATCGGGCCTGAACTCTTCGATCTGCTGGCGCACGATCGTGGCGAATTCAGGGTAGTAATGATAACTCGGCACGGCCCTGATGTTTTCGAAGCAAAGCTCTTCGGGCCATCCGGCATCAGCCTGAACGTCTGCAGATCTGGCTTGCGGTTCTGTCATACCGACTCAATACCCTTCCGGCATGCGAATATCGGTAACATCGGCAATTAGACGTGCCCCCTCTTCAACCGCGCCGGCGATTTTTATGTTTTTGTCGCTGGCACAGATTTTACTGGTAAGACCGGCGAGCTGCACAGCCTGGCGCAGCGAAAAGGCCTGTTCCCTTGTGTCGGCGACCCTGAGAAAAGCCATGACCGCCTCAAGAACCTTGTCGTCGATAAAGCTCAGGTTGCTTTTAATTATCTGACGCAGGGTTGCGTCGTCGGGTTCGGGCACCTCAAGGCGCGGGCGCAGACGCGAGCGTATGTATTCAGGCAGGTTGAAAACACTGGCGTCTTCATTCATCGTAGCTGCGAGACGAAACTCAGGGTTTGCCTCGATGCGACAGCCAACCACGACGCTTTCTACATAGCGGCGGGCATCGAGCAGCGGCGCCAGCGACGCCCAGGCCTTGTCGCGCATGCGATTGCCTTCGTCTAGAATGCACACTCCACCCTTGACCATCGCCGACACCAGCGAACTGGCCTGATATTTTACCGTGCGGTTTTCGGTGAGAACCGGCGTGATAATCAGGTCTTCCGGGCGGGTGTCCATGGTGCACTGAAAAATGTAGAGCGGGCGCTTGATAATCTTTGCCATAGCCGCCACCAGAGTCGTTTTACCAGACCCGGGGCGACCGACGATCAGCGGGTTCATCGGCCGGTCGTCCCGGTGCACGGTCAGCCAGGCGGCCGCCAGCTGTTTCTCGACCCGACCGTTGCCGACCCAGGTGTTATCGATCGCGACTTCGGGCATCAGCTCAATTTCACGACCGTTGATAATCAGTTTTTCATTTTCAGGCTGCAACTTTTTACTCATTTTCATCACCTTTCATCAGCGGCGGGCCGGGAAAAGCCGCATCGCGAGTTCGAGCAGATCGGCGTCGCTGCCGTTGAGCAGCTTTTCAGACTCTGCATCGGTCTGTTTCTGATCTTTCAGCTGTTTCGCCAGGTTACGGCGCAGCTCGAGGGTTTCAGATCTTTCGATGCTGATACCGCCGCGTCGTTTGGCGCTGGCAGAGATTTTTATGACGCTTTCCTCGTTGGCGGGTTCAACTACGGCTTCGGGCTTGAGATTTTTTTTAAGGTTCTGTTCAATCGCTTCAATGGCCGCCTTCACCCCGAGGTATTGAGGGAACCTGTCAGGCTGCGCCTTAACCGCTGCGATCAGAGATACCAGGCGAAATTCCTGCCAGCGACGCACGAATTTGCGACGCCAGCGCGCCGCATCACTGTATTTTGGCAGAAAGGTGCCGCGCAGCACTTTGAAGGCCGTAACCGTAGAAGTATTTTTCTGCAGATAATCGAGATCAGCGACGAGTCTCTGCCTTTCTGAATCGGGCATTGCCAGGCACAGTCTGATCGATTCGTCATTGCTGGCGGCATCGAGGCCCGAGTACAGAGCAGTGGCAGGGAACCCGGCCCGCAGTTTCCCCATGATGACAAGATCGCAGGCCAGCGAGGTGTTAGCGGCCGGCACGATCAGGTCAAAGAATTCTGCGACCTTGAAATCGTTTACCACCGGGCAGAGGGTCAGAATATCGCCTTCAGAAGCCTGAACAAAGGCCATCAGTATCGTCTGCGACTTCGCAGGCCAGAGGTTGTAATTTATGGGCAGAACAAGACCGTTTTTGTCGTTCATTTCTTTGTCCTCCCCGCTTCTGGCTTCATGTTCGAGAGGTAAACCCTGAGAAATTCGCTAAGTGCGGGCAGTTCATCACTGCTCAACTGCTCACGCAGCGGCCGACATTCTTCTGTAATCCGGCCGAAGGTCTGGGTTGCGAATGACGGCGCTTTGCCGACCTTTTCTGCGGCAACCCCCGGTGCCAGTCTTTCGACGTAATAAAACCGCAGAAAGTTTTTCTGTTCAGGTCTGAAGCCTGCGAATACCTTGTCGAAGTAGCCGGTCCATGACTCAGCGTTCTCGCAGAGAACCGTTTTGACCTGACACAACTGTTCCATATTGAGCAGATTGCCTCTATTTTGATCGAGATATCTCTCGACAGCTTCGGGGCCGTTATCAGCATCGCCAGGCAGACCGTCAAGCGACTGTTCGAACTGCTCGGCAGTCGGAAAATTAACCAGCTTTTTCCAGGAACTATAAAGATTTTTTTCGCGCACCCACTCATTTAGCAGATTGAACATTTCCCAGACGCGGTCACGCAGTTTTTCACCGATCAGTTTTTCGCGGCGCGCCATATTCGGAAAACGCAGTTTTTTTTCGACCTGCCAGAAGTTAACGAGCTCTTCAACGGTTTTAAAACCAAGCTTTACTCTGCTGTCTTCTTTCCAGGCCCGCAGGCCCCTGAACCTCTGTTTTGCAACTTTCTTCGAAGCAAATCGGTTAAGCGGCTGATCGTGCTGCAGCTGCTGGATAAACTGATTATAAAACCACTTGAAGTATGGCGGTGCTTCGGCGATCATGATCTTGCGGATCTGGCCCCAGACGATTGAAGCGATTTCCTGCGGCGGTGCCTTCGCAAGTTTGGCAAAATATGACATTGCCGGATTGAGAACCGTTTCCCATATTTTCTGCAGCCTTTCGCTGACCAGTTCATCTGTCCAGTGCCACTCGCCGCAATAATCGCGGGGCGGGTATTTTCTGATCCTGGCTGCCATTTTTTCTATCAGTCGATCGGCCAGGGCCTGGTCGTCGTAAAAGGACTCGAGTATCTGACGACGCATGGCCGCGAAACCGGGCTTCTTTACGGCCTCCTCAATCAGTGCCAGTTTCTGGTCTTCGTTTACATCTTCAATATCAATTTCGGTCATAGTTCCACCTCCAGGCCGTTGCGCACATACAGCAGACTGCGGGTCAGAACCTTTTCGCCGGTTATGGTTTCCCATTGCGAGGCATACAGATCGAGCTGGGTGCGGTAAAAGTCGTTGAGAATATTGCGCTGCG
>Ga0116156_10002971_pt1 | contig 15061 bp, 12 predicted proteins | sample AD_UKC045_MetaG_FD_89891 | JGI IMG/M metagenome (GOLD analysis project Ga0116156, IMG submission 89891) | Active sludge microbial communities of municipal wastewater-treating anaerobic digesters from USA - AD_UKC045_MetaG | ecosystem: Engineered > Bioreactor > Anaerobic > Digestate | place: USA... | reverse complement strand
CTTCTTCCCAATTTATACGCCAGCCCTCCCATATGCGCCGAAATAGCTTCTTCAAACCCTTCTTTGATGGAACAACTGGGGGTGCCTCCATTCCGGATACAACTCAGCCATTCCCTTAAATGAAGAAAGGTGGAATCAACCCGTTTGCCATCCCGGTAGGTCCACAACAATCCTTTATTGGCAAAATATTTTGCCGTGGCTGAGGTAACCGCATCGGTTCCGTTTACTGCCGGGTCATACTGATAAATCGGAACGCCCGCTTCAATACGCTGCTCTTTAATCAATTCAGCATATTTTGTTGATCTTGGATCAGCATAGACGGTAATCCGGTTTCCCAGATCCATACTGCCATCGTGCCCCATCAGCACGGTACCCCTGTCAAACTGATTCCCTAAAGTGGCACTGTATACGAAGGTCATTCCTTTTTCTTTTCCGGCTACCTGGCTTCCGCCCGTACTGAAATCCGGGAACTCCATATTTACATGCATTACATCCGGTACGTTTCGCCCGTCGCGGTGAGTATAGATACCGCCTGAAGCAGTAACCGTTTTCGGAATTCCCATTTTCAGAATACAGTTAATCCGGTCATAATCGTGTGTCATTAAATCCCCTGACAATCCAGAACCATAAGCCCACCATTTACGCCAACGGAAAAAATGCTCGAGATTAAAAGGTTCACGGGGTGCATTCCCAAGGAACAAATCCCAGTCAATGGTTTTGGGACTGGCCGACTCAGCTATATCATATTGCCAGGCACCATTATCATCATTCCGGTTTGTATTAGTTTGAACCAGGGACACATGGCCGAGAATATTCTTGCTGATCACATCCTGGGCTGTCAGGAAACTCTGTGTTTGCCGGTGCTGGTGCCCTACGGCAAAAACGGTTTTGGGGTTTTTCAAAACCGTATCCCGTAAAAGGTAGGTCTCGGCGATATTATGGGTCATTGGCTTTTCAACATATACATGTATCCCCGCATTCAGCGCCTCGATTGAAATCGGCGCGTGCCAATGGTCCGGGGTGGCGATAATAACCGCATCCACTTCCCCGCTATTGATCAGTTCAGTATGCGTACGAAAGCGTTTGATCTTATTATCCCCGCTGTTAAATGATTTCAACGCGTTTTCGGCACGCTGGTCAAATACATCACAGATAGCAGCCAGTTTTACATTCAGGTTTTCCTGTGCTTTGAAATCGGTAAGCCTTGTATCTTTTGGATTTTTCGCGAGGTTGTCACTCATATCTTTCAGCCATCCTGTCGAAGCAAAACCTAATGCACGGCAAAGCTGTTCGCCCCGAATACCAAACCCTATGATGCCAATCCGGAGTGGCTTGCCACTCATAGGACCTGAAGCGGGGGGAGGCGATGCTTTTATATTCAACGTTTCCAGCAGAAACTGCTTTTCCCGTATTGCAGAACCAGCCAGGCTGGCCCCAGAATACCAAACAGCACCTACGAATGGAATGCCGCCAAGGGCTTTTAAAATATCCCTCCGGTTCCATCTTTTAAAATTATTAGTATCGTTTGCCATGTTGATTAGTTTATTGTGGTGTTTGCCTTTTTACGTGCAAATAAATTTTCGAGGCCAAAAATGGTAGTGAGGGGGAACAGGTAGATGACAAAAAGTGCTGCCATCTCAATCAGGTTTTTGTTCACTACCCAATAACTTCCTTCCGCAGGGCCTTGCGGCAATCCGGGAAAAGGAGGATGTGCCAGGTAATACATCAGTAACAACAACATTCCCGCAATACAACCCCAGCGCACTTTTATCCCTATGAGCAGGCTGATACCCACAGCTACCAGGCCGATAATATTCAGGTAGTCAATAGCCGAAATCATGGAATCACCGGCGAGCCAGGCAAAAAAGGGTTTTAAAATGGAGGCACTTAGTAAATAGCCCTTCGAAGTCCAGGATGGATTATAGGCCTTTATTATCCCTTCATACAGGAAATGCCAGCCAATTAAAATCCGGAGCAGTACCAGAGCGTAACCCTGTACAGCTGTTAATTTCGGTGTGTTCATACTGATTGAGTTTTATATTAATATTCCAACCTGATCGGATTGCCATTTTTCTCTTTTCCTTTAAATTCGCTGAACTGCTCAGCCTCCCCCTCATTATATGTTAATGCGATATGTCCACATTCGCTTCAAACTCCTTTGACATGTACGTTTTCGAAATGCCCTTTTCATCATAAATAAATAATACTTCGAGGCCCAGGTTTTTATTCTCGGCTAAAAACTGCCTGGCTTTATCCAAGCCCATCACCATAAAGGCCGTGGCATAAGCATCCGCGGTCATGCAGTCGCTGGCAATAACGGTTGCGCTGAGCAAATTATTCATGGCCGGGTATCCGGTAAACGGATTAATAATATGGGCATATTTCTTTCCGTTTTCGATATAAAATTTTTTATAGTTTCCGGAAGTGGCCAATGACTTATCTTTTATCCTGACCCGCAAATTATTTAATGATGCCCCGTCTGCATTGTTTTCTTCGGGCTGCTCTATTCCAACGATCCAGTCACTGTCGTCCCCCTTCTTCCCTTTAGCCCTTAATTCCCCTCCCACTTCCACCAGGTAGTGGCGTATTCCTTTACTTTCCAGAAAGGAAGACAATACATCCACCGTATATCCCTGGGCGATGGCATTAAAATCAAGCATGACCTGGGGCAGCTCTTTCACCAGTTTTCTATCGGCTAACCGTACCTTTTTATACCCGATATACCGGAGCAGGCTATCAATTAATGGTTGCGTTATTTTTTCTTTTTTGGTAAACCCGAAACCATAGGCATTAATAACAGGTGCCACAGTTACATCAAACAGGCCTTTTGTTTTTTCCGAAACCTCCATGGATTTAGCAAATACATCTGAAAAGTATTCATCCGCCAGAACAGCGGTATCATTTCTGTTCATCTTCGAAATAACCGAACCGGGTTGATAAGTGGAAAGAGACAAATCGATCTTTTTAAAAATAGAATCAATTGCTTCCCTGTAATTGGATTGCTGGCCCGCCAGGTAGGTTATATGATAAGTGGTCCCCTGGGCGGCTCCGGAAATCTGAATGGTATTCAACAGCTCGCTTTTGCAGCCTGCAAGGAGAAAAATGGCAACCGTTGAAAAGATTATACGTTTCATTATCGTCCACATTCGTTGTAGTATTTGCGGAAAAATGACCACTCTGATTCCAACAGGTATTCTGGAATTCAAACGACAGTAGAACTATCTTTAAAAGTAGAACTATCCTCAAAGAAATGGATAGGTAAGTTTTGAAATACCCTAACGTGATTGCCTAACCACTTCCGGTAAATTCCAGGATCCGGTGATACTAAAACCTGGCGGAACAAAAGTAGGGTGTGGATATGATACTGCAAAGGATTTCAGCCCGGGCGGGGAATGAGAATAGTATCCGGCAGTCAAACAGCACGCTTTTGGAGCCCGCAGGCAGGCCCCGGCGCCCCTGCCCGATATTGGTGCAGAACCCCCAAAAAACAGGTATTCCCGTGGAAACAACGTTTCTCAGTGAAAATATCTATTTTCAGCTACAGATAACTAAACCACGAAGGTCAATCTATTACGAATCCTCTTAGAAATTTTAACCCTTATTTCCATATGAATAGAAAATACATTTTCCTGGCATTCTCCGTGCTGTTCCTGTTTGCCTGCCGGTCAACTAATGAAGCCGGAAATTTAAATCAGCAGATGGACGAATATCTTAAAGGGCAGGCTGATTACTTCCGTTTTAATGGGAATGTACTGGTTGCTGAAAAAGGGAAGGTGATTTTCCAAAAATCGTACGGTTATGCTGATTTTGACAGCAAGCGATTGCTGAATGACTCCTCAGTATTTGAACTGGCTTCTATTAGTAAACAATTTACGGCGACAGCTATTTTATTACTGAAAGACAAGAATAAACTTAAACTAACGGATTCACTGAAGCAATACTTTCCGGAGCTCCCGTACAATGGCATTACATTATATCATATGCTGACACACACATCCGGGCTTCCGGATTACGAAGCGTCGATGAATAGTAAATGGGACAGGCGTAAAATTGCCTTTAATCCGGACATGATTGCTTTCCTGGCAAAGGAAAAACCACCGCTGGTGTTTGCGCCAGGCTCCCGTTGGGAATACAGCAATACTGCCTATGCACTGCTGGCTTCCATCGTTGAAAAAATTTCCGGCCAGTCATTTTCAACATACCTGGCAAAAAATATATTCCAGCCATTAGGTATGTCCCATTCCCGGATCTATAATACCCGGCGTTCCCTAAAAGATACAATTCCCAACTATGCTTACGGGTATTTGTATAATGACAGTTTAAATAAACATGAAATGCCGGATAGTATACCGGATTTAAAATTTGTCATTTACCTGGATGGCATTCAGGGAGATGGTGTTGTCAATTCCACTACAGCCGATTTATTCACCTGGGACAGGGCAATCAAAAATCATTCCCTCCTGCTTGAAGCAACGCAGAATGAAATGCTGAAAGAACAGGCATTGGCTGATACAGTAAATAAGGTCTACTACGGCTATGGTGTTTTTGTTGAAAAAACTGAGGCGGGAAAGATGATTTCACATTCCGGAGGATGGCCGGGTTATACCACCTTTCTTGCAAGAAATGTCGATAAAGACCAGACCTTTATCCTACTGTCCAACAATTCCTCTAATTCTCCGGCATTAACCAAGGCATTACAACAACTGGCAAATGGCCAATCGGTGTATATACCTTATAAACATACCGAAATAGTGTTGGACTCCACCCAACTACAAAAATTTACCGGTAAGTACAAAACAACAACCGAATTCAGAATTGAACGAACCGGGAACAAGATCTACCGTGTTTTCCCAAATGGTCAGAAAACAGAAATCAAACCGGAATCCCCCAACAAATTTTTTTATGCCGACGGAACCGACAGGCAGATTCAATTTGAAATGAATGAAAAACAACAGGTGGTAAAAGGCTGGCTGATTAGTTATGGGGTAAAAACTGAGTTACAAAAATTGCAATAGAATTTTAAGGCTAAAAAGAAAGCTGATTTTTCAGAACACATTCTTCTCAGGACATATAAGTCTTACAAAAAAGATTTCAATTTAATCGCGATGAAAATAATAACATGGAACTGTAACATGGCTTTTAGAAAAAAAGCTTTCCATGTATTAGAAATAAATCCGGACATACTAATTGTACCGGAATGCGAGAACCCGGGAAAACTGATATTCCCTAAGAACACAAAACAACCAAATTCTATATTCTGGGCCGGAACCAATCCGCATAAAGGAATTGGCATCTTTGCCTACAATAATTTTAGTTTGAAAGTTGATAAAAGCTATAAAGAAGACATAAAATATTTTATTCCATTGAAAGTAACAGCTCCTGGAATAGAATTTAATCTTCTGGCCATTTGGGCTAATAATCCAAAAGATCCTGATGGCCGTTATGTAGAACAGGTTTGGAAAGGGATACAACACTATAAGAAACTTATTAAGAGAAGCAATACCATTCTTGCAGGAGATTTTAACAGCAACAAAATATGGGATGCCGATCATCGAAAATGGAGTCATTCGTCTGTTGTTAACGAGCTGGGTAAATATGGAATTAGCAGCGCATACCATCATCATTTCAATGAATATCACGGTATGGAAAAAGGGAATACTTTATATATGTATCGCCATATTAATAAGCCTTACCACATTGACTACTGTTTTCTTTCGGAAGATTATATAAAAAAAATTAAATCAGTAGAAATCGGAGAGTTTGATAAATGGATAAAACACAGCGACCATTTGCCATTAATTGTGGATATTAACAACTAAATAATCGAATTCCAATAATTGAGGAAGAGCTATATAATGTGTATATGTTCCCAATCTCTGACAATCCGACTGCTTACTATTGACTATCGACCTGCCTTTGCCTGCTGGCTATTGATTTTCCTCTCTCACTCATCTTCCATCTCCAGTAATAAATTCACCACTCCTCCTTCGCTAAAAGCTTCGGAGGGCAAGCACTACTAAAATTAATCATCTTCTATTTCAAGCAATAGATTCACAACAAGGGCTGTCCATCCTGTCTGATGCGATGCCCCCAATCCCTTGCCATTATCACCATGGAAAAACTCGTAAAAGAGATGATGTTCCCGGAAATAATTTTCCGACCATTGTGTGTGTTGCTGATCATGGTACTGGAAGGCCCCATCTCTGTCCTTATTGCGTTCAAATAGTTTTAACAACCGCTTCGTAAGTTCATTGGCGATTTGTTTCAGGTTGAGTTTCTTTCCCGAACCGGCCGGAAATTCATGGGTATAGCTGTCGCCGTAGTAGTCGTAGTATTTGCGGAGTGAGTGAATGATCAGGTAATTCAGCGGCAGCCAGATTGGGCCACGCCAGTTGGAATTGCCGCCAAACATAGAACTGGAACTTTCACCGGGTTCGTACCGGATACTGTATTCATTGCCCTGGTAACTGAAGGTATACGGTGTTTCATGTATTTTAGATAAGGAACGGATACCATAATCGGATAAGAACTCCGCTTCATCGAGCAGCCGGTTGAGCAGGTGCTCCATCCGGTCGCCGATCATAATGGCAAACAGATAATTACCATCGGCATTCTTCTTATTGATATCGGAAATGATACGGGTGAGATCGGGCCGCGTGAGCCGGATCACTTCCAGCCGGGTATTGAATTGTTTGAGCTGTTCAAACAGCCCCCCGTGCATCACTTCCACCGCCAGCATGGGAATGATACCCACCAGCGAACGGATCCGCAGGCGTTCACTGCTGCCGTTCTCAAACTGGATGGCATCATAATAAAAAGCATCCTTATCATCCCAGAGTGAAATATCTTTCTTCCCGATATGGTGCATGGCCCAGCCGATATTCAGGAAGTGCCGGAAGAACTTGGCGGCGGATTCCTCGTAGGCCTTATTATGCTCTGCCAGTTCGAGCGACATCCGCAGCATATTGATCGAATACATGGCCATCCAGCTCGTGGCATCGGCCTGCTGCAGTTTCTTGATCCCCGGCGGCATATGGTTACGATCAAACACGCCAATATTATCCAGTCCCAGGAAACCTCCTTCGAAGATATCGGTGCCATTGGCATCCTTCTGGTTCACCCACCAGGTAAAATTCATCAGCAGTTTCTGAAAAGCACGTTCCAGGAAATCCCAGTCGGGTTTACCCGTTTTCTTTTTATCCGCTTCAAACACATACCATACGCCCCAGGCATGTACTGGCGGATTCACATCACTGAAATTCCACTCATAAGCAGGGATCTGTCCATTGGGATGCATGTAGTATTCACGCAGCACCACGAGTAACTGCTGCTTGGCAAAATCAGGATCCACATGCACAAACGTAGCCGCATGAAAGGCAAGGTCCCAGGCGGCAAACCAGGGATACTCCCATTTGTCCGGCATGGAAATAATATTCCGGCAGGTCAGGTGCTGCCAGTCTTTATTGCGTTTGAAGTTGCGGGCCGGTGGGGTTTCATCGGGCTCCCCATTGAGCCATTTATAAACATCGAGATAATAAAACTGTTTGGTCCAGAGCAAGCCGCCGGCCGCACTGCGGAGTAAAGCCTTGTGAGCCGGGGATAATTTTTTTGGTGTCAGTTTCTCGTAATAATGATCGGTCTCCGTCTGCCGTTCTTCAAAGATCAGGTCAAAATCCACCCAGGGATCTTCCAGTTGTTTTTTGCTCAGACGAAAATGAAAACTGCTGGATTCGCCAGGCAATATTTTTTCTTTCAGCCATACAGCTGCTTTGGTCCCTTTCTTTTCAAGGTTGACCGTTGTGGCTTTATCTACCACATAATTATTGATCCCGTCTTTAACAAAAAGGGTATCATTCGGACGATGATACATCCGTTGATTATTCGTCTCGTTATCACAGAAAAGTTGTTCGCCACCCTGATGATAGAAATAAAATTGCCCATTCCGCTCCGAACTGGTTTGCAGACAATGGTCATTCAGTGAACTGATCTCCGGTTTATCGAAACGGGGATTATGCCGCCAGAAATTCCGGAACCAGAGTTGGGGCAAAACATGAATGGCCGCGGCTTCCGGACCCCGGTTGTACACCGTGATCTTCATCAGCACATCATTCACATCGCCTTTTGCGTATTCAATATAACAATCAAAATACCGGTCCTCGTTGAATATCCCGGTATCAAGCAGTTCATATTCCGGACTCAGCCGGTCCCGCTTATTCTCTTTTACCAGTTCCAGGTAAGGAAAAGCGGCTTGCGGGTATTTATATAAAAAACGGCAATAGGAATGGGTGGGAGAAGAATCCAGCTGGAAATAAAGTTCTTTTACATCCTCACCATGATTGCCTTCATTGTTTGTCAGACCAAAAAGCCGTTCTTTTATAATGCTGTCCTTCCCGTTCCAGAAAGCAGGAGCCAGGCAGAGAATCTGGTCAGCGTCACAAAACCCTGCAATGCCCTCTTCACCCCAGCGGTAGGTATAGCTGCGGGCCAGGTCGTGGTTGATATAGGTCCAGGCTTGTCCGTCCGGACTATAATCCTCCCGGACAGTGCCCCATTGACGGTCGGAGAGATAGGGACCCCATTTTTTCCAGTTCCTGTTATTCGTTGATTCAGAAAGCCGTTCGTTTTCAGCATTCACCATAGTGTACTCTTAAAATATTGCCCCGATCCTTGGTTTTTGTCACATATTATTAATTGCAATATAAATTAAAATCGGGCATATTCTACCTTCTGACAGGAGCATCTCTTTTGAATTGCGAAAAAAAGGGAGCACCAACAACCTATATAATGAATTTACTTCGCCATCGCATAAGGCAGGGTATTGGTTATACCCCCGGTGGAATAGATCCAGGTTCCGGACATACTGGTGTTAGCACTGTTTGTAATCCCTTTCAGTTTAAAAGTGGAAGTCGCACTACTGCAATTGATATAAATGCTGTCTGTGCCGGCAACCTGGATATACGTGCCTTCAAATTTGCTAACATTGACATTGGCTGTATCATTCATTGATCCGCCGGAGAAGCTTACAAAATACCGGGCAGTGCCGTTGGACCGGAGCAGGGCTCCATGTTCCCATATATTACTATTGATGACCCCTTTCCAGAATGGGGTGGCGGAATTATTATTACCGCCGGAATTATCCTTACCACAACTGGTCAGCGAAAGACCTGCTGCTAAAACGGTTAATAACAAAAAAGCAAAGGGTTGAAAAAATGATTTACACATAATTGATGATTTTTATCAAAACTAGCCCGGCAGCATTGTGTAGGAAATACATAAAATGTAGTAGTCATCCCCCTTTAACAGTGACTCCCTGTCCAAAAAATACCAAGAAAGTGGTATAGGGTTGTATGTCTGGCCGGTTTACCTTTACCCTGTAATCTTAATCCCCTCCCATCCTGCTACCCTTCCCGTATCAAATATGTTCGTCATGCGCGGAATAATAATTCCGTGTAAAATACCTGACCCTGCCGGCCGGTTACTGTCAGCAGGTACACGTACCCGATAAATATACCCTAAGATACAGCCCGGAGCGACTGCCTATCCTGCCCTCCATCCTGATCAATCATAACAGTAACCATTGAAGCAGTTGTTCCGGGTTTATTTCAGGTGTCAGGTGTCGGGTGTCAGATGTCAGGAGGCATCTCCGAAGTCTGAGCGAAACTCATCTTGACAATTATTTAACACCCTCCCGAAATACCTCCCATGCATTTAGTCCGTTCATAAACAGTGCAAGTATTATATTTGACTACATTGAAAAAAAACTGTTTATGCGAAAATTTATTTTCTTCTCGGGCTTTCTTCTCTTTTTGTCTTTCTATCAAACGGCTAATGCGCAAGGGTGCAGCGATGCCGGATTCTGCAGTATGAGTTCATTTAAACCCCAGTCAAACGCAGGCGTTAAGTACCAGGACCGGTTGCGGATTGGTTTTTCGGCTGGCAAAGCAGATAATGATATATTCATAACCGGACAGTACCTCGAATTGAATAAATCAATCAGTGATCAGTTTTCTGTAGATACCCGTATTACCTCCCTGTCACAGTCCGGCACTCCGGCAAGCACTTTTGGCTTTTCAGATATTTATATTAATGGCAATTATAAAACCGGAAAGGTCGGCCTGACACTCGGTGCTAAAATACCGCTGAACCCGGCAGATCGTACTAAAAATAATCTCCCGTTACCGATGGATTATCAATCGAGCCTGGGGACGTTTGACCTGCTTGCCGGGATTGGCTTTACGATAAAGAAATTACAGTTTAACACCGCTCTTCAACAACCGCTGACCCAGAACAAGAACAGGTTTATGGCTACTGATTATCCAAACGGTTCTCCGTTTCAGCAGTTTCAGTCCACCAGTCGCTTTAAACGCAAGGGAGATGTATTGCTCCGATTATCTTATCCGCTGAACCTGGGATCAAAACTCACATTTACCCCGGGTGTTTTATCCATTTATCATCTTGGCACTGATACTTACCGCGATAATATGGGCATTCAAAAAGAGATCATTGGCTCGGATGGATTGACCCTGAATAGTAATCTGTTTTTTGACTATGCCATCAATAACCGGCAAGGATTACAATTAAGTTTCGGGGCTCCATTCCTGGTAAGAGATACGCGACCGGATGGTCTTACGCGGAAATTCGTAGCTGGATTGGAATACAGCATCCGGTTTTGATTCTGTTTATCTTTGCGCTGTCGGATGAAAAAACTTCTCAACAGCCTCCTGTTACTTAGTTCCTTTTTCGGCTACCTGGAATGGCCGCCGGATAATCATGGATTTATTTTCCAACTGGAAGCAGAAATACTTCAGATCGCAAAAACCAATGCCAGCTCCGTGGCACATCCTTTTATCCTATTGCCTTTTATCGGGCAGGTGCTGTTACTGGTCAGCCTGTTTCAAACACCACCAAAACGCTGGCTCACTTTGACCGGACTGCTTTGTACCGGACTGCTGATGCTTTTACTTTTTTTGATTGGGTTGCTTACCGCGCATGTCGGGATCGTGGCTTCCACACTTCCCTATTTACTGATTTCCTTTTTTGTGGTTCGAATTAATTTTCAGAAAAAAGGGAGGTTGTCGTAAAATAAACCGACTACTGGTTTTTAAGTATACGCGTTCACAAGTAATTCTCCTGGTAAAGATATCATTGAGGTTAAATTGAAAACTTTGCATCAATTTAACCAAATGACAGGATTCAAGATTCCTCGCTTTGCTTCGGAATCAACATTCGATGGGAAAAGAATCCTCTTATCCCTCCTTCCCTTCGGCAAACTCAGGGTAAACTTCGGGATGACAAGGTTTCTTTTAAATTTTCCCATTAAAATTGAACAATGCTTCAAACGGAATGACAAGGACTCTGTCGTGTAACAACTACAATAATTGTGCTTTTCACTTATGCAACTATGCATCGCTCCGCCCGGGATAAAAAGGCAAACTCCGAAGAAAGTCCTGGCAACTGACATCTGACATCTGACACCCGACTTTCACATTTCCTTAGTAACCAATTCAACCAATCCTGCATCTAATAAATAAGTACAGCCAGTGCGGTTGGAATGTGAGTAACGGGGCTGGCCCAAAAACCAGTGATATGAAACAGCACCTCCACATTTCCGCCGCCTTCGACCAGCCTGAGCTGGTGCAGAACCTCGTAGAACGTCTCGCCTACCGCCGTTATGATGCCGGTTATGATAAAGAGATCATGCCGCCTGGCTGCAAGGCCCTGGAAACCTCTTCCACCGAAGCCTTTGTAAGTGGCACCATGGGGATTGAAAGCCTCAATAAACAGGAACACTATAATATGCCGTTTATTACCTGTTTTATGTTTACCTGCATCAAGGGTAAGGAGGAGCCTTATCAGTTGATTTGGAGCAGCTCTCTAAACTAAGATCCAAGATGCCAAGACACCAAGATGCCAAATAAGCATCAAGAAGTAAAATCCAAACCCTTCTAAGGAGGCTTTGGATTTTTTCTTTATTGGTCCTTTTTTGGGTTTTGTTGTTTGGTTCTTCTTTGGCATCTTGGTGTCTTGGCATCTTGGTTCTTTGTCTTTCACCCCAGGTTTCCCGCCATTCACCGATAATTCCCCTGCTCCAGCCCATTCCCGCTTGCCCCAAAGGGTCTCAGACCTTAGTTTTGGTTAAAATTGATTGTATGGACCGCGAACAAAGACGAGAAGAAAGACGACAGCGACGGGAGGATTACCGGATGCGCTGGGAAGAACAACGTCAGCAATATATGGATAATGCCCCCCGGCATGGGCATGTCTGGACCGGCCTCTTTATTGTCCTGATCGGTGTGGCCGCCCTGCTCCATGCCAGTTTTGACGACCTGCCCGCCTGGATCTTCAGCTGGCAGATGTTCCTGATCGCTCTTGGTCTTTTTCTCGGGCTCAAGCACGGGTTCCGGGGAGCCGCGTGGATCGTGCTGATCGCCATCGGCAGCTTCTTTATGTTACAGGAGTTCTACCCCGAACTCGCTATTCGCCGCTATTTCTGGCCCTTATTACTGATTGCAGGCGGCGCCTTTATCATTATCCGGCCCCGTCGCAAATCCTGGGAGCAGTGTGTACGGAAAGAAAACAAAATGAATACTGGCACAACTGCAGGTACGGCTACAAATATTGGTGCCACCGGTAGTACCGATAATTTTATGGGTTCCGGAGAAACCTGGAGCAAGGATGACTTTGTCGATTCAACCTCCATCTTCGGCGGAGATAAAAAAATCCTACTCTCCAAAGATTTTAAAGGAGGAGATATTGTAAACATTTTCGGTGGAACGGAACTGAACCTGACCCAGGCTGATATCAATGGAAAAGTCACGATTGAAATTACAACCATCTTCGGCGGCACCAAACTGATTGTCCCTGCCAACTGGGAAGTAAAATCCGAAGCCGTGACCATTTTCGGAGGGCTGGAGGACAAACGGAGTGCGAGCGTGATGAACAGCAACGGCGATAAGATCTTAGTGCTCACTGGCACGGTGATATTCGGGGGGATAGAGATAAAGAGTTTCTAGTTGTTGGTCATAAGACCAACAACATAACCATAAACCTTGATTGTTGGTCATAAGACCAACAATCAATCATCACCAACCTACTATGAACTGGTACTTAACCAAAATGGTCTTCCGCATCATCTGTGGCGATGGCAATCATACTGCACAGTTTGATGAACAGTTACGGCTGGTAACAGCCGGCAGTAAAGAAGAGGCCTTCCACAAAGCCCAGCTGATGGGCATGCATGAGGAAGAAATGTTCTTCAACCAGCAATTACAACTGGTGCAATGGCAGTTTATCAGTGTCAGTGAACTGTATCAGCTCAACGAACTGATCGATGGAGCTGAGGTATACAGCCGGATAGAAGAACAGGAAAATCCGGAGAGTTATATGCATATTATACAGCAAAAGGCGGAGCAGATCCGGTTTGGTAACACCCTCGAAATCCTGAACCTGGCTTAAAATGGCGCAATCCCCTTTATCATTAATACGGTTCAGGATTATTTTTATCGCTTCCTGGATGATCATACTTGCAGACCATGTCATGCTCCTGCATTTCTTTGGTCTGCCCTGGCAAGCCGCTGCGGTGGATGCTGTACTGAGTAATATCCTTTTATTACTGGCCTGCCTGTTGGTGATGATCGTACTACGCTATTACCTGCCAAGGGGACAACAATATATCAATGTATTCGCTCTCTGCCTGCTGTTGACCATTGCCTGGCTATTACTAAGCAAATGGTTGCTGGGCCTCCTGCTCGGGCAGTATGAAGGATACAAACTGCTCCTTCACAATTCACTATCGATCCGATTCAGCCTCGCTTTCCTGCTCCTTGGTTTTATTACCATGGTGAGTATACTCTGGTACAGTCAGCTGGAACAAAAAGAACAGGAAGAACGGAAAAAAGATGCCGAAAAACTGGCCCGGGAAGCCGAACTGTTTAAACTGCGTCAGCAACTGCAGCCGCACTTTTTATTCAACAGCCTGAACTCGATCAATGCCCTGATCGGCAGCCGTCCGCAGGAAGCCCGTAAAATGGTACAGCAATTGTCCGACTTTCTAAGAGGCACCATCAAAAAAGATGAAACCCAATGGGTGAACCTCAAGGAAGAACTGGAATACCTGCAACTGTACCTGGATATTGAAAAAGTGCGCTTTGGCAACCGGCTCGCCACGGCAATTGATATTGAAGAAATCACCCATAGCCTGAAACTGCCGGCCCTGCTGCTCCAGCCGATTGTGGAAAATGCCATTAAATTCGGGCTCTATGATACCATTGGTGAAACGGTCATTGAAATCAGCGCTACGAAAGAAGAAAACCACCTGCTGATCAAAGTGAAAAATCCATTTGATCCGGAAACCAGTTCACCCAAACAGGGAACTGGTTTCGGGCTCAATTCAGTACAGCGAAGATTATACCTCCTGTTTGCCCGGAATGACCTGGTAACCACGGCGGCCAAAGAGAATATATTTATTACTATTGTGCGGATTCCGCAAGCTTAAACGAACAGATTATGAGTAAAGTAATTATCATCGATGATGAACCCCTCGCAAGAAGTGTGGTCCGTGAATACCTGCAAAAGCACCCCGGACTCGAAGTGGTCGCCGAATGTGGTGATGGATTTGAAGGCGTAAAAGCCATTCAGCAATATCAGCCCGACCTGATCTTACTGGATATCCAGATGCCCAAAATCACCGGCTTTGAAATGCTGGAGTTACTGGATCAGCCACCAGCCGTGATCTTTGCCACGGCCTTTGATGAATTTGCCATCAAGGCCTTTGAGGCACATGCTATTGATTATTTACTAAAACCGTTTAACCAGGAACGTTTTGATAAAGCCATTGGCAAATGGGCGGAACAACAGTCAGCCACAACAGCTCCTGAAAAAAACACACAGGAACTCCTGGAAGCTGCATCACTTTCGCCATCACAACGGCAGCGTATTGTAGTGCGCAACGGCAGTAAGATCAAAATCATTTCCGTGAATGATGTCTGGTACCTGGAAGCGGCCGATGATTATGTGAAGATCCATACTACCGAAGGTTATTTCCTGAAGAATAAGACCATGG
>Ga0116156_10002963_pt1 | contig 15081 bp, 9 predicted proteins | sample AD_UKC045_MetaG_FD_89891 | JGI IMG/M metagenome (GOLD analysis project Ga0116156, IMG submission 89891) | Active sludge microbial communities of municipal wastewater-treating anaerobic digesters from USA - AD_UKC045_MetaG | ecosystem: Engineered > Bioreactor > Anaerobic > Digestate | place: USA... | reverse complement strand
GCCTGTGGCACTTGATATATGTTCCCACTTTACCTGTGATGCGACGGTTGATCCGGACAGAAACCATATCAAAAATATCAGGTATGTTCCAGGAATTTTGTTCATGATTTGTGGAGATAAATATTTTTATCAATGACTGTTATGTGTATTAAAAGGTTATTAAGATGAATGGTAATATTCTGAGGAGGGGTTGGAACAATTCGGCCTATTGGTTTTGTTTCAACCATGCGGTTTCATCCTGAAGTCGTACCTCTTTTTTTTTACTGCCGCATTCATTCTGATAAAGTATGATTTCTCCCTTATTCTCCGTTGCTTTTATTCAGTTTCAATCCATTCAAATAAAAACTTCTCATCATATTCCACCTTGAATTTCTCTAAAAAGTTAAGATATTCATCTTTAAATGATCTCCTTTTATGGTGTTCCTGTTGATTTGAAATATAATTTATTACACTGTCAATCTGTGAACGTGAATATGAAAACACTCCATATCCGCGTTGCCATTCAAATTTGCCTCTGATCCATTCCTTTTCATTTATAAATTTTGATGAAATTGATTTCACTTCTTCCATAAAATCGGCCATTGACATAGTAGTTCCGAAACCAACTAAAAGATGTAAATGGTCGGGCATATTGTTGATAGCAAGCATTTTTTGTTTTCGGTTTTGGACAATTCCGGTAATGTATTTCTGGAGTTCATCGTTATGTTTTGGGTTTATAAGACATTGGCGGTTTTTCACCGCGAATACAAATTGCAGATAGACCTGACTATATGTGTTTGCCATTTTCTGATCTGTTTAGGTCGCCGCTATGCGGCTTTATTGGTTTTGTTATGTTGCCTTTTTCTACAATGTGGTCGCCGCTATGCGGCTTTATTGGTTTTGTTATGTTGCCTTTTTCTACAATGTGGTCGCCGCTATGCGGCTGGTTTTGATTTGATCTGTTACCTGTTTCTACAATGTGGTCGTCGCTATGCGGCTACTCGTCAAATTTAAGACTTTTATTGTTCTGACAGATACATCACGCGGTGATGAAACTTCCAGTCTGGCCGCATAGCGGCCCTCTATTTGTAGCAAATGATATATGTGCAGCAATTTTAGCCGCATAGCGGCGACCTGATAGTAAATCCTGCCGCGTAGCTTCCATATAATGTTAAAAAGAGGTGAGTGGATTGCTTTCAAATCTGTATTTCCCGGATCTGACTTCAAATACAGCATAACCATCTCTGGATCCTTTTAGCATTATACCAGATCTTTTTTTGATTTTTTTCCCGCCTTCCAAAACAGAATCTTTATCTCCTGAAGGTATGTGGACGATAGCTGATGAACCGACCGGGACTTCAATTTCTGTAATGAACCTGGCATTTGCCTTCTCCCATCTGATTGATGAAATGCCATAGGGAGTAAGGTTTGAATATGAGGTCCAGGATACATCTTTTACGGGTTCAGGGCAGAATATAATTCTTTTATAACCGGGATTGCCCGGATCAGCATTCAAACCTGCCAGTTTCCTGTAGAGCCAGACAATACCACCACCAAACATGGGATGGTTCCCTGAGCCTGGCTGGTTCCAGTGTTCCCATGAAGTTGTAACACCCTTCTCAAGCCAGTATCCGTATGAAGGCATTGTTCTTTTATTCATTGCCTCATATGCGAGATCATGCAATCCGTTCTCTGAAAGGACTTCGAAAAAGAACTGGGTACCGAAAATACCTGTATCGAGATTACCTCCGTTTTCAGATATATCTTTTTTAAGCGCTTCTATCACCCTGGCTATACGGTCATCCGGGACTCCCATTCTCAGCGCAAATATATTACCTCCGTATTTTCCGTAAGAGCCACTCGCAGGATCAAAAAACTTTTGCATAAAAGCATTTCGTGTCTTTTCTGCAATTACTTTATACATTTCAGCGTCCTCTGCATTTCCCAGAATACCTGCGACCTTTGAAGTAATATCAGCGCATCTCCACAGATAAAAAGTATGTACCAGGTTATCAGGAGGAAGTTCATATGGTGCAACCCACTCTCCAAGGTTCATCCATCTCAGCGGTTTTCCATCTCTTCCTTTAGCCTGTGAGAACATAATCCCTTCCTCATCCGTCCATGTAAGCATATATCTGATATATCCTTTCATTGCCTCATAACTATCGCGAAGAATATCTGTATCTCCGTAATGCAGCCAGAATTCCCAGGGCATTATTGAAATTGCAGCTCCCCAGGCGACACCTCCACCACAACCCGGTTGCCAGGGAGCGCCATTCGGGACATAACCGGTCTCAGGATTGGATGATCCGATAATATCATGTATCCATTTATTATAGAAGGCTCTTGAATCAAAGTTATGCATTACAGTAACACAGGCGACCTGGCCATCACCTGTATAGGGAGATCGTTCCCTGTTAGGACAGTCGCTGGCAATGCCTCCATGCATATTATCTGTCTGACTTCTCCACCATATCCTGTTTATGTCTTCGAACAGTTTATTGGAGCATTCAAACCTGCCTGTTGTTTCAATATTTGTATAAACAGCTTCAGCAGTCACCTGCCCGTCCTTCATTTCTCCCGGCCAGTTAATGATTTCCACCTCCCTGAAAACAAACCAGTTAAAACGTGCATGATACGACTCATTCCCGCTGCCTTTCATAGTATAGGAATTCTCTCCTGACGGGGTCTGGTGGATATATTTTATTTCGATCTTCCTGCCTGCCTCTCCGGCAACATTTTTAAGATGTACCCAGCCGGATATTTCCTGTCCGAAATCGATCCTGTAATTACCATCGACGGTTTTGCTGGTTTTTACAGGATTGAGAGTCTCCATCACACGGTCGGGACAGGACATATGAGCCATCATCTTACCTTCCGGCGCCTTTTTCAGTGATACTCTTTCCCAGCTTGAATCATTGAATCCGGGCGTGCACCATCCCGGTTGTTCGAGACGGGCATCATAATGTTCCCCGTAAAAAACCATATCCATAAGAATCGGACTCCTTGAGGCCTTCCACGTTTCATCACTTACAATCGTCTCTTCACTCCCGTCTTCATAAGTGATATGAAGCTGAAGGATGAAACGCGGTGTTCCATAACCTCCCGCCCAGTATTTTGCAGGATTGTAAAAACCATTGCCCAGTACTGAGCCCAGAGCATTAGGTCCGTTCACCAGCTTATCACTGACATCATAGGCAAGGTAAAGCACTTTATATTCCCTGAAATTATCAGGGAGCGGAATGTTTTCCTTTGGCAGAGACGGACGCTTGCCATAATTAGTCTGATTCGGGACCAATACATCATTTCCTACTCTATTACCATTAAGGTAAAGTTCGAAGTAGCCAAGTCCTGTAACAAAGGCTACTGCCCGGGTCACCTTCTTTGAGATGGTGAATTCCTTTCTCAGGAGCGGTGCAGGAGGTGGTAATTGTTCCGGAAGCTTTGCATTCGGATTTGAAGGTTTCGGCAAAGTTTCTTCTCCCTGCCACGGAGCGCCTATCCATTTAGCTTTCCAGTCACCGGGGTTCAGCAATCCCATCCTCCAGAAGGCAGGCAGGCTCCATTCAGAGACCTTGCCTTTTCTGTCCCATACTCTTACCTGCCACCAGCATTCCTGACGCGAGATAAGTTTTTTACCATTATACCGAATGTTTACGGACTGATCTGACACAATTTTCCCGCTGTTCCAGAGATCGGCTTTTCCTGAGATCAGCAAGTCCCTGCTTCCTGCGACCCTTATCTCCCAGGCAGTCTGTAGCTGGCCCCTTTCACCTTCATCAGCGATATTGATCCAGGAAAGCCGGGGAGCAGTAACATCTATTACCGCAGGATCTTTCAGGTATTCACAGGTAAGATCAACAGGCTTGATTTTTGCATCAATCAACGCAGGAGATGATAACAGGATTAAAATCAGAAATGTTTTGATTTTCATATTATATTATTTATTCTGTTTAATTCAACAATGTTCATGATTTACTGTAATCCTTTGTGTCCTTCGCGTGAACTTTGTACTACTATATAACTCACCCCTAAATCCCTGCCTGTACTGTCGCTTCGGCAGGCAGGCCCCAAGGGGGACTTTTGAGTCTGAGCGCCCCCCGGGGCAAGGGGTGGTAAGAAGGGCAGGAGTTATTATAGTTGATGTTCCTTAGTTCTCCAGGGTGGTACACTTTGTGGTTAATGTATAATTCAAGCTAAACAAATCTATTATGGATACAACATACAATAAGCCAGGATAATATATTGGTAATCATTCAAAATTAACCTCTATCGCAGTTTTTCCCGATGTCACTTCAGGTTCCATATCTTTTAATTCAATGTAAAGGTCTTTTTCCGGGTAACCGATCCTTACATTGTATTTATTGTTGCTGAACACTTTCGGAATAAATTCATTTCCGTTTATCCTGATAATATATTCAAGTTCACCGGTTGATTGATCTGTTATTTCCACAACGGGATCCGGATCACCTTTAATTTTAAGTGTCGGAAGCCAGCCAGTTTCTTTTCTTCCATAGTTATCCATCTGGTTAATTATCAGAGGCCAACCCGGGAACTGACTATCCGCATCAGGAGCTGACACATCACTGAGGAAGTGCCAGGCTTCTATGGTAATATCCCTTGTTCCCCTGTCAAATATTACAAATCCAAGTCCTCCGGCTTTTTTGTTTTGCATCTCATATCTGTTCTGAATGCCACCAAATTCCCCCGGATTCCCTATTGCATAAACATAGTTAGGATTACCGAATGCATCCCTGTATTCGCCTGTATTTGGCAAACCGTGAGCAGGCCGGTTACTTACAGGATAATTCAGTTCATCTGGACGGAACCATCGTGAATATCCGACAGCTATTGCAGGAGGTACGAATGACCATCCTGCATCGCGATAGTCATTTATGCCATACTGTACCAGGGAAGGTATATGCTGGTCACCTGAAAGATGAAATACAAAAGCTTTTCTCATGATCTCCAAAGCTTTATCGCGACCTTTCTTAGGCCATCCTCCCGAATCCATATCTCCCAGCAAAAATCCGTCAAACTGTCCGTGGTGAGTTGCAACATTTGTAAAAAGAGTTTGTGACAAAAGCACTTTAATATCAACATTTTTCCAGTCCCTGATCCAGTTTTCCAGGAATTCTTCCTGACGTTCTCCAAGAAATTGCAGGCCAGGCCTCTCAAGAACAGAAGGATCTCTGAGGGGTTCTTTTACATGATCTTTTCTTCCTTCCCAGGTTGAGACCAGGTCCGGCCCCGACTTGAAGATCCGGTCGCTGACTATTGCAAAGCTTATTCTTCCGTAATTCATCTCTGTATACCAGACTTTCATTCCCTGTTCAATCGGAGAAGGATCCCAGGGATCGGGCAGATGGGCACACTGGGTAGTATTGACAACGTTTACCCACTTAACTGTTTGAGTAAATCCTGTATAGTCATCTGTATTTGCCAGTCCTGCCGGTTTTGGAATACCTCCGCCGCCCCAAAGATTACCCTGAAAAACATCATGGTCATCGGGTGTGCAGACTGTAGGTCTGTCACGCATAAGATCACCAAAGGCCCAGCCGAACATATACCATTTACCAAGGTAGTTGATAATGGCCGTATCTTCCGGTTCTCTTTTTATCGGATAGCCCCCGTTCTGTTCATATATCTGATCTCCTGAAAAATACATTATATCAGGATCTTTCTTTTTAAGGTTATCAAAAACCGGGGAGTAAGGAAATCCTGAATTATGCTGGCAGGTCATTACTGCCATTTTAAGTGGTCTGTCAAGAGGCTCCTTCCTGATTTTCCCGGTATACTCATATTCTGTTTCTTTTCCGAAGATATCCCTGCCATTATACATGATCCTGTATTCCTTTTCAGACGATGAATCCCATCCTTCAATCCTGAAAGTTACAGTCCGTGAATCAAGATCCATTTGCTGTTTTCCTGAAGTAGTCCATTTCCCGTCATTTTTAAACTGCAGTTCGATGGTATGGTTATCATTATCCCCGACAGGCGGCATCTGCGCGGTCATTTTCATCACCCCTCTGCTCAATGTGTACATTGTCCATAAAACCGGACCATACCTGTTTTCAGGTTTATAACTAAACGCAGTACCGCTGATCTCGAGGTTATCGAACCAGAAACAAGGAGCATTGTTCTGAGACCTGGAGGTCCTGAAATTATTGACCAGCTGTACAATACCTGTGACAGGATTTTCCGGTCTGATCTTAACTTCTGCAACAGGTGTTTCATCTGAATCAAGCACCTTTAAAATCAATGTGTATCCTTCAGACTCTTTTTGCCCGGTTATCTCAAGAAAGAAATTCCCGTAATTGAAATCAGAAGGTAACTTTTTAGTATTCTGGCCTATGAAAGCATAATTTTCAGTGTTGATACCAACATTAATACCTTTCCCGAAAAAGATTGCCGCCCTGTGATCATTTTCTTCGGCAGCAACGGAGCCGATCGTCAGACCTGCCGATCCGTTAATTTCTCCCCTTTCGATCAGGCCCATTTGTAGTTTAATATTAAAAGAACCATCAGGTTGTTCCAGCATATAGGGCAGAATAGTGCAGGTCGCCTGTTGTCCCTTCCCGGTAAACTCAATACGCCCGTTCCCGATCCTCCAGTCCTCAAGCGGAACTGTCCAGAAATCTTCTGATATCCAGCACCTGTCGTTTACAGTATCAAAATCATATTTAACAGGCTTTATTTCATTGCTGCAGGATGATAAAAAAATAAACAGGATAATTATAACCCAGCTTACAATAACATTTGATCTCATGGTCAGGTATTTTAATCACTACATCTATTTGACTCTAATAACTCCTGCCCTGCTTGCCACCCCTTGCCCCCAGGGGGGGCGCTCAGACTCAAAAGTCCCCCTGACAAAGCTATGCCATCCATGGTCTCTGCCTATCCTTTATACCGGCAAGGGTATCGAGAGCAATATTTACATCCTCAACGATCTGGAAATCATACATACCCAGACAAACAAAATCAGCTCCGTTTGTAAATGCATATTTAAGACCGACCTCAGGTTCAATTGCCCCGGCGGCAAGCACTTTGAATGCGATCCATGGTTCCTTAAGAGATTCCATATATCTGATGGTCTCTGCAGGATCATAATCGAACATATTGTCTTTCCAGGGAGATTCAGGATGTGCCGACCAGTAATTATGGCTGTGGCAGGTCTTTACCCAGAAATCAGGCTTCAGTCCATAATCAACACATGTTTTAATTGCTTCTATCTTATGAGCGCCAATGCCGGCCGGTTTGCCATGTCTGCGTATTTCTTCAAGCCCCTTACGGATAAGCTCCATACGTTCTGCAACAGTTCTTTTCAGCGGATCGTTCCATGTCTCACTTGCCCAGCGGTCGGTTATCTCTCCCTGGCAATACAGTGCATCGGAGTTTACAGCAAGTGACATTGCGATGCCTTTCTGAAAATCGAGGTTGATACCGCAGTCGGAAATGAATTTCATCTTTCCCTTGAATTCATGCAGGTATTTCTGATGTACTCTGCCAAGCTGTGGATTTGTAATAATGGCATTAATTCCGCATTTTTCCGCCAGAGCCAGTGTCTGAATCACTTTTTCATCTGTATGATAAGTCTTGACAAGCTTGGAAACATAAATAAGGTCGCGTGAATGAGCCCATCCCCCAATAAGATTTCCTCCCATTATTATCCGGCTGAGTTCAAACTGTGCAGGTTTCCCATCCTTATCAGTATAATTTATAACGGCTTTAGGAACCTGGCCTTTAAGATCTTTCAAAGAAGCATAATTGAATTTGAGAAGAGTTGCTCCTGAATTTGCGTCAATTCCTTCAACTTTCAAAAATTTCTCCTCGAAACTATCCCATTTTCTTTTTTTATATAGAGCATAGGCAAAAGCGCCAAGTGCAGGTACAGATATCAGATTCTTAATGACTTCACGGCGGTAGAGTCCGGGCTGACCCTGAGCAGGTGCATCGGGAATTGGCTTCCTTGCCTTTTCATCTTTCCATTTCCCGAACAGCCTGTCCAGTCCGAACAAATAATCTCTTGAGACAAATATGAATGCAACCAGAACGAAAAACTCGATCAGATTCCTGTTAACCCACAGATATTCTCCTTCTGCAGGAACACCGAACATCGATCCCGGGAAAGGCGGATATGCGACAAAGTAGAAAAAGAGCATGACTGCTCCTGCAAGGCTTGCCCATCTTGTCAGGAATCCCAGCATCAGTCCTGCTCCGACAAGTATCATCCCCCATATATTCAGGAAATCAACTACTGCGATAACAGAGGTACTATCGGCCATCTGTTGAAAAAGCGGAGCGAATATCCATTTCGATCCGGCAAGATACGGAGCAGAACTCCACTCAGGTGTAAGTATCTTCGCAATTCCTTCATAAAGAAAATGCCATCCTATTACGATCCGGACAATGGTTAACATCCATTGCAGTGTCTTTTCAAGACGTTTTGCCTTCGCGCTATCCATAAAATATTATTTAGTAGACCTTGTTTCCAAAATATTCACAATGTTATCAATTTTTTTCTTTAGTTCAATGTGCATCTCTGCCAGCTTCTTCCATCCATCTGAACCACATACTCCGGTCAGCGAATAATCAAAAGCAGTGAATTAAATCTTCCTGGCAACTGTAAGAGAGCCAGGAGGTTTCCCGGCGGATCCCGGGTTCGTTTCGTCTCCAACAGGAGAAATATATTTCTTTTGATGAAGAGAGGTGAAATCAATCATGACTTATCAGGATAAGGTCCTTTTCTGTTCCATCCCACATTAATCTTTGAAATATACCATGTTTTCCCCTTATCGTTGTTACCCTGGAAGAAAAGGTAAGTTTTTCCGTCCCTGTCGCAGAAGATATGGGGATGTCCCGATTCACTTGAGTTCCATTCACCGGGTTTGCCGTTTGCCAGGAAAGGATCATCCGATAATCTCTTCCAGGTAACAGCATCTTTGCTAACGGCGACTCCTATTTGCTGGGGGGCATTGTTATATGCTCCCGCGTAAAACATATAAAGTTTCCTTCCTTTCCTTATCACCGAAGCTCCTTCTACGCAATCCTTCTCCCATTGAAGTTCAGGTTTCAGTATTGGTCCGCCGGTCGAAATATTTTTCCATTCTCCCCTGCCGAAACCGCTGTTTGCTGGGGCAACTGCCACTCCCTGCATCTGAATTTTATATTCAGGGTCGCGTGTGGCGTAAAAAAGGTAATATTTACCCCTGAAGAAGATCACCTCGGCATCTATGGCCCTTCCGCAGTTCCATTTCCCGTCGGGACTGAAGACCGGATTGTCATTGTTCCTGGTAAAGGTAATTCCGTCATCCGAATAAGCATGGCAGATTGCATCATTGCGTCCGTTACCGTAGGTCTGGTAAAAAAGATTGACCCGCCCATTTATTATCAGAGCACATGGAGCACATAATCCCTTGCTCTCATATGCGGCTGAAGGACTTATCTCACCTGTCTTCCTCCAGTTCACGAGATCAGTACTTTCGGCAATACCAATTCCCCAGCCCTGAACCGGATTGGATTTATCACTATATGGCGGAATTGAATAATACATCAGGTATCTTCCCCTAAAGTAAATGACATGAGGATCTTTTGAAAAGGGAGAGCCAGTACGGGATACATCACCGAACATCATTTCAGGTTTTGTCATTCCTTCTTTCATCTGAGCCTGCAGCAATCCTTCAGCAGGAATGAGGATCAGACAGACCAGAGTTAAAGTATGAACCGTTTTTCTCATATTTTCAGAACCTTATCTCATTACCGGATAATGTCATTTCCGGAATTCAATTTTGAATCCGCTTACCTTCCACTGAGGAAGTTCATCCGGCAAATAAATTACAAGTGCATCATCAAGCTGTTTCCATCTGATCTTATCATCTCCTCCAAACATTGAGACTGATTTTATTTTCCTGCCATCAATGGATGAGTTTTTCCCCAGAGATGTGATCCTTATATCAGCCACAGGTTTTTCCATGCAGAATGCGTACAAAATATTTTCCTTTGTCGTGAAGCGTATATCTTCCGGTTCATAAGGTCTTACATCCTTAACGCCACCGAAACGTCCTTTCTCCTGCTTATTTATCGACGGACCTTCCCCATATATTTTCCATGGACGTGTGCCATAAATACCTTCACCATTTACCGCTATCCAGGCGGCAATTTCCTCAAGAATATCGAGAACATCCTGTTCCAGATCGCCCTCAGGAGTCTGAACGACATTAAGAAGCAGGTTTCCGTTCTTGCTTACAATATCGACAAGCATCTGTATCACCTCGGTGCCTGTCATGTATTTCTGTCCTGTACGGTAATACCAGTCACCTATTGATGTATCGGTCTGCCATGGATCAATGCTTATAGAATCCATTGCACCACGTTCTATATCACGTACCCATCTTCCTTCAGAAACAAGATGTTTACATGTATAGACGGCTTCCATGCTGCCTTTATTTTTGACGATATCCTGGTTGTATAAATGAGCAAGCATTGTTCTTCCCACTTCTCCGAAAGGAAGTTCTCCATCGCTGTAAAGAAGGTCGGGATGGTAAAGGTCGATCAGTTCCGTAATACAGCTGAGCCAGTTCTGCTGGTTTCCGGGATCACTGGTAAGCCACGCGAAGTCGTCGGGAGCTGTCGGTTTATGGTAAAGATCCTGGTATTCAGGGTTTGCACCATCATAAGGAACTCCTTTCATTGGTCCTGAAGGATCGGATCTGTGACTGGGCTGGAACCATGTATAACTTGCACCGAGATGTTCTGAAACGCCGAATCTGAGTCCTTCTTTTCTGGCTGCAGCCTGCCAGAGGCCTACTACATCTTTCATAGGACCCATTTTAACCGAATTCCACCTGTGTATCTTTGAATCCCAGAGGAAAAAATTATCATGGTGAGTGGCCATGCTTACGAAATACTTCGCTCCGACTCTTTTATACAATGCCATCAGCTTCTCCGGATCCCATCTTTCAGCTTTCCACAGGGGAATGATGTCCTTATATCCGAATTTTGAGGGATGACCGTAATGTTCAACGTGATAGAGATATTCGCGCGATGGTTTGCCTGTCGGCTGGTTTGTCTGGCGGTTATAGATATCCGATTCATACATTTTTCTGGCGTACCAGTCGCCCTGTCGTGGAACAGCCTGCGGCCCCCAGTGAGACCAGATTCCGAATTTCGCATCACGGAACCATTCAGGATAAGTGTACTGCCTGAAGGATTCAATGTCGGAAGTAAAAGACGGTTCCATCATTTTCGGTTCATTAACACCGGATTTGTTTTTGCAGGAAAACATCAATTCAGTTAAAATCAAAACTGTTATGTAACAAGTTACCAATCTGAAAATTTTCATGATTATGAATTTTAATTCTTTCATCCGTTAAGGTAGAAATTAATTCTTACGGACAACCTTCAGAAATTAAAAAACTTCGTACTTTTCTTCCTGAAATAAAAAATTGAGCCTTTTTATAAAGGGCGATAATTGTATAAGTCACATTATGCTAATATAACTTATATGAAATCTCATAAAATTTTTGCTCTAATCATTCTGCAGTCACTTATCCCGCTTTTTCTGAAGGGGGCTGATCCTGAAATAAAGACCTGGGAGGTTTTTGAGATAACGCTGAAATCGACTGCTCAGGCTCAGAATCCGTATGTCGAATTCCTGAAAACCGGAGATCAACCTTTTTTGACGGCGACATTTACCGGCACGGACGGCAGAAGTCAGAGAAAAATCATAAAAGTCCCGGGATTCTGGGACGGAGAGAATACCTGGAAGATTCGTTTTACTCCACCAATTGACGGAACATGGAAATATGAGACTGTTTCACAGGACAGGAAAATGAACCGGAAGAAGGGCAGTATAACAGTCAGCGGGTGGACCGAAGAAGAGAAAAATATTAATCCCGCCCGAAGGGGATTTATGGTTGTCAACGGATCAGACCCAAGAAAGGGAAGGTATTTCACCTATACTGACGGGACACCTGTCTTATGGATAGCTGATACCTGGTGGGACTGGACAAACAGCCGTATAAGGTTCGGATCATTTAAAAAACTGGCTGATACAAGGGCTGAACAGGGTTATAATATAGGGCAGCTCTTTTTTGCAGGTAACGGATGGGGAAGGGAAAGTTCCCTTCTTGATCCTTCATTCAGGGAGCCAAAGCTTGAGCAGATAAGAAAGATTGAGGAGATGATCCGCTATGCTAATTCCAAAGGGATAACTGTGTGGATACATGCATGGTGGAGCCGTGAAAACATAGATAAATCAATCGGAGACGAAAATATTACAAGGTGGTGGCGTTACGTTGTGCACCGGCTCCATGCCTTCAATGTGATCTGGGTATTGGCAGGAGAATATAACATGAATAATTACGGTGGATTTCCCCTCAGTTTCTGGAACAGGGTGGGTGATATCATAAAAGATGAAGATCCATACGACAGAATAACGGGAGCTCATCCCACCCCACCAATGTGGAGTGGTGGCGCTGAAGCACCTCAATGGTCGACTGCGGAGGCAGTTCATAATCAGAAATGGCTCGATTACAATCAGAGTCAGACCGGTCATGCCAGGTGGTGCAATGAGCTGATCCCGGAAATAATATCCAGAGCATACAGAATGGCTCCTGCCAAACCGGCTGTTGTTACGGAACCATGGTATGAATTCATTGAAGGAAATCCGACTGCGATGGATATCAGGTTTGCTGCATGGTCTTCTGTAATGTCGGGAGCTGCCGGCCACACATATGGAGGCGGACATACCTGGAGAGTACATCTGCCGGAAAGACCCACTGGTATTGGTTCATGGCCAATGGATACAAGTCTCAGTGTAAATACCCTGATTTACCCGGGTGCAGTTTCTGTCGGATTCATGGGAAAATATCTCAGGAAACTCGAATGGTGGAAACTTGAACCTCATCCCGAACTTGTCCTTGAAAACCCGTCACCATTCTGCCTTGCAGATCCGGGAAATGAATACCTGTTCTATCTGAGATACGGTGGATCTATAAAGGTTGACCTGAGCAGTCAGAAACCCTCTGATGAGTTTGAATATCGCTGGACAGATCTTGTAAACAGTTTAGATTCACGATCGGGTAAAATAAAAGGAGGCTCAGTAGTTGAGATAAAATGTCCTGAGGATTACCCCGGTGTCGTAAATTTCAAGGATTGGGTACTCCACCTGAAAAAGATGTAATTATAGATAAAGATCCCTCATTTCACCAGACCTTAGCAGTCTCAGGCCGGGTTCATTCAGGATGAAAGGAGAATTCCTTTTTTATCACAGATCTCATGTATTCTTCAATCCCATTGTTGTCTATATCATAAAAAGGTTCCAGAAGGTTGAAGCTTTTATCTTTCCTGTAATTTTTCCCTTCTGACAAAAAGCTCAGTGCATCTCTCACTTTCAGAAGCCGGTTAGAATATTCCGAAGCCATATTAACAATTTCTCTCAGACTTATTCCCTCACGGAGGATGCAATATATGTCATAATAATCCCTGAATTCACTCCTTCTAAGGATCATCTCAATTTTCATCGCACCGATTGCAGATATGTCAGCTGCCCTGATATTATTGAGGATTTTAACGGGATTCTTTACCGGACTCAGGTTATTCTGTTTTGTCATAAACGTGACTCGTACCTTGTTGATTACAAAATTAACATGATCGAAACCGAGGATATTTCTTGATGTCACTTTCCCTATGGTTGAGAGCTCTCTATCTATAGAAGGCCAGTCAACTTCCGGTTTGTCTTTTTTCCGGTTCTTCGTCCATATACAGAAGTCAAGGTCTTCACTTTTCCTCTTATTTAACTGAACAGACAGGGCGCTCCCTCCTATCAATGTATATTCACTTACTGTCGTCAACGCCGAAAGTGGTGCGAATAAAAGATCAGTATTAGTTGCCAGTCCGTTCATTTCAGTGAAATCAATCTTTTTCGTATCGTATCACGGATATACCTTTCCGGGTCTTTTATATTGAAATATAGAAATGCAAACAAAATATTTAGCTTATAATATGATGATCCCAAAGGAATAATGAACTCCTTCCAGACGTCTTTAATAACCTTTTTTGAAAAAATCCTAAAAAGAGATTCAATATCAGCGAGGTCGAGATACATGAGTACTTTTTCAATCAGCTCTGTATCGCTTATCTCCTCAATTGATTGGTTTCCATACCAGAATGCATTTTCGAGCCTGAGTTTCCTTAAAAGTTCCTTTTTTATTCTTCCATGGATGCTATTGTCTTCCCATCTCATTTGCCTTACAAGTCTGTAACCGCAAGCTTCAAGCAGCCTGATGCGACTCTCCAGATCGAGCTTGTTTTCAAGGAACCTCTTCTTATAAACCCTGGCGGTTGAATCATTAGTTCCGGATTTTTTGTACCAGCCCCTCCTGCTTATAAGTCTTTCTATTGCCTGATCAGTCGTAAACATAACACAAATATACTAATTTCGTTACATATTTGAAACGTTTATATATGTTTTATGTATTTATTCTACCGGACTTAAGTTTTCGATCTCATTTTGATCCAAATGGTTCTGCCATTCCGGGCGACAGCGAGGCATCTTTCACGATCTGGCAGATCCCTCATTTCACCAGACCTTAGCAAGCTCCGGTCTGGTTCATTCGGGATGACAGGTTATTTGTTTGGTCAGGGGGGGAATGGGCGGCGGGTCGCAGATCAACCTTTCCTTTTTAAACAGAATTTTACGTCTGCGACCCGCCGCCCATTCCCCCATGTTATCCCACGGGTCCTGTCATGCCGAGCGCCAGCGAGGCATCTGTGGCGATTAAACAGAACCTATTTTAAAGATTTTAGCACCAGTATAATACGCGAAAACAATATCTGTTGTAGCCAATATTAAAGACTGAGTACCATCTGTAAAACAAATTTTTAACCGATGCAGATCCCTCATTTCACCAGACCTTCGCAAGCTCCGGTCTGGTTCATTCGGGATGACAGGGCATTTATTTGGTCAGGGGGGGAATGGGCGGCGGGTCGCAGATTCAACCTTTCCTTTTTAAACAGAATTTTACGTCTGCGACCCGCCGCCCATTCCCCCATTGTTATCCCACGGGTCCTGTCATGCCGAGCGCCAGCGAGGCATCT
>Ga0116156_10002953_pt1 | contig 15116 bp, 10 predicted proteins | sample AD_UKC045_MetaG_FD_89891 | JGI IMG/M metagenome (GOLD analysis project Ga0116156, IMG submission 89891) | Active sludge microbial communities of municipal wastewater-treating anaerobic digesters from USA - AD_UKC045_MetaG | ecosystem: Engineered > Bioreactor > Anaerobic > Digestate | place: USA... | reverse complement strand
TCGCGGCGCGCTGGCGCGCTTCGGTCGGGGCTACGCCCCTCCCTGCGCCCGCCAGCGCGGAAACCCTGAAACCATGAACCAAAACTCTCATAGCAACTGGATCAATAAATGGGGGCTTGCCACATCGGGCATTTCATCGGCAACATGCCCGAAGACATGCTGCGGCGCTCCACCGTCACGGCAATAGAGATTGATCCGCTGACTGCGCGTATCGCGAAAGCCCTTTACCCCGATGCCGACATCCGCGCCCAACCGTTCGAGCAGACGAGACTTGCAGACGGGTTCTACGACCTCGCCGTTTCCAACGTCCCGTTTGGCGATTACACGGTTCACGATCCGCGTTGGAACAGTTTCAAGCTCCCCATCCATGATTACTTCTTTGCCTCCGCGCTGGAGAAAGTGCGTCCGGGCGGTCTGGTGATGTTCATCACGTCGCGTGGCACAATGGACAAGCTGGATTCTACGCTCCGAGAGCTGCTTTCCCAACGCACGGAACTGCTCGGCGCAATCCGTCTCCCGAACGATGCCTTCAAGCGCAACGCTGGCACGGAGGTCACGACCGACATCGTGATGCTGCGCAAGCTTCGGCCCGGCGAGTCGCCTACTGGTCCGGTTTGGAAGGAGACCGCGAGCTATACCAACGACATCGGCGAAGCATTCACCATCAACGAATACTTTGCCGCCCGACCCGAGATGATGCTCGGACAGCTTCGATTGACCGGGCGGATGTATCGCGACAACGAACCGACGCTTGAACCTGACGGTCGCAGTCTGGCTGAAGCGTTGGCGCAAGCCGTTGAGCGCCTACCGCAGGGCATTTATCAGGCTCATTCCCACCATATTGCCGAGCCGACCATCGAAGAAACCATCCCTGCGCCGGATTTCGTCAAACCCAATGCGTTCTGTGTTCACGATGGAGTCGTTTGCATCCGCGAAGAAAACGTTCTTCGTCCGCTGAACGATTTGCCATCCGAGACTCGCTCGCGAATTCGCGGCATGGTCCAGGTGCGGGACGCGGTGCGCGATTGCCTGCGCGCGCAGGTAGACGGCAGCCCGGAAGATCGCGTGGTCGAGACGCGCCAGCAACTCAATGCCGCTTACGACCGGTTCGCCGCCCGCTATGGCCCGGTAAATCTCCGCGCCAACCAGCGAGCCTTTGATGGCGACCCGGATTTGCCGTTGCTGCTCTCGCTGGAGAACTATAACGACGAAACGAAGCGGGCGACCAAGGCGACTATCTTCACGGAGCGGACGATTCATCATCGGCAGCCGGTGGAATCCGTTGGCACGCCCAAGGAAGCGCTGCTCGTAAGCTTGAATGAGTGCGGTGGCGTTGACCTCGACCGCATGGCGGGCTTGCTGAACAAGCCGGTCGAAGAATTCCTGCCCGACTTGAAGGGGCTGATCTTCCGCAACCCACAAACAAACGAGTGGGAGACCGACGACCAATACCTTTCCGGCAACGTGCGGGAAAAGCTCGCGGTCGCAGACGCTGCCGCGCTGACTGATCCGCGCTTCGCCGAAAATGTCGAGGCACTGAAATCCGTGCAGCCAGCAGACTTGGCGGCGACCGAGATTGACGTGCGCCTGGGGTCAGCTTGGTTGCCGTCCGAGGACGTAAAGGATTTCACGCATCAGCTCCTGAACGTTCCATCTGGCGTTCAGGTCGGCCACGTCCAAGCGCTGGGCACATGGCACATTAACGCGAATTGGGAAGCCAAGGGTGCAACCGCCAACACGACCGATTGGGGCACGGACCGCTACACAGCGCTCGAACTCATCGAAGACGCACTGAATCTCAAAACGCCTACGGTCTATGACACGATTGACGACAAACCCGTGGTCAACGCGCAGGCAACCGAAGCCGCCCGCGAAAAGCAGGAGCGCATCAAAGAGCGATTCAAGGAGTGGGTTTGGTCGGATGACGAGCGTCGCGAACGCCTCTGCCGCCTCTACAACGACACGTTCAATCACACGCGTGTCCGCACTTTCAACGGCGACCACCTGACATTGCCCGGCGCGAGTGGGGCAATCCAGTTGCACGGACACCAGAAGGCCGGGGTATGGCGCATACTGCAAACGCCGAACACGCTGCTCGCCCACGTTGTCGGCGCGGGCAAGACTTTCACGATGGTCGCGGCGGCGATGGAACTGAAACGGCTTGGCCTCGCCCGGAAGCCGATGTTCTCCGTCCCAAACCACATGCTCGGTCAGTTCTCAACTGAGCTGCTGACGCTTTATCCTGGTGCAAACATCCTGGTAGCGGGCAAGGAGGATTTCGAGTCACAGAACCGAAAGAAGCTGTTCAGCCGCATCGCCACGGGGAATTGGGACGCCGTCATTGTCACGCACTCAGGATTCGAGCGCATTCCGCTGGCGCGCGAAACGCAGGAACGGTTCTTTGAAGAACAGCTTCACGAGTTGGAGATGATCAAGCGGCAGCACGCGGATTCCTCGAATCGCCGCCTTGTGAAGGAAATCGAGAAAGCGAAGAAGCGGCTGGAAGCCAAACTGCAAGCCCTTGCCGCCGAGCATAAAAAGGACAACACGCTCACGTTCGAGGAACTTGGCGTGGACCGAATCTTCGTGGACGAGGCGCACTATTTCAAAAACCTGTTTTACGTCACCAAGATGACGCGCATTGCCGGGTTGCCGCAGACGGCGAGCGAGCGGGCCTCCGACATGTATCTGAAGGTGCGGCACGTCCAGTCGCTCAACGGCGGCGGCGGTGTGGTATTCGCGACGGGCACACCCATCGCCAATAGCATGGCCGAGATGTTCACCATGCAGCGGTATCTTCAGCCCGAGGCGTTGAAACAACACAACCTCCATCACTTCGATTCCTGGGCGGCCACGTTCGGCGAACCGGTCACCGCGATGGAGCTTTCGCCGGACGGTGCTGGTTATCGGGTCAACACGCGGTTCGCGCGCTTTATCAATGTGCCAGAGCTGATGCAGATGTTCCGCCAGTCCGCCGACGTGCAGACTGCCGCGATGTTGAATCTTCCTCGTCCCAATCTTGAGGGCGAGAAACCCACCATCCGCAATGCCCCAGCCACCGAGGAGTTGAAGGAATTCGTGCAATCGCTCGCCGCTCGCGCCGAGAAACTCAAAGGGGGACGCATTGACCCAAGCGTGGACAACATGCTGAAAATTACGTCTGAGGGTCGCAAGGCGGCGTTGGATCTCCGGCTGATGAAACCCGCCGCCCCGGACGAGCCACAGGGAAAGGTGAATCAGGCGGTTGAGAACATTCACCGTATCTGGCAAGCGACCGGCGCGCAGCGTTCCGCGCAGTTGGTGTTTTGCGATCTCTCGACGCCCAAGGACAAAGGGTTCTCGGTCTATCGGGACATGGCCGAGAAATTGAAGGCCATGGGTATTCCCGAGCGCGAGATTGCGTTCATCCAGGAATTTGATTCCGACGCGTCCAAGCTGGCTTTGTTTCGCGATGTGCGTGCCGGCAAGGTTCGCGTTCTGTTTGGCAGCACGCAGAAAATGGGTTCAGGGACGAATGTTCAGGAGCGTTTGATTGCCTTGCATCATCTCGATGCGCCGTGGCGACCGGCGGATGTGGAACAGCGCGAGGGGCGCATACTTCGGCAGGGCAACAAGAATTCCACCGTTCAAATCTTCCGCTACGTCACGGAGGGCAGTTTCGACGCCTACATGTGGCAGACGTTGGAGACGAAGGCGAAGTTCATCGCTCAGGTGATGAGCGGCGATATGACCATCCGCCGTCTCGAAGACCTCGACTCAGCCGCACTGACCTACGCCGAGGTGAAGGCCATCGCTTCCGGCAATCCGCTGGTGATCGAAAAGGCGCAGGTGGACGCCGAGTTGATTCGCCTGACGCGTCTGCGCTCCGCCCACGCCGAGGAACAATATCGTATCCGGTCGAATCTCCGGCGCTCGCATGAGGATGCTGAAATGTTTAGCAGCCGACTTGTAAATCTTCGCCAAGACCTCGCCGTGCGGCAGGACACGACGGGCGATAAGTTTATCATCGAATTGGACGGGCAGGAAACGAACAACCGGGGCATAGCCGGCGAGTTGATTCTCCGCCGGGCCGAAAAGCTGAAAAGCCGTTTCGGTGATGATGTGCGCATCGGTCGCTTTGCCGGGTTTGATTTGTATCTTCGCCCCAGCTTCAACAACACCGCCGAAGTTGTGGTTCGTGGTAAGAACAGCTACGCCGCGCGCGTCACCGATACGGCTTTGGGAACGATTCGATCACTCGAAGTCACCGTGCAGGCATTTGAGGAGCGCGCAACGAAGTTGGAGGCCGACATCACCGATGCCCATAAACGGGCCAAGGAGTTGGAAACGAAAGTCGGCGCGGCCTTCGAGAAGGAGGAGCATTACCAACAATTGTGCCGTCGCCAGAGCGAGATTGAGGAACAGCTCGACCTGACCAAGAACCAAGCCCCGAGCCAGGTTGAAACCGAGGCGGGCGAGACCTTTGAACAGAAGACGACTGAAAGCCACCGCGAAAAGAATCGGCGCTCGCGTGGCGTTCAACGCGCCGCCGTCCATGTATGAATACCACCGCACAACAGAACGAATTCCATAGTTGGAAGATTCTTCCGGCGCGTTTGGATGCCTCACAGGCTGCTTGGTATCTTGGGTTCGAGCCGCACGAAATCCCCATGCTGATCGCCGCGAATCTCTTGAAGCCGCTCGGCAAACCCGCCCGCAACTGCACCAAGTATTTCGCCACAGAAACGCTGGAACAACTCCGTCGCGACGAGAAGTGGCTGGCCCGCGCCAGTGACGCTATCGCGGCCTACTGGCGGCTTAGGAACGCCCGCAAGCGCGGGGCAAAATCCTATTCGTAAAAGGGCCAGCGATTAAGAGAAGGGCGGCCCAAAGACTCTTGTTCAAATTGAGTGCGTCCGACCTCCATGTGCAATGGTCTAAATTCACGACCAGACTTTTCCCGAAGCACACGCAGAATATCGAATCCCGCCTCATCACTGTCTCCGAAATGCCAAAATTCTAAATCAACGGGTAATCTGCTCAGCAGTCTCAGCGTCCCCGATCCGGGGTAACTGGTCTGAATCAAGAGTTCGCCAGACTGAAGTTTGGCAAGTTCGTGGAAGGAGGTTTCATTTTCGACCGTCAGGCATCGGTGCGCTGCGGTCGCAATTTCCTCGGCGCGTTCAATGTCTTCCAACGCGAGACGGAATGCTCCGCGCAGCCTGCCCAAGTCTAACCATTGGCCACCCAGACGGAGCTGCAGAGGTCCAGACATGAGAACAAAACGAGGATTGGGGATGATTCCCAGATCATCGAGCGTGCGGAATTTTCCGTTCGTGATGTCTTCTAACAGCCTTCCCAGCTTGCCCCGAAGCTTCCCGCGCAACTCGCCTTCTTTGTCCGTGCCTGCAAGTTCCTCTAACCGTTTGGAATTACCGCATAGGACACAGCTGGCAAAGCGAATCAGCGATTCACCGCGCCACGCAAGAAGCTTGGCTGCAAGCAAAAGCATCTCTTCATTTGCGACCAAATCATCTCTTTCAAATGGTGCAACCTCATCGCCTGACAAAGCTGCTTGTGCCTTGCGTTCGCAGAATGAAACCCACCCCGCTCGCCATTCTTCAGGCACGTCCCGTGTCGCTGCTTTTGCGAACTGATTCGCCAACTCCTGCCGCTTTTGAGTAGGTGATGGTTCACCAATTCTCGCAAACAAAGCCGACTCGTTCGCCAGCGGCACGCGAACTTTGATAATGATGTCCGGGTCGCGCCTATGGCGTTCAAGTTCCAACAATCGATCCGCCTCTGCGGCCTTAAGGTCATGCAAGGCTTGGGCGCGTGCGTCGCCATCCTCGCAATCAGCAGCGCGTAATACGGCCTTCAACTCCGGTTGAAAATCGAGTTGGCCGCTTCCTTTACGACCGGCCAGCGACCGGCTGTAAAGCAGGGCCAACGCTTTCAATGCTGGTGAGTGGTCGATCATTCAGCAGACATTGGGGTTCAGGTGTGCTCCTGCATCCATCTTTGACCTTCCTCAGAATCGCGCAAGATGCTCACCGGGACATTTCTGACATGTGGGCGTCCGCCGCGCTTTTCTTCATTCCGCGAAACAATGATGAGCTGCTCGCATAGGCCGAATGCGCCAGGAACATTGCCGGTGCTCATTGAAAACACACCTTGAAGGTCCAGTTCCTTGATGGCCTCAATACAGTCCTTGATCCGTCCCGTATCCATCTTCGAGAAGGCTTCGTCAATCGGCACAAGTGCCAGCGAAGGATCACGCCACCGTGATTCATGGCGTTTGTATGCGCGGAGGTAGCTTGCCAAGATTACGACAAAGTAAGGCGATTGGTTTTCGCCGCCGCTCATCTTGCCACTCTGCTTGTCTACGCTAATTGGTTTGCTGGACTCGTCGCGTTTGTCGCGAACCAGCAGGTCGTAGTCAAAATAGTGCCGGTAGTCGAGTAGGCGCGCGGCCTCTGGGCTGTTTTCCTTCTCTACGAGCGTGAGGAGGAATCCATCCAAGGTTGCCCGCATTTGTCCGTCCACAGCAGCGTAGAATAGTTCGTCACGCTGATGCTGGGCGTTCAGGCTCACCAAATCGCGTAAATGCTTGAAGTCTGGATTTGGCTTGGGCTGGATTTCGTAGAGATCGTTGCCAATCGGCGTTTTCAGGTAATCATTCAACAACACGATCACGTCACGCAACCGCCGTAATGCTTGGTCAATGCGTTGCAGGACGTTATTGCGGAAAAGATTTTCCCACCGGGTGCGCTCAATTTTAGACTTCTCCTCGTATTCGGGAATCTTGGCCTTTTCAATCTGGCTCAGAAATACGTCCCAGGGCTCGTTCGTGGTGCTTTCAGGGGCAGGATCATCTCGGAATTTGCGATGAACCAAGCCGAGTTCACGCCGCGCTGCCGTCAGGTTCGCCCAATTTTCGACAACTGCTGCTTTCGCGTTGCTCTCTGCCTCGCGGAATTCATTCGCCGCGACATCAAGTGCGGGAAACTGGTTTATGACTTCCACCCGCCAGTCGTTTAATCGTTTGGCGTGAACAGAAATATCCCCGGTTTCATCTTTCACGCGTTCGAATGCTTTTAGAGCAGCCTCTTCGATGCCCTTTGCAATTTTAAGGGCTTTTTCAAGTCCTTCGACTTTTCCTTTTTGCTGACTACCCAACAATGTGAGGTGCTCGTCTTCCCATGTCGGCAAATCCTTTCCGAGCTTCTCCAATTCACGTTCCTTTTCCTCAAAGCTGGCACGGTCAATTGTATTGAGCTTGGTGATGTTGCCCTTCAACTCCTGTTCGAGCTTTGACAAGCCCTGTGCGCGAATGAGATCGGCAGTCAGCGACGTATGTTCTGGGATATACTGTGCAGCCCGCTCGACGAGGCCTTGAACGGCATTCACAATAGGCGTAAGCCGACGCTCCTGAGTGTCGAGGTCTTTCCACTGCGATTCCTTCAAAGCAAGCTGCTGATCAAGTCCCTTCTGACCAATGAACGGGAAATTATCATAGTGACGCCGCCGTTCAACAAACGCGCCGCGCGTCATGAAACCGTCGGGCAGAATCGCGTAGTCGTGTTTGGCAAGGTCCTCGCGCTTTTCCACGCATATCAAATCACCGAAAAGTTGATTCACGACAGCCCGTGCAACGGGGTGTTCCGCGCGGATTTTTTCAGCCAATGAGCCGGGTTTTGCCGGCTTCGTGAGTCGCAGCGCCTTACCGGGATGGACGAGTGACTCTTGGGGCGAATCACTTTTTAGTTCGTGATAAATCTTAATCGCTTGCTCGTAGTTCGCCTCACTCACAACGACGGAAAACTTCCGGGTGAATGCCACTTCAGCCGCCGCACGCCATTTCTCATCGGTGAGTTCGCAAAGTTTGCACAACGGTAGCGCCGCCGGTTGTCGTCCTTGCCTCGGCAACGCCTTGTTCAACGCCTCCAACAGCAATGTCGGGAATGGCAAATGCCCCAATTTCAGGGCATCAATTTCCTCGCGCAACTTGCCCAGTTTGGGTCGCACGTCGTCCAAAGTTTTTCGTGTTGGTGCAATTGCTCGATTCAATGCGACTTTGACAGTTTCAGCTGCATCGGCGACGGCTTTTAATGCCGCCTCGCTGTCATTTGCATCACAACCTTCAAGATGTTTGATAGCGCTATCCAGCACGGCAACATTCACCTTCTCAGTCAACGGTGCGTTGAGCGCTTCTTCGCGCCACTGGCGCGCCTTGCGGACACGGTTGCGGAGCGCCTCATCCACGCGCGTGCCAACTGCTCGCAAGCGCTCGATTTCACCAACTAGGGTTTTGTTGCGCTCCTTGATAAACAAATAAGTTTCACCGCCAGGAATGGTGCGAATGAGATTCTTCAGTTGCTCAATATCGCCCTTCCGCGTTTCAATGCGTTCGCCCAAGGCTTTGGTCTTTTTTTCTTCCTCAGCATACGCATTCTGTTCCCTTTGCAGTTCCGCCTCTTTGTCGCGCATTACCGCGAGCGCATTCTGATGGGTTAAATCGGCCGCCAGCCAACGAGCGACGATCTGGTCGCGTTTCGCGTTGGTGTAAGCCACAAAATGTTTGTTGATTGCTTCCAGACGGGTCTTTTGGTCGCGCAATTCCTTGAGGTCAGCTTCAAACGAAAGAAAGCTTTTGTAGCTGGCGACGACGTTTTCCACGTCGAGCTGGTCGCCGGGAAGCACCTAGTCACGGATGAAGCTGTCAAAAGATTCCCGGTTGGTGAACGCCATCGCTTGCGGCAACAGCCCGGTGAGCACGGCAGGGTTGTAATTCAGGTGCTGCTCGTTTGCCATGTCGCGCAGATATTGTTTCTGCGTTTCAAAAATCCTGCCGTCACGTTCCTTCACGATGAAGTTTCGGAACGCGGCGAGTTCGAGCGGACGCTTTTTCCCGTCTTCGGCACTCACAGCGAGAAAATCGTCGCGACACAACTGGCCATCGCAATAATACGAATCAATGTGTCCTTGGTTTTCAGCGGTGTTGCGAAATTCGATTCGCAATCCCCAGGTTTCCACGCGGGGAGTTTCCCCGGCTTTGGCGGGCCAAGTGAATTCGAGCGCGATGTAGGTGATTGCCCCTTTGTTGCGTTGATACTCCGGCACTCCGTTCTCCTCGCGCTTGGTGTCGAGCAGGCAGTAGCCCTTCAAGGTGCGCTTGGAATGCCTGCCGGTTGCCGAACGGTTGAAATGATCGTGCGCCACATCCGTGCCAACCAGCACCGTCATGATGAGATCCATCAAGATGGACTTGCCCGATCCGGTAACGCCCGCCAGCAGCAGATTCCCGTCAATAGCCAAGGTGTCATTGTAGCCATACCAATTGATGGCATGGATGCGGGTGAGTTTGATTGCGCGGCTCATGGTGTATCGCTTCCTTCCTCCGGCGAACTGCCGTTGGCTTCAGGGCTGGGATTGCGGTGCAACTCCGCCGTTTTGTTCCATTCTTCGATCCCGTTGAACTGGATGACCTTTTTCAGGGTCGGCAACACTTCGATTACTGATTTCTCGAATGGCTCATCAAACTCCACCTCTACAAGATTGAAGCGTCGCGCTTGCGAAAGAATTTCCCGCATCCTGCCTGCGCTTGGCTGGCTTTTGAGGTCAGGCAAAAGCTTTTCCTTCAGCAATTGGTTGAGTTGCTCGACGGAGAGGCGAACTTCCGTTGCGCCGTGGTCGCGGACTTGCGTATCGAACTCATACCAGAGTGCCAACAACACAAGTGTCGCATCCTGTTTAAGATTCAGAATCAGCGAGGACTTTTGCGGGATGGCCTGCACCAGCCGACTCTCGTGCTCGCTATAAACTGCAAGGCCAACGAGCGCCGCTGCCTCGCGCACCCAATCCGGATTCAGTCTGCACCACTCGTAAAGATCGGCTTGGCCGGGATTGAGGCCCAGAATTGAACCATGCCCCAACAATTCCTGTAGGACTTCGGCCAGACGCGCCCGGTCTGTGTCCTTCAATTGGAGCAGTGAGTTGGAGGATGGAATGGGTGGGGAGGATGTCATTTCTTGATGATAAAGAATTTTTCGAGGCGGTAGTTAAGCTTGTGGTCAAACTCGGCCACAGTGAGGTCAGCCTTTACGCGCGGCACTTCAATGCGATAACGGGCTTCACCGGCTTCGGCATGCAGCAACAAGGCAATCAGGTCGGCGAGATCATCTTCATTCCGCATGGTGACACTTGTGCTTGGTATCCGTGCGCCCTTGCCGCCATCGAGTTTTTCAATCAGTCGATTCGCCCGTGCCACGGTCAACGAATCGCGAACAACCGCGCCGAGTTGAGCCTTTGCTCGGTCACGCTGCTTATCGTCCACCTCATCATCAACGGGAGGATTCTCCTCCAAAGTGCGGCGGCGCGGCGGTTCATAAAGTGAATCGCGGCCCGCCAACAGCCTGGCATCAGGCAATAGCAGCGGCGGTAGCGAAATATCGCCGTTCAAATCGCCGAGTCGCCAACCGTGAAACGTGGCATTGATGCGCTCGAACAGTTCTTTCACTTGAGAGCGCCGTTCGCCCACAACTTCCTGCAAGTAACGGGAACGAGCCAGCGAACGCCGGGCAAATTCAGCAGTGCGGCGATCGATTTCATCTGCTAGCGGCTGAACCAATTCAAGCGCCCGAGCCAGTTCATCCAGCCGATTGCGAACGCGAGCCATGGCCACTTCTGGTTCAATGGCATCGCGCCGCATGACCTCATGCTGCATTTTGTGCAAAAGCTCCGTGTCCGTTAGCAATGTGCGGATGCGTTCACGCGCTTCATCCAAGCGTGCCGGCAGTTGGGCGCGAACAAGTTCGGCGTAACACGTGCGGCCAACTTGTTCGGCGTATTCGTCGAATACGACCCCGTAAATCTCACCCAAAGTAGTGGCCTGTCGCTGTCGCTCAACCAGCCGCTTCAAAGATTTTTCAATGCCACGCAGTTCCCCAAGTCCGCCCCGGGCGAGCGTGAGGCAGTTGTCCAGATGAGCCAGCGGGGATTCAGCAAACGCCCCTTGGTTCGCCAAAGCCGCGCACACACCCTGAAGTTTGTCGGTGAAGACCACCGCATCCGGCCGGGCAATTCTCCTTAACGCCTCCAGCAAGGTGACGCCGTGTGCATCAAAACGCACGACGCGTTCCCAGTTCGGAAGTTGCTCATCAAGCACCCAGCCGACCTCCGGCTGCGCCAGATGATCCAGCACGCTGCGAGCTTTCTCACGCAATGGCAATCCAGTGAAGTGCTCACGAATGTCGCCTCCAGCTTCGCCTTCATCTGGGAAAAATGTCGGATGTTGCGCCAACACTTCACTGACAATGGCTAGAGCCTCCTCGCGGCTCATCCCTTCGTGCCGCTCGGATGCTTCTCGCTCCAGGGCATCCAGCACGTCGAGGTAAACCGCCGCGTTACCGCTTGCGAGCACCCGGAAGAATCCAGGGCTCACTTCGCGGAACAGTTGTTCGGCAAAAGAAATCATCTTTGATAATGTATCAACCGGGTGGGACAAGGGCGGTCCTTCCCAAAAAATCGAAATGGTCCCGGTTCAAGCGAAGAACATGATGCGAAATATTTTGCCAAACGACAATCGCGCGATTTGGCTGAAGCGCAGCCACGCCTTGAATCATTGACCTTCCGCTCCATTTCTAAAAGAAGACGCCCGCGAGCGTTCGGCTGGCGGGCGCAACTGATGGGGAATTGATGGTTATCCCACGGATTGTCCAAGGCGGGCAACCCGCTCTCGCTCGGAATTGATCGGCGGAAGTGGAATGATTTGATCCGCCGCCGCCTGTTTTTCGTAGCTTTCCAGAGACGGAAGTTTGACTTGGGCTTTGCGCGCGTAGGCGCGATGCACGGCCTTGCTGTTATGGCCGAGTGCTTCTTGGGCGAACCGTTCCGGGTAGCCGCATAGCTTCGCCCGTTCGGCCCAGGCGTAGCGGTAGGAGTGGAGAGAAACGCCTCTGATTCCCAAGCCCTCGCAGCGCTGCTTAAACTCCGTGGCGCGGTCGCCGCAGCGACCGGTGTGCAGATACGGGAACAACGGTCCAACCACGGGCAGACGGCGTAGAATAGCTTCAAGTTCATCGCCAAAATGAATCATCGCCAGACTGCCGGTCTTTTGCCGGGTGTAGGCAATGGTGCGATTCGACCAATCAATGTCTCCAGCGTTGAGGTTGGCGATGTCGGTCTGCGAACCGCCGAGATGCCAGCAGAGTTCATAGAAATTCTGGCGCTCGGGATTCTTCTCCCGCTCGATGATTCTTTGATGCTCCACAAGGGTGATGGCACGTTTGGGCTGGAACTTCACCGCCGGCCAGAGGCGCTTGGGAATGATCGGCCACGGCAGCCAGTTCATTGCCAGACAAAAATTGTGCAGCTTCCGCAGGTGAACATTCGTGCTGACGGTTCCGGCTTTCAGGCAGGCGAACAGCTGCTCGGCTTGCGTTTCGAGAATGACGTGGCTGCGGATTAAATCGAAGGCGGATTCCTTGGCCGCGCGCACCCAGCGATCCTTGGTCGAGCCCTCCTTGCTTTCGATGACCGCGTTGAAGGCATCCTGCCAGGTCCGGGTTGAGACCCCGGAGTCTGTTCCGGCAAGATACGCCTTGGCGATGTGGAGATTGAGTTGCGGGGCGCGGAACGATTCGTTGCGGGCGTTGAGCAGGGTGGTCGCTTCGGCGCGGTCCTTGGTGCCGAGGCTTTCCTGTTTGCCGGTCTCTGAATCGTGGGCGTAGAACATGCCGCCTTTTTTGCGGCGATAGAGGCGGAAGCGGTTTTTCATGGCTCGAATTTTTTGTTCGAGCCTGTCAGCCGGAGACGAAGGACAGGTGTCTCAATGACACCAAACGCACAGCCAATTGCGTTTCAGCGGGTCGTGCCGTGGTGATCGCGGAGTTGTTATTGAGTAGTTCCGGGTCACAAATCTGCTGGCACTCTTGCTGGCACTTGAGAGTTGTGAAATGCGTAACTCCTTATCCAAGCGAAGCTTGGAGATGGAGGCGGAGGTCGGAATCGAACGAAGCTTTCTCCGACAACCAACGGCACACCCTGATTTTCAAGAGCAATTCTAGCCTTATTTTACAGGGGTGCAAGCACTATTTCACTCTACACCCCAACTATCTTTCGTAACCCGGTAACTACCCGGTTTCTACTCGGTCGTTGAAGGTTTCGTTGAAGGTTTTCCAACGGTTCGAGCTCTTAGACATGGCTGGGTTGGGGCTGCACAGTTCTGCTCCGAAGCGAGAGGTTGCTTCGGTGCGGGGGCGTGGGTAAGGTCGTGGGAATGGACAGCGCGCAGAGAATCAAGCCTCGGGACCTGGTTGTCGGCAGACGGTACCTGCATCGCAATGGTCTGTTTATCCGAGAGATCGAGGAGATCGAGGGGAACAGAGTCCATTACCACGACCAGGTGTCGAAGAGCGGTTGGTCGTGCAGCAATAGCGTGTTTGTCCGGGTGTGTCCTACAGTGGCCACACCGGAAGACGAGGAACGGGTGGCGGAGGCGGAGCGCAAGCTGGCGCGGCTGAAATAGAGACAGTCTGTAGGGTGACGCGGGCGCGGAGAAGCGGAATGGGATGAGACGAGGCGCCTTGGCCGGGAGGCCTGGCCCGGCCCAAGGGCTAGCGGCTTGGCAGCATGTGGAGGGACGGCGCGGTAGGGAGGCGCGAGAGGCGGCAGAGCAAGAGCGGCGGATACACAGGACTCCACCCTAAAGGCAACTGGTTGCTTCAGAGTAACAGAACCAGCGACACCGCGGCAGTACCTGCCGTTGACAATCCGGCGAGGGCTGGGACAACCGTGGTCAACATAGTTGGAAGGGGCGCAGCCATAACCGAAGGCGATCCGCGTTGTTGAGAGTGAAAAGAGCCTTCCATAATACGCTTGGTTAGCCAGGACAGCGCCACGAGGCGGGCAAGGCGTTTGCCTGTTCAGTTTGATGTACGTGAGCTTCCCTTCGCTTTGAGAATGGTTCGTAACGGAGAAGCTGTTTCAGCGCACATAAAATCGTTGGCACTACGGGTGCTATGGTTGGCGTATGAGGTTCTGATCGCTTAAAGAGTGCCGTCGCCTGCAGATAGGACTCGCCCCTCGGCCGCGTCCGCGTGAATGACATAGCTCCTGCCGAGATACCCCCAGTAGTCAAACCTAACCGCCCACTTACCATCTGCGCCAACGAAATAGTCGCAACGGCGCTTTCCAAGATGTCGGTAGACATCCCTCACCGAATCCCCCTTCTTGACGGCCCTTAGGGCCTGGTTATACCTACCATCAACTATTGGTCTCACATCCCCAGCGTTAAACCAGATTGCATCCACGAGGGAGGATTTGTCCTTGTCTGCGAAAACGGCAAATACGATTTGGGGCCACCCTCCAGACTGGACTGTTTCCGATTCCCACTCTGAAACAACTGCCGGGGCCGTCTCGGGAAGCAGATCGCGGAACGGATATAGGGCGGTGTATTTGCTCGTTTTGGTTTTGAGAAAGGCCCTCCCCAGCACCTCCGCAACCTCCCGTTCTGATGCGCCGATTCGAAGTTCGGCAAAAATGGCCAGCAGTGTGGCAGCATTGCGCGGATCACTGCTTTGGCCTTGCGGCAGCCAAACGGGACCTACCGATTGATTCACCGTTGGAGTAATTTTAGGCTGATTTCGAGGAGCACACCCGCACCAAAGCAGCACAGGAAGGACCGCAATCATCATCTGAGAGAGGTTGTGTGAACGCTTCATAAACTCTGATCTGCACAATTGAAGTACGCCGTCTGACCACTCCCAAGTCAGAGTTTGCCTGTCCATTCGCCGTAACAGGCGCCGCTTGGTCCTTGCCACTTGCTGTCAACGTGGCTCATCGATGGCGCGATTTGTTGGGAGATCTGATTCTGCAAATTGATGTTCGCCTTCGCCTTCTCACAGTCGGATTTGGTACTATATGTTACACTGCCAACTTGATTGATTATGGCTTGGTATGCAGCCTCCCAATCGTCGCAGTGGCACTGTTCGTGTTTGATTGCGCCGGCCGCATTGGGAACATATTGGAACGTAGTTACCTTTTTGTCGTCGAGGTAGTAGATTTCACAGTCTGCGGTGATATTCAGAACGATGCGCCATGAAGTGCAAGTAATGCGGCACATGCAATTCATGACG
>Ga0116156_10002950_pt1 | contig 15127 bp, 10 predicted proteins | sample AD_UKC045_MetaG_FD_89891 | JGI IMG/M metagenome (GOLD analysis project Ga0116156, IMG submission 89891) | Active sludge microbial communities of municipal wastewater-treating anaerobic digesters from USA - AD_UKC045_MetaG | ecosystem: Engineered > Bioreactor > Anaerobic > Digestate | place: USA... | reverse complement strand
GTTTAATTCACCTGCTTCAAACCACTTGTAAATAGTTACGATGTGAGGAGAACTTATTGGATTTGATAGCATTTCTATGAAAATAAGAATAGCAACAACCAAACTAAAACCGACAGCGCCGCTTCCAATTATTCCGATAATCGCTTCTTTCTTTATTGCTTTACCAAATAATCCGAGGGTTAAAAAACCAAGCAATGGAAATAATGGTATTAAATATACTAAATCTAACATAACTTTATTTGTTTATGCACTTTAGACATTTCTGTTTAATGCAGAGTTGTATTGTTCTAAATCCTTCTCTTGAGTAGGGTTGATACGTTATTAAATCCACTTTTCTTATTCCACTCTGGAGACTAACTATTAAAAACATCTTTAAAACTTGCTACTATTCTAATTATCCCGTTAGGGATTTAATATTTGTAACTATGCTTCCTTTTCAAGTTTTTTATTCCGTAGGAATTAAATATTTAATAGCTTTTTTATATATAATCCCTATGGGATAAGCACAGTTAAGGATTATTCTTGTTACAAATATATAATTCCTACGGAATATATTTTTAAGACACTTTACCTTTTTTACTCCCTTATTCTTGAGAACTAATATTTGTGTATAATTGTTAGCTCTCAAAAGGGGAATTGGATTTGTTGTATTAAATAAAAGAACGAATCAGCCCTGCCTATTATCCTCTCTTATACGAGAAATGTCCAATGTGAGTTATTAATTAATTAATTTCAATTTACAATATCTTTATTTTAACAATATAAACAATCCAAAATACAAAACTCAAATAGATAATGCAATTAAAAATATAATATTTTAGAAAAAAATTAATAATTTTGAATTATTTTTTATTACTTATGAAAAATTTTGAATTAATATCAAGCTACAAACCAGCCGGAGACCAGCCCAAAGCCATTAAGGAACTGACGGAAGGTTTGCAGCGTGGCGATAAACATCAAACATTGCTAGGAGTTACCGGCTCCGGAAAAACTTTTACAGTTTCTAATGTAATTCAGGAAGTTCAGCGTCCTACTCTTGTTATTTCACCGAATAAAACGCTTGCTGCACAGCTATACAGCGAATTCAAGAATTTCTTTCCTAATAATGCAGTAGAATACTTCATTTCTTATTACGATTACTACCAGCCCGAAGCATACATTGCACCTACTGATACATATATTGAAAAGGACTTTTCTATTAACGATGAAATTGATAGGATGCGGCTTCATGCTACGAGTGCATTGGTTGAAGGCAGGCGAGATGTGATTGTAGTAGCTTCAGTAAGTTGTATATACAGTATTGGGCGAAAAGAGGATTTTCTTGAACATTTAATGTGTTTGCATGAAGGACAGAGAATTTCTCGCCAAAAACTGCTTTATCGCCTGTCTGAACTGCATTACTCAAGGAATGATTTCGATTTTACACGCGGCACTTTCAGAGTTAGGGGAGACGTGATAGATGTAGTTCCGGGATATGAGGATACTGAAGCTGTGCGGATTGAACTTTTGGGTGATGAAATTGAAACAATCAGCTATATAGATTTCAGAAGCGGGCGACAGTTACAAAAATTGGAATCCATAACGATTTTTCCTGCTAAGCTATTTGTTACATCTCAATCCCAACTTGCTTCTGCAATTATTAAAATAAAAGACGAGCTTTATCATCGTTTAAAAGAACTACGGGAATTAGGCAAGGAGCTGGAGGCACAACGCTTGGAGCAGCGAACTATGTATGATATTGAAATGATGAAGGAGGTCGGCTATTGCTCTGGAATTGAAAATTACTCAATGCACCTTGCTGGAAGGCAGTTTGGCGAGCGTCCAGCTTGTCTTTTCGATTTCTTTCCGGAGGATTACCTTTTAGTTATTGATGAAAGCCACGTTTCTGTTCCACAGGTGAGGGCAATGTATGCAGGGGACAGGTCGCGTAAATCTTCTCTGGTTGAGCATGGCTTCCGCCTTCCTTCAGCTCTTGAAAACCGCCCTTTACGTTTTGAAGAATTTCAAACTTTAATCAATCAAGTTATTTATGTTAGTGCTACTCCGGCTAATTATGAGCTTGAGCAGTGTGGTGGCGTGTTTGTTGAGCAGGTTATTCGCCCAACCGGACTTATTGACCCGGAAGTCAGTGTGCGTCCTGTTGATAACCAGATTGATGATTTAATAAATGAAATAAGAAAGCGAACTGAAAAGAAAGAAAGGGTGCTTGTAACCACTTTAACTAAACGAATGGCTGAAGATTTAGCCGATTATTTGCAAAACCTCCAAATAAAAGTTGCTTATATACACTCAGACGTCGTAACGCTCGAACGAGTTGATATTATCCGCTCTTTGCGTGTGGGAGATTACGATGTGCTTGTCGGAGTAAACCTTTTACGCGAGGGATTGGATTTGCCGGAAGTTTCGCTTGTTGCTATTCTTGATGCCGACAAGGAGGGTTTTTTGCGTAGTGAACGCTCGTTGCTTCAAATTGCTGGGAGGACTGCCCGTAATGTTGAGGGGCTTGTAATACTTTATGCTAACAGAATAACAAATTCGATGAACAACTTTTTAAATGAGACTAACAGGCGCCGCAAACTGCAACAGGAATACAACATTGAGCATAATATTGACCCAAAAACTGTTTTCAAATCGCTTGATGATATTTTAAGTTCCACCTCCGTTGCAGACATTTCTCAGCAAAAAATAAAACGTCACGAAGAACAGGAAACGAAAAAATTAAAGCGGGCAGCTGGTCCTATTACTAAATTCCTTACAAAAGAGCAGCGTGAAGAACTGATTGAGCAGATGTTTATAGATATGAAAGAAGCAGCACGCAACCTTGATTTTGAGCGAGCAGCCGAAATACGCGACCAAATCCAAATAATGAAAGCAGCAGAGTAGTTTTATGGGGAATGGGGAATAGTGGCTGGGCGCTGGAAAGAAAAATATGAAAAAGTGATTACTGTGTCCAACAAAAAACTTTCCTAAAGGTTTAGATACTTTCGGAAAGTATAAGCAAAGCAGCTAATACCATATTACGTTCATAGTTACTTTAAAGTGTCATTTCGAATTGCAGTGAGAAATCTCACAAATCATTGCTAAAAGAAAGCTTAAGATTCTTCATTTCGATTGCCAATGACATTATAATTTTGCGCTATTAATAAGCGGTTTGGAATTAAACCTCTTTATCAAAAATAAATTCAGAACTCCTGACCCCTCGTAGTTTCTTTTTTCGCAGTCTTGTCATTCTGAAGCGCAGCGAAGAATCTCACAAGTCATTGCTAACACAGAGTTTGAGATTCTTCACTTCGTTCAGAATGACATCCTTTTTGTTATAATATGCGCAATTGTACTTTACATGTAAAATCTTCTAACTCCTTTATTTTCGTTATTAGGTAAGGAGTTATGAAATTATAGAAGGAAATAAAAAAAATTAGAGACAAGGCATGCCTTGTCTCTACAAAAATTAAAAAAATTTGAAAAAATTCTATAAACAGAAATTAGTAATACTTTACAAGCCAATTTCTTTTGCGACTAATTTCATTCCTTCGATAGAATGTTTAATCAAATCATCAAGTTCAATCCCGAGCATTTCAGCACCTTTCAGTATCACTTCCCGATTGGCACCGGCAGCGAATGATTTATCCTTCCATTTTTTCTTTACGCTTTTTACTTCCAAATCCATAATGCTTTTTGAAGGACGAACCAATGCACAGGCAGTGATTAATCCCGTCAATTCGTCAATTGCGTAAAGCGTTTTTTCAAGTCGGGTAATTGGTTCAATGTTATTTACACATCCATAGCCATGCGATATTACAGCCCGAATATATTCTCTGTCCCAGTTTTGTTCATTCAATATTTCTTCTGTTTTTCTGCAATGCTCTTCAGGAAACTTTTCATAGTCCAAGTCGTGGACTAAACCGATAATACCCCATTTTCCCTCATCTTCACCGTTGAGTTTTGCAAAATAACGCATAACAGCTTCAACAGACTTTGCATGGTTGAGCAAAGATTCGCTTTGGTTGTATTTTAATAAAAGAGACAGTGCTTCTTCTCTTATTGGTATTTTTGTATTCATAATGCTTTGTATATATTAAATGTTTTTTTGTTATTTCAATTTTAATGTAATTTCGCCCCCACGATAGAGCAAGTCCTTTATTTAAATGGAGATGACATATTTTTACCCTGTCATTCTGAACGAAGTGAAGAATCCAAAAAATATCTTTTAACCACTATTCTCTTGATTCTTCGCTGCGTTTCAGAATGACAAGACTACAAAAAGAAAAACAACGAGGGGTCTGGAGTTCTGGATTTGTGAGATTCCTCGCTCAGCTAATAATAATAATTTTTAGAACTCTTCGTTTAGTTCTAGTGTCTCGTCATGTTTATTACGATGCTTTTATAGATTTTATAAAATACTTCTTTTACTAATAAAACCTTTGTAAAACCTCCCCTGCCCCTCCTTATTAGGCTAACGATTATACACATCTTTAATACTTGCTGCTATTTTACTTATCCCGTAGGGATAAAATATTTGTAACAATGCTTTTTTTGTGTATTTTTTATTCCGTAGGAATTAAATATTAGAGTGCTTCTTTTATATATAATCCCTACGGGATAAGCACAGGAAAGGATTTCACTTGTTACAAATATTTAATTCCTACGGAATAAATTTCTAAGGAACTATCCCATTTTATACTTGTTATTATAAGAACTAATATTTGTGTATAATCGTTAGCCCAACAAGGAGGGGTAAGGGGAGGTGTTAAAATATCATAATTTAAAAATTGTTATTGTTTATATTTATAATTGTATAAATAAAATAAAATTATCATGCTAAATATATTATTAATTATTTACTTATCTCTTTGAAATTACTCTCAAGAGAGGAATGTGTAAGGTAAGTAAGTCAAAATTTTACAGATTTTTTATGTGAAAGAACTTTTATTGCTATTATTATTATAAATCATTATCTTTGTAAATAAGATAGTGGTTAATTTTAAATATTTTAAGGTCTTATTTAGGAAAATATATAAACAGATGCAATTAAAAAAAATATTTAAGTTTTTTTCATCGAAGAGTGTTTTAGGTGCATTATTTTTTGCAATTTCACTGTGGATATACGTAAGTTTATCCACTGAATATGTAATAAATACTGAAGTCCCTCTAATTATTCAATTGCCTAATGACAGGGCTATTGAGGTCCCGCCTCCAGAAACGATTTCCATTGACGTAAAAGGAACCGGCTGGCATCTGTTCAATTTTCTTTTTATTGGCTCGAGTGCAAATTGTTTAATTAATTTAGAGAGAACATCTATCAAAGATAGTATTTATGAAATATCAAGAACAGACATTTTAAAAGGAATGCAACATTTAGTTAATGTCCAGGCAATTGATGCTGTTGTTGAAAATAATAAATTATTTTTAATCACCGGTAAAGCTGGTAACTATCAAATTCCAATAAAATCAAAAGTAAAAATTCATCCCAAAGAAGGATTTATTCTTGTTGGCAATACCGAATTAATACCAGATTCATTAATTATTTCGGGTAACGAAAAAATAACTACTGTTTTTAAAGAATGGAATACAGAAGAAAAAATATTCAATGATGTTTACTTACCTTTTTCCGCTAAAATTAATCTGTCCACACATTTCAGTAATATTGTAAAATTGTCAACAAAAGAAGTTGATATTTCAGCCGATGTCCAACAAGAAGCTTCTATTACTTTTGTAGATATTCCCGTTAGTATAATTGAAGGCAAGCTTCCCAGAAATAGCATTCTTAAGCCAGATATACTGCGAGTTACAGTTAAAGGTGGTATAAATGATATTTCCAATCTTTCTTCAGTTCAAATCAAAGCACAAATACATATCGAACAAATACTGAACGATTCTACTGGTATTGTTGTACCTAATATTATTTTACCAAAAAATTTAAAAGTAGCAAGCATTAATCCACCTTTTCTTTACCACAGAGTTAGAATTTAGCTCATTGGATAAGAGTTGAACTGCAAATGGCTGATACGTTCTTTATAGCCATACTATCAACTTGTTGATAGTATGGCTATGTATTTTTAATAGTTGAAAATCCTCCTTCCCAAGTTAAACTTGGGAAGGAGAAAAATAAAGATTAATATAAAAGAAATACCATAAACTTGTTTATCGTATGACTGAAAAGCACCGTTACCAATGACACTTGTAGTGATGTCATCACGGTTTAAATGAAGCAGTTGCTTTATCAGGGAGTTCGGAATGACACTTTAATTGTATCTATGAATGCAACTTGGTATACGAGGAACAGGAATTCTGAAATTAGGGTTCTAATGGATTGGACATTTCTTTTATTAAAGATATACGAAGACCAAGAGTAAATGATAATGTTTTTAAATCCCAATCGTACTCTTTTGAAATACTTCGAAAATACTGAGAGTAGGAAACTGATTGGGTAAAAAACATATTCCGGGAGATTTTTAAAAAATGTTCTAATGATAGTGAAAATCCGAATGCAAAATTATTTAATGATTTATCTTCTCCTCTTTTTAAATCGCGTCTTCGGGTTGTTTTCCCATCAACAACAAAAACAGATGTTTGTGGATTTAATATTTCTTCATAATATAAAAATTCATTGTTAAAGAAATTGGTGTTAAACCCAACTCCAATTTTTAAAGGACCATTTATTACTCTTGGAAATATTTCATAAGATAATCCGGCAGAAATTGAGTAGATATTAAATGAATAATCGTAGAATTCTTTTGTTGTTACTTTAGTTAGTTCCGGTGAAGTATCATCTCTTGTAAAAAAATAGTTTTCTGCCTGAAAAAAAGATTTACTTTTACTTGCAGACATAGCAATATTACAATGTATTTTATCAGTTATTGAATAATCAGCGGCAAACAAAATAATGGGTGATACTTTCAATTTCGACTTAAAATTTGATGCTTTTTCATCAGCAAATAAAATACTTTCATTAATTGAATGAAAATCGAAATTTGTTCCAGCTTTTACTTCAATAGAAAATATTTCTCTATGCTGTAAGTAAAAATCTTCAGCCAAAAGATTTATTTTTAGAAATAAAAGAATTGGTAATATTAAAATTAAAATTTTCAATTATTCAATTTTCTTTAAATTAAATTACAAATATACTACATTTAGAAAAATTATGTTTATGAATTTGTTAGCTTTCAGCTTTCAGCTGTCGGGTGTTAGCTTTCAGCTTTCAGCTGTCGGCTTTCAGCAGTAAGTTTATTGTGTCTTTAAGTCATTGGTTGTTGGTCATTAGTCATTAGAACTTTTAACAGTCCCCAGTCCCTAATTCCCGACTCCTAATGATTTAATAATATTAACAATTAACAATTAACAATTATTTTAATTTCTTTACTGCTAATCCTACTGAAATTCTTCTGCTTTTATTAGGATTGTAATTGTTAATAATATTTAAACCATTTATCACCATAGTGGTAGAGCCACCCCCATCAAGATTCATTGCATTATAGCAACCGATTTTTGACATAATATTTGATAATTGGGAAAGTGAAGCACCTACAGTTTTTTTAGTTCTGTTATTTCCTTCAACAGAAACAAGAAAAATCTTATTACTGGATTTATTAGCACCAATAGCGGAACGAGGTAACGCTCTGTTAATGAATCGTCTTCCACGCGAACCTTCTTTACGGGCTTCGTTTTCTGCTTTTCCATTACGGACAAGGCGTGGAGTAGCAGAAAGTCCATCGGTAAAATAGTTGTTTTGTAAAACGTTTGAAGAAACTTTATAAATAATAGTATCGTTGATTTTAATTTTTTCAGTATTTAAGTAGTGATTTATTCCAAATGATATTATGAAACCATTTTCAGGAATTGCTACAACTCCAGTATCAATTTGCTTAATTACACATTTTATTTCTTTGTTGATTTGAGGTTTTTCCAAATATATGCAGGAAACTTTCTTTAATGGAAATTCAATTGAATTGACCCGCTCAAGTTCTAAGTTTTCTGCAATGTAAGTTTCTAAATCATAATCACTTTCAGTTGAATCATTGAATACTGTATTGTCATTATAAAGCTCAAGGAATGAATTAACAGCTTTATCTATATGACTTTGGCTAATAAAAGGAATTTGATTTCCTGCAAAACGGTTATAAATAACGACTGAATTGCTGTCGCGCCTTTGATTGAACCTATCAACAACTATTTCCTGTTTTTTTAACTTTATTTTACATTCTAAATCGAAATTATCAAAATATGGTTTGCCAAGAGAATCAAAAAAAACGGAACTCCAGCTTTTATATCTTTTTAATTCAACTACTTCACCATTAACTATTGTAGGACCAATCGGCTTATTTGAATATGCCCGCCAGAAACTACCATTTATTCCACCAAAATAATTTGAATGTTCGTTGTTATCCTGAATTATTTCAGAAAGTTGTTTCAAATCATTTACATAATTGTTTGCTTTTAAAACCTCAACAGCATTATTGTTTTCAGAAATATCCACTTCAAGTATATGAACTGAATGATTGCTTTTTCCTGCTTTTAAGAATACATTCTTATAATTGATTCCTTCTTCAAGCAAACTGTCTTTAATAATTGTAAGAGAAGGAGCGTTGGACTTTTCGCTTTTACTTCTTTTTGATTTTTTACATACTTTATTTTTTTTATTTGAACTTTTTTTGACTGTACTTTTCTTTGAAGTATTCTTCTTCGATATACTTTTTGTTACTGAACTAGGTTTTTTGAGATTTTTTTTTGATGTTTTGGCTGTTGTATCGTTATAGATCAAGAAAGAAATGCTTAATAAAAAAAACAGAAAATATTTAATGTAATTTGATTTTATACTCATAGTAATAATTTATTTTTTCATAATAATAAAAATACTCTTTAGCTATCGGCAGTCAGCTATCGGCAGTCGGCAATCGGCAGTCAGCTATCGGCAGTCAGCTGTCAGCTTTCGGCTTATTAAGTATTTTAAGTCATTAGTCATTGGTTATTAGTTGTTAATTTATTTCCCAATTCCTAATTCCCATCTCCTAATTCCTAATGATTTAATAAAATTAACAATTAATAATTAACAATTAATAATTAACAATTAATAATTATTTACCTGCTTTAGCTTCATCATAAAGCATTGTATTGCTAGGGTCAACGTATTTTAAATTAGTAAAAACTTCTTCTTTTGGATATTTTTTTAAAGTATAAGCAATTTCATCAGCTTTAGAATCAAAAAATGCCTGAAGGAGCACACTCGGACCAACCATTTTATTCTTTTTAAAACTGGCGAGGTCAGAAATAACATATTCTAAACTTAACATTGCTTTTTCTTTGTCGAAAGCCATTTGGTCTAAAACATCGAAGTAATAGCTAAAGAATATTTTTCTTAAATCGTGATAGCGCATATCTGTTAATTCAGATACAAGGTTAAAGCGTGTAAATTCGCCGGGCTGCGAAAATGTGCTATAACCATCTGCATTATTAGAAGCACCAAGTTGAATAATTGATTTTGCTTGCTCAAACACTTCAGAGCCACTTAGTTCATTATAAGAATCAAGGTCAAAGCCAATTACAAGCAGCAAATAATAGTCTATTAAACTTGTAAATGCATCGAAACGCATGGGATTATAAGTTAAATTAGCTCCAAGCCCATATTCAAATGACCACTTGTCATCAAGCATTTTCAGGGCAACAGATTCACCTGCGATTTCTTCAGGACCATCTAATTTCCTTTTTGAAACAACTAAAAGCCGTCCGCCATACTTATTATTTGAGCCGCCACTGAGAACAATAGTAATCTCAACCGGGATTGGGTCGCCTTCCCATTCAATCCGGGTAAATTTCTGATTGTTTATATAACTTTCAACATCATTTTCCATTTGAGCAACACTTGTTCTGTTCTCAAACGTTAGTTGGTCCAGTACGACCGTTACGTTTGCCTTTATTTCCTGCGATGAAGCAGAAAATGGTATTACCATTAATACGATTAAAGCTAATGTTTTTATTATATTTTTCATTTTAATATAAATTATTTTTTATTATTATTATATTTTCATAAATTATAAAAAAAATTCAAGAAAATCAAATATGTTATAAATATAAACTTTTTTCTTATGAATTTATTGTTTTTAAAATATTCATTATTTTTTCTGTTTTTTCTGGTTAATTTGAGCATTTCTCAAACCGGCTACAGTTTGTTTATAAATTCTATAAACAATTCTGTTGGAAAAACAGCAATTTCAGAATGTTCATATTTACAAAATCCTGCACAATTTAAGTGTGCCTATGAAACAATAATCTCTTTTTCTATAAGTCCTTCTAAATTTGGAATCAATGATTTAACTCCATTCTTAGCTATGGCTTGCAATCGCTTTAGTGATAAAATCACTGCTGGTGCTTCATTTTTCAGCATTGGAAATAAGCTGTGGAATGAATTTTCATTTTCCACTTTTTCTGCCTATCAATTTGGAGATAAAATATCAATTGCAGCAGATGTTCAGTACTCCCGTATTCACATTCAGGATTATTCAGAAGAAAACATGTTGTTTGTTAATGTTGGCTCTGTTATTGATATATCAGGCGATCTTTCAGCCGGATTTTATCTTAGCAATGTTTTGAGAAGCAATTATTCACTCACAGAAAACAATGTTCCTCAGTATGGCATTTTTGGAATTGGCTACGAACCAATAGAAAATTTGACATTCGATTTAGATGCAATCATAAGGATAAATGAAAAGAGTGGAATAAATTTTGCAAGTAGTTATGACTTTGAAAATATAGTAAAGGTTCGTTTAGCATATCAAAGCAATCCATCTGCAATTGAATTTGCGGTCTCATCTTTTCTATGGGATTTGATTAGAGTTTACGCCGGGATTTATCACCACAATACGCTTGGAATATCTCAGAACTTTTCAGTATCGGTTTTTTTGTAATTTTTACTGTCATTCTTAGCTCATCGAAGAATTTTATGCTGCTAACTTTAGCAAAGTATAGAAACTTTACAAAAGTAAGAGTAAAGTAATGCTATCAACTTCTTGATAGTATGACTTGTTTCTTAAATTGTTCATTTCTTTTCCATAAATAGAAAACTATTTAGCCATAGCGATGCTTTTCAAATCGGGAGGCATTTTCTCAATAGCATACCGAAGGGCAGTTCGCGGCATAACAGCTTTGTTTTTAACAACGTATTCAAATACTGCTTTTTGATTTAACTGACTTGCTACTTTCAAGAGCCAGCCGTAGCCCTTTTGAACTAAATCATCTTTATCTAAAAGTAAAATATCAGCAATTTCAAAAACATCATTTAAAAATTTTCCTTTTTTCGCCGGAACAATAAGAGAAACAGCAGCAGCACGTCTAACCCATCTGTTATCTGATTTTGCATATTCCTTAAGTTTCGATATGTATTCAGGATACATCTCTATAAACTCTCCTATTGTGTGATTACAAAAAGTATCGCAGGAAGCCCAGTTGTCAATATATTTTTTTATCCATTTTTCAAATATATCAAAATCAGCAGGCAAAAATTCATTATGAACATTATAGGACCAATTGCAGGCAATAAAGGATTCTTCAAGATAGCCGCTTTGCCACAATTTTTCACATAAATCAAAAATATGGGCTTTTTCATTTAGCTTGAAAAATTTAAAAACTTCTTTACTGATTCTTTGCACATCTGATGATTTCACTCCAATTACTTTTACTTTCTCTTTGAAAAAGTGCTGGCTGCCAGCTTTTGTTTTTTCATCAAATTTCTTTTCAAGTTCTTCCCGAACTTTTAATAGTATTTCTTTCATAATTTTTTATTTTTTAAAATTTTATCGAAATGATTGTCTAAGCAAACACTTAAATCTGTAGTTATAAATTCTCCGTTATAAAACAAGCTAAAAATTGTCGCTGGACTTGGAGCCGCTTGTGCTTTTTCCATCGTGTCCAATTTGATAATTTCCAATTTTCCAATTCACATTTTAACCATTCTTTCTTTAACTCATAACCTTAATTGCATTTCTTATCCGAAAAGCCACAACAAATATGTTCATTTTCTATATTTGACTGATTTAGAACTATGAAATTTTCCATTTTTTCTAATATAGTTTTTTTTAATAATTATTGGATTAACTTTTTTTACAAATCTATAAAAACAATTTATTAATTACAAATAAAATACTGAATAATCAACGAAACGAGAAAATTCAATTTTCTTTGAGACGTTTTTCTGATTTTTGTGTTTATATATATTTGAATGTGTTAAATTAAAAATATATTTAATGTAAAGGGGCTGGGTATAGGAATTGGGAGTTAGGAGTTGGGGATTTGGGAAAAATTTAAATAAATTTGGAAGTAAAATAGATATTTATTAAGTTACAAATTAAACGAAGCGATTTAAAGTTCTTAAAAATTAAATGCTTTCCTTATAACAGAAAAAGCAGATTTTCCATTATAAGTAAAAATATTTAAGAAAAAGGAGTTTGAAATGAAAATAATAATTTGGTTACTCGGAATTGCAACACTTTTGTTGTCAGCTAGCTACGTCTGCATATCAGAACAGGATGATGAAGTAGTATGGGAATTAATATTAAATAAGTATCTACCTATACGTGCATACCATCCAAATGGAACAAAAATTTATATTTCTATTGACAAAACTATTCAGGAAAGAAATGCAGAAAATGGCGATTTATTAAGAACATTTAAAATTGAAGATAATATTGGATACGTTGATATTGAAGTTTCAAAGGATGGAAAATATCTTGTTGCTTCTGATATTTCGTCAATTCATATCTGGGAAATTGAAACAGGTGAATTCTACAAAGAATTTAAATTAAAAGAAGATGACATTGCTGGATATATCCTTTTTTCTGATATAAGTTTATCTCCAGATGGAAAACAACTTGCTGGAATTGGGCAAGCTGTAACGTATAATGCAGAAAATAATATGCATTTAGTTATTTTTAACTTTGAAAGCGGAGAAATACTGTTTCATTATTTTGAACCACTTAATGGAATGGTTTTTAATAAAATTCAATTTTCTAATAATAGCAATATTTTTACTACATCTACAACTTATCCAAGATATGAAGTTCAATTTTGGGAATCAGAGTTATATAAGATTTCAAATACAATTTTTATTCCGGGAAATAATGATTTAAGTAATAAAGTTAATGTATTAAAATTTAGTCCAAATGACAGTATGTTAGCAATTAGTTACGACAATAAATTTGAAATATATGAATTACCTAACTTAAGTACAATAATGAACTTGGAGATGATTAAACCAGGTGGAGCCGGTGGAATTGATTTCTCAAAAAATAATGATAAAATAATTTTAAGAACAATAAACGATGATATTGGAAAAACAGATATTTATAATTTAAAAACAAAAGGAATTGAATATACATATAATAGTTTATTCTATCAACCAATAGTTTCACCAAATAATCAATACCTGTTTGCTGAAATCCCTTTTGGTATAGCTGTTTTTAAAACTAAATGGGATATTAGCTATAAACAAGATGAAAAAATTACAAATAAATTAATAGAAATTTTTCCAAACCCAGTTACAGATAATATAAATTTGAAGTTTGATAATAAAATACCGGGATATATAAATATTTATCTTATTGATTTAGAAGGAAAAAAAATTGTTGATATATTTAATAAATACTGCATAGAAAAACATCTTGATATAACTTTTTCAACTGAAAATATTTCAAGCTGTCAATACATAATAAGCATTCAGAAAGACCAGGAAGAAATATTTACAGAAAAAATAATTATAAGCAAGTAAGGAGCGTAATATGAAAAATGCAATATTATTATTAATTTTAATAATTTTTAATATCAATTTACACTGCCAAGACATTGAGCAAGTGCCATTTAAATTAATAAAAGGAATTGATACAATAGAATTTAATGTTAATGATTACCCTCAGGAAAATTTCAATTTGGGATTCCAATGGAGTGGGACAGGTAAAATGATGAAAGAACTAAAAATGAACACTAAAGCTTGCCATAGCTTTAGGGCGAATGCTACTTATGATTCAACAAATATAATAAATATGGTAGCTCAACCAATTAATTATAGCTCTTATAGGCCGATGGCTAATTACAATTGATCTTCAATACAATATGAACCAAGGTTAAAAATTAATGATATCGGAGAATTTCTACCTTTAAATAATGGGAATGACCCAAAAAACTCTGTTTTTGGATTCAAATATAATTTAGCAAATCTTGCTGATACTTTAAATAATAAACTAATATTAAGACAGAGCAGTACTTATACAGGAGATGTAGTTTTTAAAGATCCTTTCCCAAATAATTCTTTTTCTTCAAAATTTATTGCAAGCCAATCTTTGGCTGGTGAATATAATAATTTCTACACATATAAACCTTCAAACTGGTTTATTACTATTAATTTAGAAAGGTTTAATACTGACTCGGCTTATAACCAAATTTTAGATAATGAACCTATTCTTGGAATAAAAATACTTTATTATTACCAAAATAAAATTAACGATAGTACTTTTGTTAAAGATTCAAGTTATATATTGTTCGATAGTATAGCAAAGAATAACTTTAATGGTAATTTAGAATCATTAGGAAGTTTAAATTTTAAAGGTTTTGCCCTTAAATACGACATAGTTCAAGATACTACTATTGAATTTAAGATTACAAGATATATGCTTCCTGTGAATGAATTATATTTGAATAGCAGAAATCTTTCAATTACATCAAGGTTTAAAGCGAAAAAAAATATTAACCAAGAAAACGAACCATGGCAAAACAGGGAATTTTATTTTGGCATAAATATGAGCAGCGGTTTTATTGATTCAGTTAATATAATCGTAACCTACTATGGTAATTGTGATATAAATTTAAATTGGATAAGAATAGATAATGAAAATGCGTATTATTTATTTAAAGGAAACTACGATGCAATGAACAGAAGTATTTTACAAGCATTTCATGATACAATTGTAAATATAAATAATCAATCACATATTTATAATTTTTTTCGATTCTATGGACAGGACACCGAAACGCGTGAAAGAATGGAAAATTGGGCTCAACTTCGCTACTTAAATCAGGTTACAGGTGGTATGGGTATAACAAGGGATATGCCAATTTACCCCAAACTTTATGATTACTATACAAAATG
>Ga0116156_10002937_pt1 | contig 15162 bp, 11 predicted proteins | sample AD_UKC045_MetaG_FD_89891 | JGI IMG/M metagenome (GOLD analysis project Ga0116156, IMG submission 89891) | Active sludge microbial communities of municipal wastewater-treating anaerobic digesters from USA - AD_UKC045_MetaG | ecosystem: Engineered > Bioreactor > Anaerobic > Digestate | place: USA... | reverse complement strand
GATCTCCCCTCACCTCATCACCCCCTCACCTCATCCCCCCCTCACCTCATCACCTCATCCTTCTTCCTGTCCCTCCGTCCCTACTTATACTCACTCCAGCTCTTTATTGCCAGCTTATCCTCCGGTATCCTGCAAAAAGCAAGGATGAAGGCACTTGCGAGCCGGGCATTTGTTATAAGCGGGATATTATAATCGATTGCACTTCTTCTTATTGAATAGTCGTTGTTAAGTTCGGATGCAGAGAGGTCCTTGGGTATGTTTATAACAAGATCCACTTCGCGGTTTCTGATGAGTTCGATAGTATTTGGTGATTTATCCTCGTCGGGCCAGTACGCCAGCTGAGCCTCAACTCCGGCATTATTAAGGAACTGTCTGGTACCGCGGGTGGCATAAAGAGTATGACCCCTGTCCCTGAGGGCTTTGGCGCTGTTGAGAAGCTCAACCTTGGAGCGTGCCGGACCTGTTGACAGGAGGATACTTTTTTTTGGGACCCTGTAACCGACAGAGAACATTGCCTTGAGGATTGCTTCATAGAATCCTTCTCCAATACAGCCGACCTCACCTGTGGAAGCCATGTCGACTCCCAGCACCGGATCGGCTTTGGCGATCCGCGAGAAGCTGAACTGGGGGGCTTTTACGCCTACATAATCGAGTTCGAAGACCGACTTTCCGGGTTTCTCAGCAGGGATACCGAGCATTACTTTTGTTGCCAGTTCTATTAAATTGGTTTTAAGGACTTTGGATACAAACGGCATGCTCCGGCTTGCACGGAGATTGCATTCAATGACTTTAATATCATTATCCCTGGCAAGGAATTGTATGTTAAAAGGTCCTGAAATATTCAGTTCCCTGGCGATCTGTCGGGAAATCCTTTTTATACGCCTGACAGTCTCGAAATAGATTTTCTGGGGAGGGAAAACGATAGTGGCATCACCGGAGTGAACGCCGGCAAATTCGACATGTTCACTTATGGCATAAGCAAGGATCTCGCCTTCCCTGGCCACAGCATCTATTTCGATTTCCTTGGCATTCTCTATGAATTCCGAGACTACCACGGGGTATTGTTTGGACACCTGTGCAGCAAGGTTGAGATAATGTGTAAGCTCATTCCTGTTTGAAACTACGTTCATGGCTGCTCCCGAAAGGACATAAGATGGTCTGATGAGAACCGGGAATCCTATCCTGTCGACAAAACCGAAGATATCCCCGATTGATGACAGCTCCTGCCACCGGGGCTGATCAACTGAAAGTTCATCGAGCATTTTTGAAAATTTGTGCCGGTCTTCTGCACGGTCAACTGATACCGGTGAAGTGCCGAGTATCGGAACATTTTCCCTGTATAACCTCATTGCCAGGTTATTCGGGATCTGTCCGCCCACCGATATTATTACTCCCAGTGGATTTTCGAATTCAATAATATCCATTACCCTTTCGAGGGTGAGTTCATCAAAGTAAAGCCTGTCGCAGATATCATAATCGGTGCTTACGGTTTCAGGGTTATAGTTTATCATCACCGATCTGAAGCCTTCTTTTCTGATCGTGTTTATTGCATTCACCGAACACCAGTCGAATTCAACACTTGATCCTATCCTGTAGGCGCCTGATCCCAGGACTATCACGGATTTCCTGTCATCCTCGCACCGGATATCATGTTCCGTACCGCTGTAGGTCAGGTAAAGATAATTTGTAACTGCAGGGTATTCGGCAGCCAGGGTATCGATCTGTTTCACATAAGGGATGATGCCGAGTGATTTGCGGTATTCTCTCACCTTCATAAGATCGTTATTTATCTGTGCGGAGGATGATCTCAGCACATGCCTTGCGATCTGAAAATCGCTGAATCCGTATATTTTAGCCTGCAGGAGAAGGTCGGGAGGTATACTTTTTAAAGAATGGAATCTGCAAAGCTCATTTTTTATGTTAATTATGTTTTTAAGTTTATAAATGAACCACTTATCAATCTTGGTGAGCCCGTGAATCTTATCCGGCGACATACCTTTTTCGAGAGCTTCGGAGATTGAGAAGATACGCATGTCAGTAGGTTCGGCAAGCTCCTTTTCGAGTTCCCGGAAACCAGGATCCTTGTTCCCTGTAAATCCGTGCATTCCCATTCCGATCATTCTCAGACCTTTCTGGATCGCTTCCTCGAAGTTTCTGCCAATTGACATTACCTCTCCCACGCTTTTCATACTGGAACCTATTGCATGGGATACTCCTGAGAATTTGTTGAGGTCCCAGCGGGGGATCTTACAGACTATATAATCGAGAGCAGGTTCAAAGCATGCGGTTGTATTTTTTGTAACTGAGTTTTTCAGTTCATGAAGTCCGTATCCGATTGCCAGCTTTGCAGCTATAAATGCGAGGGGATAGCCGGTTGCTTTGGATGCCAGTGCACTTGACCGGGAGAGTCTGGCATTTACTTCGATGACCCTGTATTCCTCCGAATCGGGAGAGAGGGCATACTGCACATTACATTCCCCCACTATCCCGATATGCCTGATGATCCTGATGGATAATTCCCTCAGTTTGTGATATTCGTTGTTTGTAAGAGTTTGTGAGGGTGCAACCACAATACTCTCTCCTGTATGGATCCCGAGGGGATCGAAGTTTTCCATGTTGCAGACAGTGATACAGTTGTCGAACCTGTCTCTTACAACTTCATATTCGACCTCTTTCCATCCTTTGAGCGATTCCTCAACAAGGATCTGGTCAGTATATGAAAATGATCTTGCTGCCAGTGTCCTTAGTTCTTCAGGGTTTGATGCAAATCCGCTTCCCTGTCCTCCGAGAGTGAATGCAGCTCTTATGATAACCGGAAAACCTAGCCTGCCTGCTGCTTCCAGGGCTTCCTCAACACCCGATACCGCAATGCTTCGCGGTGTATGGATGTTAATTTCATTCAGCTTCCTTACGAACAGTTCCCGGTCCTCAGTATCTATTATTGCTGTAACAGGAGTTCCCAGCACCCTGACATTGTGTTTCTCAAGGACACCTGTTTTGAAAAGCTGTGTTCCGCAGTTCAGGGCCGTCTGTCCACCAAATGCAAGCAATATGCCATCAGGTTTTTCCTTTTCAATTACCTTTTCGACATAATAAGGTGTTACGGGAAGAAAATATATCTCATCTGCGATCTCCTCCGAAGTCTGTACCGTGGCTATGTTGGGATTGATAAGAATTGTCTTTATGCCTTCCTCCTTTAATGCCTTGAGTGCCTGCGAACCGGAATAATCAAATTCGCCGGCTTCACCTATCTTAAGGGCGCCTGAACCCAGAAGCACTACCTTCTTTATCTCATTTTTCATCTGCAGGTTTTACGGATCAAAAATATAACATTTTTCTTATCAGGATTTGTTTCCTGACAAAAATGAATATATTTGCACAATTATTGAATAAATATGCAGAAGCCAAAAAGGATGCTGGCAATTGAAAGGATCATCAGGGAAGGAAATATATCTTCCCAGGAGATGTTACTCAGGAGATTGAAGAGCAGAGGTATAACCTGCACGCAGGCTACTTTGTCGCGGAATCTCAGGCAGCTTGGTGCCGGAAGGAAGCCTGACGGAAGAGGAGGGTACAAATATTTCTTTCCGGATACCCCCGGAGTTACTCCCGGGACCGCCGGTACAATTCCGGTTTTGCCGGCAATCACGAATCTGATCGAGGCAAGGGGTATGATGATCATCAGGACAATTCCGGGGAATGCCAGCAATACCGCGATATGCATTGATAATACACCCCGTTTTGAAATAGCCGGGACCATTGCCGGGGATGATACTATACTTGTCATACCCAGGGATGGAATAAGCCTCCAGCAAATGCACGACTGTCTTGAGGGGATCATTCCGGGTTTACATGAGCATCTGAAAAACAGGCAGATATAAATTTTATATTAATAATTGTTCCAAAAATTACGGTAATGAAAGAAAAGGTTGTTTTGGCTTACAGCGGAGGTCTGGATACTTCAGTCATCCTTAAATGGCTGATCGGGAAAGATTATGATGTTATTGCATATGTTGCGGATGTAGGGCAGGATGAAGATTTTGAAGAGTGCAGGAAGAAAGCTTTGATGCTTGGTGCATCAAAAGTCATTATTTCTGATCTGAAAAGGGAATTTGTTGAAAAATATGTTTTCAAGGCAATAATGGCAAATGCGATCTATGAGGACAGGTATCTTCTGGGGACTGCTCTTGCCAGGCCGCTTATAGCCAGGAAGCAGATTGAAGTGGCGAAGACTGAGGGAGCAGTAGCTGTTGCTCATGGGGCAACAGGTAAGGGAAATGACCAGGTAAGATTTGAATTATGTTACTATGCATTAATGCCCGGCGTCAAAGTGATCTCACCCTGGAAGGATAAGGAATTTCTTTCGGCTTTCAAAGGCAGGACAGATCTTCTGAAATACGCGTCTGAAAACAAAATCCCCGTAAAGGCCAGTATTGACAAGCCTTACAGTGAGGATGATAACCTTATGCATATCAGCCATGAAGCAGGTGTTCTGGAAGATCCCATGTACACGCTCAGCAAAAGCATGCTTACAAAGATGGTTATGCCTCAGGATGCACCGGACAAGGAAACCAGGATAGTTATTCATTTCAGGAACGGGATACCTGTAAGGATTATAAATAAAGATAACGGAACCACAAGGGAGGATCCTTATGAAATGTTCGTATATCTTAATCAGCTTGCCGGAAGTAACGGCATCGGACTTCTCGATATGGTCGAGAACAGGTTTGTTGGCATAAAATCAAGAGGCGTTTATGAAACCCCCGCTGCAACCGTCCTTCATATTGCTCATAAGGATATTGAAGGGATAGCAATGGACAGGGAAGTGATGAGACTTGTAAGTATGCTCAGACCCAAATTTGCCGAGCTGATTTACAATGGTTTCTGGTTCAGTCCCGAAATGGATTTCCTTATGGCTGCTATAGAAAAGAGCCAGGAACTGATCGACGGAAGTGTTCATCTCTGCCTTTATAAGGGGAACGTGATAATTGAAGGCCGCGAATCACCATCTTCACTTTATAATGAAAAGCTGTCGAGCATGGATATTGACGGCGGATTTGATCAGACCGACAGCAGGGGGTTCATAAAGATAAATGCCATCCGGCTTATGGCTCACAGGGCAATTGTTGAGGAAAGTCAGAGAAAATAAAGCAATTGGCAATGAAACCTTCATACTTCCCGGAGCTGGACAAACGGATAGGAAAGCAATTAGGGATATTTTTTCCCACATCAAATTATACCCCCTTTCCCGTTTCCCCCAGGGGGGAAAAGCTGCTCCAGCGCCTTCCCCCCTGGGTGAAGGTTGGGATGGGGGTAAAAATTACAAAATGAAGATGGGAAAAGTAATCAGATAGTTTGCTACTTTAAAAAAAATCACAATGAAATTATGGGAAAAAGGAATTAATCCCGAACCGGCAATAATTGAATTCACCGCCGGGAAGGACAGAAAGACGGATCTTCATCTTACAAAATGGGATATTGTAGGATCGATGGCACATGTGATAATGCTTCATGATGTAGGTCTGATTGAGAATGACGAGAAGAATAACATGCTGAAAGCCCTTCATTCACTTTTTGTATGGGACGAAGAGGGGAGTCTGGCCATTGAGAACGGGGTGGAGGATATTCATTCGCAGATCGAGAAGGAGATGTCTTCAATACTGGGGACGACAGGAAGAAAGATCCATACCGGGCGATCTAGGAACGACCAGGTGCTTGTTGATATCAGGCTCTACACCCGTGAAGAGATTGACAAGGTAGCTATGCTTATGAACAGGCTTTTCAGGAAGCTTCAGTCATTGAGCGATCAGTACAGGGAGGTATTATTGCCGGGGTACACTCATATGCAGCCGGCCATGGTATCATCTTTCGGTATGTGGTTTGGTGCATATGCCGAGAGTCTTACAGATGATCTTTCACTTCTGACAACGGCGAGAGCTCTCAACAACAGGAATCCCCTGGGAACAGCGGCAGGATACGGGACCACTCTTCCCCTTAACAGAAAGCTTACTTCGGAGCTTCTGGAGTTTGATGATCTGGTTTATAATTCAGCCTATGCCAGCCTGAGCCGGGGAAAAGTCGAAATGGCAATAGCTTCAGCTCTTGCTTCTCTTGCACAAACCCTTTCGCGCTTTTCAATGGATATCTGTCTTTACATGACCGCAGAATTCAGGTTCATCGATTTTCCCGACGAATATGTTACAGGATCAAGCATCATGCCCCAGAAAAGGAACCCTGATGTTTTTGAACTCATAAGGGGCAGGACAAATCTTATACAGACCCTTCCGGGAAAAGTTGCCATGCTGGTTTCAAATCTGCCATCGGGATATAACCGCGACCTGCAATTACTGAAACAGATCATGTTCGATGCATTCTCCGAATTGCAGGAGTGTCTGGAAATAATGCTCCTTATGCTGAATAATATCAGGATCAGGAAGAATATTACAGAAAATCCTATATATAATACAATTTTCAGCACCGAGGAAGTGAACAGGCTGGTAAAACAGGGTATCCCGTTCAGGGATGCATATAAAGCCGTAGCCGATATGGTAAAGAACTCTTCCTTCTCAAAAACAGCAATTTCGGATTATGTGCATGAAGGAAGTCTTGGCAACCTCTGCAATGAAGAAATTGCAAGGATGTTCGATGAAAATATAAAGTTCTTTAAGAACAAAACAGCTGCGGAAATGTCAGAGAAGCTGATGGGATATATAAAGTGATGAGGATAGTCCTGCTTTGACAGATTCTTAAACAACCACCCCGGCCAGACCATTTATATTCTGCAGTTTAGATGATTTTGTGGTCTGGCCACCCCTCCTTAAAAAAAGGAGGGGAAACTTTCACAGCAAAAAGTTCTGCATTCTGATTTCGAATGTTCTTCATTCTTACTTTACATTCTTCCTGATATTATCCATAAATACATCGAACAGATAGTCTGTATCTGTCGGACCGCCGGATGCCTCGGGGTGGAACTGTGTTGAAAAGAATGGCATGCTCTTATGTTTCATTCCCTCGTTGGTACTATCGTTCAGATTGATGAAAAGCGGCTCCCAGTCTTTGGCAAGGGTCTTATTATCCACCGCATATCCGTGATTTTGTGAAGTGATATAGGCTTTATCGGTTCCTGTCATTACAACGGGCTGGTTATGACTTCTGTGCCCGTATTTCAGTTTGTAGGTATCCGCACCCGACGCCAGTGCCATAAGCTGGTTCCCGAGACAGATCCCGAAAACGGGAATATCCTTACTGAAAGATCTCTTTAAGTTTTCGATTGTTGTGGTGCACATTTTCGGGTCGCCCGGGCCGTTTGATATGAACAAACCGTCATACTCCTCATTATTATAATCGTAGTCCCATGGGACCCTGATTATTGTAGTGTCGCGCTTCAGCAGATTCCTGATTATATTGTATTTAACTCCGCAGTCAATCAGGATTATCCTGAATTTTCCCGAACCATATACCTTTTTGGTCCTTGTGCTGACCTTTTCGACAAGATTTGATTTGTTGGGATCACAAAACTCCGCTTCAGTGCCGTCGGGTTCAAGCTTTCCGGGCATTGAGCCTTTTTCGCGTATCCGTTTTGTAAGCGCTCTGGTATCGATGCCATAAATTCCCGGGACATTATTCCGTTTAAGCCATTCATCAAGGCTTTCTGCTGCATTCCAGTGGCTGTATTCAAAGGAATAATCCGATACGATGAGTCCTGAGATATGAATTGAAGATGATTCATAGAACCTGTAAAGATCATTTTCTTCATTCCTTGCGGGGGCTCCATAGTTACCTACGAGAGGATATGTCAGGCACAGGATCTGACCATGGTATGAAGGATCAGTGAGACTTTCGGGATATCCGGTCATGGCGGTATTGAACACCACTTCTCCGGCTGCGGGAAGAGCCGCCCCGAAGGACCTTCCGTAAAAGACCGATCCGTCTTCGAGAGTGAGCTTTACACGTTGATTATATTTCATTTCTTAATACCTGTCATCTTGCTGAGGCAACAGCCTGTTCAATCCTGTGCATGGCTTTTTCAACCCTGCTCCGTGTCGTGGCCACATTTATCCTCATAAATCCTTCTCCGCCCGGACCAAATGTCGATCCTTCATTCATTCCCACACCCGCTTTATTAACGAAGAAGCTTTGCAGGTCCTTCCCCTTCATGCCTAATTTACGGCAATCGAGCCAGATCATATAAGTGGCCTCGGGTTGGACAGGGATGATTTCAGGGATATGCTCCCTGCAATATCCGGTCACATAATTTACATTTCCGTCAATATATTCCATCAGCGCTGCCAGCCATTCGCGTCCTTCCGAATATGCGGCAACTGAGGCAATGTTACCGAAAATATTCCCGTTACCGACATGAAGGATCTCAACTTTCCTGTTAAAGTATTTCCTCAGAACCGGATTTGATATGATTACCGAAGATGTCGACAGGCCTGCAAGGTTGAAGGTCTTGCTCGGAGCTACACAGGTAACCGTTATATCTGAAATTTCCTCCGACAGTCTTGCGACCGGGGTATGGAAATGACCCGGAAGGGTAAGATCGCAATGGATTTCATCGGAAAGTATTAATATTCTGTTTCTTAGACAGATATCGGAAAGCTGTCTCAGCTCTTCTTCAGACCAGGCTCTGCCGACCGGATTATGAGGGTTGGAGATAATGATCATCTTCGTTTCCGGCGATACTATCTGCTCAAGTGAATCGAGGTCCATAAACCATCTGCCGCTTTTTTCGATGAGCTGATTAATGACAAGTTTACGTCCATGACTTTCGACAGCCGAAAAGAAAGGAAAATATACAGGCGGCTGGACAATTATTGAATCTCCCGGCCTTGTGAAGGCAAGGGTACAAAGGTTTAATGCAGGAACAGTTCCCGGACAGAAACAAATGCTGTCCTTTTCAATCTTCCAGTTATATCCTGAACGGAACCAGTTAATTATTGAATTAAAATATTCGCTGGAGCGGAAGGAATAGCCATATAATCCATGGTCAATACGGTGTTGTAGTTTCCCGGTAATGAATTCCGGCGCCCTGAAATCCATATCAGCCACCCACATGGGAATAATGTCCTTCTTCCCGAAAACCTCATATCTCAGGTCGTACTTTACAGAGTCTGTTCCTCCCCTGTTTACTTCTTCATCAAAATTCCAGTTCATCAGAATTGTATAATTCCCGGAGGAACAAAGATAATTAAATTCATATCGTGCCTGCTTCTGTTATGACCCGTACCAATAAATAATGGGAATAAAATATTTAAGACACTGGTTATAAGACAAGGATACCGGCTATCAAATAACTTCAAACAAGATGTCTATTATTTAATTTATTTATTATTTTTATGCGCAGTTTTGATTGTTAAGTTAATATAAAATTGATCAGGTATGAAAAAGACGATTGCGGCATTGCTTCTTCCTTTGCTTCTGGCAGGTTTTGTGATCATTACATCTAATACCTCCTGCAGGAACAGGGGTACCGGTGAGCAGAAGAAAATTGATATGAATGAGGCTGATACCATATTGAATCAGATTGAAAAGAAAGTATATCCTCTGCCCACATCTGCCGAGGTTATAAAGATGTTGACTGATCTTGAAGTTGGATATATATTCGGCATTTCAAATCCTGTCGAGAATTCGAAGAAATATATTAAAAGCACCGACAGAGCTATCAACCTGGGAGGATATGGCGCTGATCTGAGCTATGCCACCTTATATAATATGCAGCAGGAGGTGCTGAATTACCTGAGCGCCCTGAGGTCGCTTGCCAACGAACTAAATATGTCGCAGATATATGATGAATCGTGGTATGAAAAGATCAGGAAGAACTTTGACAATCGTGATGAGCTTGTAAAGATACTTACCGAAGCCTTCCAGAGCACATATGCTTACCTTGTTGAGAACAATCAGGAAACGCTTGCACTGCTTGTTGTTGGTGGCGCATGGGTTGAAGGGATGTATCTTACAACACATGTTTCGGAGGCAGCATACCAGGTTGCAGGGATATCCAGGAATCTGCTTGAGCAGAAAGAAGCATTCAATACTTTCCTTGAAGTAACAAAACCTTATGAAAACGAAGAGGATATCAGTAATTTCCTGGCAATTCTCGAACCGATCAAAAAGGTATATGAAGGTTTGGGAACAAGCCTGACCCAGCAGAATATAATTGACATTACAAAAGCAATCGAAGGGATCAGGGCCCAGATCATTAAGTAGTTCTTTATCCTACAGATGACCGCAAAGAATCTGACTTTGCGGTCTTTTTTTGAACTGGCATATTTATGAGGGAGTCAGTATTATTGGCGTTGATTCATATCTTTGCCATAGTTTCAACGGTCAACCCGGCAGGGATAACATCAAGAGGCAAAAAAATTCTGCGCAGTTACCTCAGAAGATATCTTAACAGGGAGCTCGAGGAAGAATACTACGCCCTTTTCGAAAATAATCTCGAGTTTTATTCAAATGAACTGAAAAGTGTCGATAAGGCCGAACTGGCAGATGAAAACTCACTGATATCATTCCAGATAACCAATATCTGCCGTCAGATCAAAAAGGGACTGTTCCTTGAAGAAAGGATGATAGTCTTCCTCCAGCTTATGGAGTTTGCATTTGAGGATGGAATGATCTCCGAACAGGAGAAAACAATAGTCGACATAGTAGTAAAAACATTTAATATTTCCAGGAAGGAATATGATAATGTATCGGCATTTATTATTGGCAGGACCTTTGATGACATCTCCACAGACAGTGTTCTCATAATTGAAAGTGATAATCCCGAACTTTCCGGCGCATCTGCCTACAGGAACTATGAAAGCTGGCGTCACCTTAAGATAAAAGGTTTCAAAGGGCATATAATTATCCTTTATATCGAGAGTACTCAAACCCTTCTTCTTACATATGATGGTCCGCTTACTCTTTATTTCAAGGGACGTGATATAATTGTATGCCGGCCTTACCTGCTCGAAAGAGGTGTAAACATTAAAGGTCTGGGCATTGAACCGATCTATTATTCGAAGATATTCAAGCAGTTCATATCCGGAAAATCCTCTGAAAAGGTTGTATTTGAAGGCCATAATATTCAGTTTACATTTAAGAACTCCGACAATGGAGTTCAGAAGATGAATTTCAGGGTTGAATCGGGCAATATGGTAGGGCTGATGGGAGGGAGCGGTGTCGGAAAAACAACGATGCTGAACCTTCTTCACGGAAAACTGAAACCTACTGAAGGGAATATTTATTTAAATGGCTATGACATACATGCCGATGCAGAGGATATAAAAGGACTTATCGGCTATGTTCCCCAGGATGACATGCTTATTGAGGAGCTGACTGTTTTCCAGAACCTTTATTTTAATGCAAGATTATGCTTTGGTGATTACACGGAAGAACAGCTTAACATCACTGTTGAGAAAGTCCTTCAGGATCTTGATCTTCTGGAGATAAAGGATCTTCAGGTAGGGGATGTATTGAACAAAAAGGTCAGCGGAGGTCAGAGGAAAAGGCTGAATATAGGCCTGGAACTGATGCGTGAGCCGAAAGTTCTGTTTGTCGATGAACCCACATCGGGCTTGTCATCTTTCGATTCGGAAAAGGTGATGGTGCTGCTAAGGAACCAGGCATTGAACGGCAAGCTTGTTTTTGCAATCATTCATCAGCCTTCTTCCGATATAATAAAAATGTTCGACCGTCTGTGGATCCTCGACAAGGGAGGATATATGATCTACGACGGCGATCCCGTGGAAGCCCTGGTCTATTTCAAAACAGAAACATCCCAGGCCAATGCAGCTGAAAGCGAATGTCCGGGTTGCGGAAATATTGAAACTGACAATATTCTTCACATAGTCGAGGTCAAAGTGATTGATAATGACGGTATGCCGGGAAGGGACAGACAGGTGAGTCCGGCAGAATGGTATGAAAAATACCGGAAGAAAATGATGCCGTCGCTCAGGCCGAGACCTGAAAAAGTAGCTATGACCCCCGGCAACTTCAGGGTTCCCCGCAAATCTGTACAGCTCAGAACATTTATAAAAAGAAATATCACCAGAAAGCTGGCCGACAGGCAGTATATGACAATCAACCTTCTGGAAGCCCCACTTCTGGCACTAATACTCGGATATATATCAAAATACAGCGAGGAGCAGACCTACCTTTTCGCGGATAATATTAACTATCCGGTATTCCTCTTTATGTCAATTACAGTGGCGATTTTCATAGGGCTTACTGTAAGTGCCGAAGAGATCTTCAGGGACAGGAAGATACTGGAAAGAGAAAAATTCCTTAACCTGAGCAGGCTCAGCTATCTTTTCTCAAAGATCAATTTTTTGTTCGTTCTGTCGGCTATTCAGACACTTTCCTTTGTACTTGTGGCAAATGCAATACTCGAAGTTAAAGGAATGCTTTTCAGGCACTGGCTTATCCTGTTCTCAACGGCATGCTTCGGGAACCTGCTGGGACTGAATATTTCCGCAGGCATGAGGTCGGCCATAAGCATTTATATACTTATACCCCTTTTACTTGTTCCCCAGCTTCTCCTTGGAGGCGCCATGATACAGTTTGACGATCTGCATAAAGCGTTCAGCAGAAAAATTTATGTCCCGGTTATAGGTGATATCATGACTACAAGGTGGTCTTATGAGGCTATTACCGTAGAGCAGTTCAAAAGCAACAGGTACGAAAGGAATTTCTTTGATTATGATATGGCCATCAGCAGTTACAACTGGCATGCATCATTTCTGATCCCGAGGCTCAGGGTTAAGGTCCAGGAATGCGAGAAGGTAGGAAAAAATCCGGAGTTCAGAGAATATATTGAGAATAACTTCAAAAAGTTAAATTACCATCTGGATGAATTATCACAGATGACCGGCATCAGGCCCGGAGAATGGATCACCAGTGTTAATTATCAGAAATTTAATGATATAATTGGTGATTATGTTCTTTCTTATCTTGACAGCCTGAATATAAGGTTCAGGTCGGACGAAAGGAAAACATCTCTTCAGCTTGATTCTGTAAAAAGATCCATGGAGCAGCGGATAGGAGAGGAGGCTTTTGTAAGATTACGGAGTGAAAATCATAATGAAAGACTTGCGGAATTAGTTCTGAACCGGAGGAGTACCTGGAGAATATATGAGACCGACGATAAGTTCATACAAAAAGCCGATCCCGTATTGATGAAACCCGGATCAAAGCACGGGAGGGCTCATTTCTATGCCCCTTATAAGCAGATCGGGAATCTTAAGATCAGCACCCTGGTTTTCAATATGATAATTGTCTGGCTGATGATAATATTCCTGTTCGCGACACTCTACTACAATGTACTTAAAAGGTTCATTGTATGGCTTGAGAGGCTCAAGCTTCCGTTCTGGCGGAAATTCGGGAGAGAGTTGCTGCAGATTTAGAAGGGTTGCTGGTTCCAGATTCCCCACCTTCGCTACTTCCTTCGCTAAAGCTATGGAGGTCAAAGAAAGCTTCAGTGGGCGAAGCAGGTTCCAGGTTAGTTTAAGAAATAATGGTAAGCGTTCATCCAAAAAAAAATCTGGGTCAGCATTTTCTAAAAGACAGGGAAATTGCCCGTAAAGTGGTATCATCACTTACCGGTAATGGATATGATTCAGTGCTTGAGATTGGTCCGGGTACGGGAATACTCACTGAATATCTTCTGGAAAGGAATTTTGCCGACCTGAAAGTCATTGAAATAGACAATGAATCGGTTCATTTCCTGAAAGAAAAATTTCCCGGTCTGGGTGAGATTATAAGAGGTGATTTCCTCAGGATGGATTTAGGAGAATATTTTAAGGGCAGTCTTTGTATTGCCGGCAATTTCCCATACAATATTTCATCACAGATCCTGTTCAGGGTATTGGAGAGCAGGGATAAGGTTGTGGAGGTTTGCGGAATGTTCCAGAAGGAAGTTGCCGAAAGGATCTGTTCGGGGCCCGGATCGAGGGATTATGGCATTCTGAGCGTACTTCTTCAGGTATTTTACAAAACTGAATATCTTTTTACTGTTCCGGAACATGTATTTTCACCTCCTCCGAAAGTAAAATCGGGTGTTGTCCGCCTCACCAGGAATGAGGTAAAGGATATTGGTGTTGATGAAGCGTTTTTTACACGGGTTGTGAAGGCAGGATTTGCCCAGCGTCGCAAGAAACTGAGGAACTCTATCAGATCGGCATTTGATCTTCAGAATGAGGATTGCCCGTTCTTTGATCTGAGACCCGAACAGTTATCGGTGGAGATGTTCATTGATCTGACAAGATGGGTGGATAAGAACCGGCGGATTGTTCAATAGTCGGGTTAAAGCTTCTGTATCTTTCAGCTTTTTTACCCCGGCCCTAAAGGGAGAAAGCTGAAAGACCGGTCTGACATTTGTAGTCCGTTTTAAAAAATTTTGCAACCCAGGGGTATGACTACGCTCTATCAAAAAGGTTAAACACGAAGGAGATTCCTCATTTCGCAAACCTGAACAAAGTGAAGGTTTGCTTCATTCGGAATGACAGTGCATTTTAGGTAGAGGAGTGGAGGGAAGCCGGGGCGTTTTGCCTTATCTTTCCGTCATGGATCATATTTTATTCAAAACGCCCCGGCTTCCCTCCACTCCCTTAAGACAAATGACTGTCATTCTGAACGTAACGAAGTGAAGTGAAGAATCCTGCCCGACAATAATGACTTTAATACATTCAAAGAGCCATAATTCCTGATTCAAGAATTTTTGCATTCCAGACATTATGACAACTAACTCAGTAGAGGCATTTTATTTATGATTACCAGGTTGTCATTTAAGATTAACCCCGGAGGGGGGTTATTCACCTTCAGCTCTTTCATAGCAAGAGACCAGGATCCTGGTTCTATAAGAACTTACATTGAATACAGAAAACCATTTGCAAATATATCAATATAAGCAAAGTATGAAAGTTGTCATTAGCAGGTTAAGGTTAATACAAGAATTGATCCGGGAACTTTTTCAATTAAAGGTATTTATTGCCGGATCCAGTCTCTTTCATAAAATGCATATTATCAACGCCTTTCACATCCATTAAAAAATTTTTGAAAAAAAGTCCAAAAATGAGGGTAACAATTTCGACCCTATCCGGATTAAACGGAAAAATGATTAAACCTTTTTAAAGAAATTTTTGAGATCGTATTTATTTTCTAAAAATGTATTTAGCTATG
>Ga0116156_10002934_pt1 | contig 15177 bp, 4 predicted proteins | sample AD_UKC045_MetaG_FD_89891 | JGI IMG/M metagenome (GOLD analysis project Ga0116156, IMG submission 89891) | Active sludge microbial communities of municipal wastewater-treating anaerobic digesters from USA - AD_UKC045_MetaG | ecosystem: Engineered > Bioreactor > Anaerobic > Digestate | place: USA... | reverse complement strand
TTCCAGGGTTTGGCCAACAGGGACAAGGCCAAGAATGAGATCAAATTGCGCACTGGGGACGGTGTGGAGGCAAGGACCTTGCGGATCGACGTCGAAGGGAGCGAGGAGTCCGATGAGGGAAGTAGTGAATGTGGTGATGGATTGGGTTTTCGTTACTCTTCGGCAAGATGCCGAAGCCACGGACCAGTCGCCGGTTGCGCCAGTAATCGTCCAGGAACTATCCGCAAGGAGGGCGGCATGCATGTAAAGCTGGGTTGCGCGTCCGGCCTGCGGTTCGATCCCGAAAAGTTCGATTTGGAGAGGATGGGTTTGAAGGCGCACGGGATCGATTGGCGTGAAGGTTTGCCCATCATCGCTGCTGATGAGGAGATCAAGGTACAGGTAATTGCCGCCGGGGGTGAGATAGCCCGGAATCAAACCGAGATTTTCCGCACCGGCGTCGAGGAGGCTTTCCGGGGTATCGCAACCAAATACGGCGATGAGCACGCCGAGTTCGTTGTCGTTAAGGACTTCGCGGGACGCTGTAATGATTGCGCCGGAACTGATATCGCCGGGAGGCGTGATTTCGATGGTGACCGGATCGTTTTCGGAAGTGAGGCCGAAGGCCTGCATGCGAATGCTCCGGGCGCACTCGTTTAAGATACCCGCGCCGAAGTAAGCATCCCCGTCCTGAGCAAATAACGAATTCAATGCAGTGTCCGGCAACCCATTGGGCTGGGTAGTGGCCGAAACAAGGGTGAAAGTGGATTCAGCGGTGAACAGTCCGCCCACGGTGTCTTCCACTTCGATGGAGAGCGTATGCAGCGTGCCGGAGGCGGAGGACGCGAGATGGGTGACCGATAGATCGTAGGGCGGTTGGGTGAAAGGTTCACCGAGGGGCGCGCCGTCCAGGAAAAATTGTAGGGAAACGGTATCCTCCGGACAATCCACGGTGGCCTGGAAGGTCATGGGGATATCTTGGGAACTCATGTGGATAATGCTGGTATTCACGGGATAAAGGATGCGGGCGGTGTTCAGGATGCAGTCGCAATGGACTTTTACAGTGCGCTGGGCGGCATCCGTGTTTCCATGCCCATCGTCGGCCATGTACGTAAGAGTATGGATGCCGGGTTCAGAAGTGGTGACCTGCCCTTCGACGGCGACAGGCAGATCCCCCGCGCAGGCGTCGGTGGCGGTAGCGCCGGGATCGAAAAATACCTGGCCGCATAATAGCGTCATGGAGGCCGGGCCGCGCAAAGTAACAACGGGCGGGACCTCATCATACACTTCGATGCTGCGCTGGACGGTGTCGGTATTGCCGTGACCGTTATCGGCGGTGTATTGAAGCACATAGACTCCAGGTGTGACGGTATCCACGTGCCCTGAAATCGTTACGGGAAGCTCACTCACACAGATACCCGTGGCTATGGCTCCGGGATCGGAAAAAGGCGTTTTGCATGCAATACGCATGTGGGGCTCGCCCAACAGGGTCACTATCGGAGCGCCAAGATCGACCACGTCTACTTGAAGCACAACTTGGACCGTGTTCGCAAGAAAATCGCTGGATTCATAAACCACTTGGTAGCTTCCGGATATGCTTGTATTCACCGGATTCGAGATGATCTGCACCGGTACCACGCCATCCACGAAATCCACTGCCTGGACCTCGGGCAGGATGAATTCACCGAGGCATTCAATGATTTGCGGATTTGGTCCCAGAATGCTGATAACCGGCGGCGTGCGGTCGAGCAATACGGTGTTTTCCACGCCCGTGGATTCGAAGTTCGGTTCCTCCTCTGCATCCATAACCACGTCTGCGGGTAGCCGTGGGATGATGGTGCCATCGCCATCCGCAGCGGTGACTTCAAGGCGATAACGGGTCGGTTCAAGTTCCGTCAACGAAAAGGTTACATTATATGCGGTACCGTCATTCACAAAGTGGGTGGCTTTGAGACCAATGGGCGGTTCACTAAAGATCACTTCAAAAGAAATAGGCAAGGTATTGGCGCTGGCTGGTTGACCTGTTGTTTTTTGGATGGTGGATGTGGGACCTGTATACAAGGTGGAGGCATATAAACCCTTGCTTATTAAGTTCTCAGGATAGGACTCGGGCATATATGCTTTATACATTAAACGTGCACCGGCCCAGAGTCCCGGACCATCCGTGATATCGCCCGGTGTGGAGCGTTTAATTACAGGACCGCCTGCGATGGGCACGCTGTAGATTTCCGGGATCTCATCAGTTTCCTGATCTGCCTGATAAGAAATGCATTGGCTGTCCCCCCGGATGGCAAATGATAACACGTTGCCTTCGGGGATTAAAGGGCTGTTCAATTTTACGGGCGCGGAAGAACCGGTGATGGGCACACAGAATACCTGCGCCTGCGTTGATCCGGCATCATAACCCCGGAAAACAACCCACTGGCCATCCGGAGTAATCGAGAAATTTTCACAAGCGGCGTAAAGCTCCGTCGGCTGAACACCACCCGCGATGGGGACACTAAAAAGCGCGCCATCCGCGCGATATACCACATAGTGTCCGTCAGAACTGATCAGAAATTCCGACACTTCACCGGAAGGATTCAATTGGACAGCAGGAGAAGATCCGTCTATAGGAACGCTGAATATATTGGAAGTTGATTCGCGGAAAACGACCCATTGACTGATGGAATCTATGATTATTGTATCAGCCGAAGAAATATGGAGGGTAGTGGGAGATTCGCTTCCGTCAAGAGGGGTACTAATAACTTTGTTTTCGCGATTGTATACAACCCGTTGACTGTTCGGACTAAAGGTAAAACCATCCGGTTCACCACATGCATCAATCTGTATCTTTTCACCGGTTTCATTATTGTGAGCAAACAGCTTTTCATATGAAGTATTGTAAAAGACCGTCCAGAGATCATCCGGGCTAAAACCACTAAAGTGTACACTATGAAAATCGACTTCATCTTTCCAGCAGGATGTGTATGATGCACTCCACAAAGTGAATTCCTTTGTTCCATTGAGATGCTTGATGCAAAAATAATAAGAGTATTCGTTACACCCGCCATCCATGCTGGGAGAGAAATTACTATAGCTATAACTTAACGGAATATATTGTGCTACTCCATCAAAATAAAACACAGTTGAACTACTAAAAAAACCACAATTGACACTGTTAGTTCGTCCCAATTTTATTGGGCCGAAGGAATCATTCAAACAGACACTGTAAAAGTCAGCGTATTCTTCAGTCTCATATACTATCCACGGCTTTCGAGGCACCAAAACTATTTTTGAGATATTGCCATCAGTACTGATTTTTTTAGGGGGATTTTTGTCCTCCAAAGAAACACTAAATAACGCTCCAAAATCAGCCTCGTCGCATTCTGCGTGATAAACTATAGTTTGCGAGTCCTCGTCAACCATGTATTCTATGATATTGTCTGGCGAATTGCGGGTTAGTGAGGCCAATGTTATCTCTTGTGGCAATGTTTGCTCATCAATTCGAACCCGGTAGATGTTAAAGCAATCTATTTCTTCTGTATCGGAAATGAAAGTGACGAATTGGCTGCTGGGATTTGTTTGAAAACAGGGAGTATAGCCTGAACAATCAAAACAGGCGTTTTTTGCATTTGCAATGAGCACTGCAGGATCATCCCCATTAATGGGGACACTATAAAGGTATCCTTTTTTTTCTTGTGCCGTGCCGCTTCGATAGATATATCTCGTTACTTGATACACAACCCGCTGACTGTTTGGACTAACTGAAAACGCATTGATGCTGTATGTGCTCTCTGTACTCAAGGGGGTATTAAGTCTCTGTGGAGAGGCAAAACCATCAATTGGTATTGAGTATAGTTCGGGATCTTCATTTTCTCGAAATGTGCTATATACCACCCGCGCACTATCGGGAGAGATAGAGAATAATGTTACCTCTGTCAATGGAGGAGTTAATCTTGTTGATAGTGCAGCACCATCCACTGGAACGCTGTAAAGATCTCCAATGCCTAGAGAATCCTGTTCGGCACAATAAACTACTTTTTGACCATCAGGGCTTATTGAAAATGACTTGACGTCTCCCGCTACAAGCAGTTGATCATTGATTTTGATTGGCAATGAATCACCCATCAATGGAACAGAAAAGAGTTCAATTACTTCATCTCTTTCTTGATCCGCCAAATATACTACCCTTTGACTATACGGCGAGATGGCAAATTCCGAGACATTTCCTCCTGTTATCAAAGGCGCGTTAAGCTTAATGGGAGTTCCACTGCCGCCAATCGTTATAGAATATAGTTCATCTATGTTAAGTGTATCCTGATCAGCAAGGTAGACTACTTGTTGGCTATCTGGAGAGATCAAAAAGCGTAGAACATCTCCCCCTGTGATAAGCGATGCATTAAGTTTTACAGAATGTGTACTGCCATCCATCGAAAGGCAATAAAGCTCAAAAATATCGTCTGTATCCTGATCGGCTATATATATCAATCGCTGATTATCCGGACTGATACTGTATGTTGCGATAGTTCTTCCGGATGTTGAATCTCCACTGACTATTGATGCCGTCTCATTACCATTAGTGGACACACGATAGAGAAACGAGGAGTTAGTATTTCCAATCCGAAAAACGATAAAGCTGCTGTCTGGGCTAATGCAGAAATCGAGAACATACTCGTCTGCATTCAATGGTGCATTCAGTTTCACGGGTGCTGCGCTGCCGTCGCTGGGCACACTATAGAGTTCAATAACATCGTTGGTGTCGAAATCCCCCCTATAGACGACATAGGCGCCATCGGGACTCAGTTTAAAGTCTTCAACATCACTCAAGTGTATTTCACCGGTGTCGAGTTTGGTGACTTCGACGCGGGCGGCGTGGGCAAGCGGGGCGAAGAGAAGAAGCAAGCCTATCAGGCTGCAGACCATTGACGGCAGGCTGCCGGTTCGGGATGGGAAAGAGGTTGGGCGATGGGGTTTAGGAATGAAACCACTGAAGAACACCGATAGACACCGATAGAGATACGTGAAGAAAGCAGGGTGTATCCCGTGAAGATGAGAATGGTGGTTTGGGTTTGAGTTACTTCGATTGGCCAAGTGTGTCATGGCAACATCCCCTCTCGCTAAAGGTCCCTCAAGTTTATCTGCACGGGGTGTCAACGCGGCACCCCGGTGGCGCACAACCCAAAAAAGACGTTACGCATATTAAAATATGGAATAATTTCTAATATCAATATAACCTACATTATCTTATTTGTCAAGATAAAAATAGAGCATACCCCAACATCCTTCCCAGTCCTATGGGTCTTATTGGTCTTATTGGTCGTATTGGTCCTATCCTCCCCCCCTATAGTTTCGCCTTCGGATGCCCTGCGTTCCGCATTTGCTTCCCCTTCGTTTCCCGCATTTACCTATACGCATGAGAAGGAGTAAAAAGCGGGAGCAAGCTCCCGCACTCCAAAGTACCCCTCGTTTCCCGGGTTTTGCCATTCCCACGCCGAACGGATTTCGGCGCTACCCTCGTTTCCCGGGTTTTGCCATATTGGCGCGGCGTGGACGCCGCGTCTACGTTTCCCCAAGCCGAATGGATTTCGGCGCTACCCTCGTTTCGCAGACTTTGTGATTTCCCCACCCCCAGTACGTCGCTTTCGGCGGAAGCGCCCTGCCTCACGCCTCACGCCTCACGCCTCACGTCTCAGGCCTTACCGTGGCTGGTAGTCGGGGCATTTGATGGCGTTGGGGCGCTGGGGGCGGAGGCATGCGGAAGGATGATCGTATTTGCAGTTATCGCAAAGGAATTCCGTGGGGCATCGGGTGCGGAGCCACCATTGGCGGAGTTGGTCGATAAGGGAGGGTGTTGACGTCATTTTTTCCTCTTGAACTGTTCGCGGTATTCGATGGGGGTCATGCCCTCCAGCCGCAGAAAGGTTTTGCCGAAGTTGCTCTGGTCGTCAATGCCGACTTTACTGCCTATTTCGGTGGCGTTGAATTTGGTGTGGCGCAGGAGGTCCTTGGCCTTGTCAATGCGGAGCCGGGCGACATATTCCGAATAGCTCATACCGAATTTCCGCTGAAGACGGTGCGTGATGGCGGAAGGGAGTTCGCCCAATTGGCGGGCCGCGTCTTTAAGCGTAATGCCTTCGGTCAAATGCTTTGAGAGGATCTTATTCAGTTCTTCATAGGATGCGGATGCCGCGGTTTTCCCGGTGGATAACTGTTCGAGCAGGCGCATGCCCGCCTCCAGCACGTCATGGTCATTGCGCGCATCCTGCAATTGAGTGAGGAACACGGGGAATATTTCCCATGCGGGAGCCGTGGTCATACCGGCGCGTTCGGCTGCTTCGAGGACGGCGGTAGTCAAGGAGAGCACGCGCGCCCGGCGCACGCCAATGCGCACTCGTGCGTGGGTGCGCGTTTCTTCGAGTGCCGTTCGGAGTTGATTCCGGACCTGGGTAAGGTCTCCGGCAGCCAAAGCCGTGGTGATCGCGTTGGCGGGCTGACCGCTGGAGGTGAATATCCGCTTCCGGGACCAGGCTTCTTTTTGGGGTTCAGGTTCGGGTTGTTCCTCCGGGAGGGTTTCGTCCACTCCGGCGATTTGATGCCACAGCATGGCAAGGGTGTCCACCGTCCATTGAGCCAGAGCGGGCACGGCGGAGGCGGGGGCATGGTGAATGTCATCCAAGGGAACCGGAAATTCTTCGGCCTTTTCGCCCGTCAGGTTGGCCAAGCCTTGCAGCGCGTCGAATTCCAGGGCCTGCGCCTCATTCGCGGGGACATACGGTCCGAAGGTCAGCATGAAATTCTGTCCGGGGATCGCCTGAATCGTCAGACAGGAAAATCCCATGTGGCATATAAACGGCAAGGCGCGTTCTTGACGCTGGGCTATGGCGGCGGCGATGAGCCGGGATTGACGGCACGCCCGGTGTCCATTGTGCAGATCCGCGACGTAGCGGCATGCCGCACAACTTCCGTCCCCGCCGATTTTCGGGCCTTCCTGATTGCGCTCCACATAGTGCAGGCTCAGGGGCATTCCGGCCGCATGCGCGGCGCGTTCCAGAGCCGCTTGCACTGTCTCATCGCGCACAAATTCCAAAGAAGTCATGACCACACCTCAAAGAAGGGCGTTGGCTTGTCTTGTTCGGCAATATAGAGTTGGGCGGGGTGACCGTGCAACACTTGCGCCGCCATTTTCTGGACCAGATCGGGCCGGTTGTTGTTTTCGCTCAAGTGCACCAACACCACGGTGCGCAATTGATCATGCAGCAGATCGTCCAATAACCGGGTCATATCCTGATTGGACATATGGCCGTTCCGCCCTCGGATGCGTTGTTGTATCTGCGGAGGGTACGGACCTTTCCTGAGGAGGTCGGGGCAGTAATTAGCTTCGAGGATCAACGCGTGCGAACCCGTCAGCCGTGCGCGCACCAATTGCGAGGGATGGCCGAAATCCGTGGCAAAGCCCAGTTTGGCGTGTGCCGAGGAAATGGTGAAGCTGACCGGGTCGGCGGCATCATGCGACACGCTGAAGCTTTGTACCGTCAAATCACCGACCGTAATGGACTCCCCGGCTTCGAAGCACTCGATCCGGGGCACATTGCCCACCACCGGCGGCAGGTTTTCCTTTGTCCCCTGCGTCATGAATACGGGCACCGCCTTTTTCCGGCCCAGCACGCCGATGCCGCTCACATGGTCCGAGTGCTCATGGGTAATAAAAATCCCGTTTAGCCCGTCCAGCGTTTCTCCCAGAGTGGAAAGACGGTTTTGAATCTGTCTCAGGCTGAATCCATCGTCAATCAGGATTTTCGTGGTGGCGGACGTGATCAGCGTGGCATTGCCACTGCTGCCGCTGCCCAATAATGCGAACCGAAACACGTACTAAGCCTTTCTTGCCAAACAGGAAGAAAGTATATTTTAACCACAACGATTACAAAGATCACAAAGACGTTTTTCCGGCTACCTCCTCAATTTTGCGCGGATTCGCTTTTTGAACATAAAGCAGGCGAGGGTAACGATGCCTGCGAGGAGCAGGTACTCGCCCAAGCCGTCTGTGTTTTTAGCAGGGCCGGCGTTTGCCTCGGCCGCTCTGCATCCAAAGAGGCGATCCCAGCAAGAACCCTCGCCCTCTTCATTTTCGTCCTTGGTTGCGCCCGGCAGATGGCTGGGCCGGTGGACGTGCAGATAAAAATCCTGTTCGAGTTGGTATTTTCCCTCGGCGGTAATGAGCACGCGGACCCAATCGCCTTTTGCGTCACGAGGCATGTTCCAAGTAATAAGACCCGTGTCCGGGTTAATCTTCATGCCATCTGGTCCTGCGGCTAGCTCATAGTGCAAGTCGCTTGTGGGGCCATGCACTAACACTTGGTATTCATAGGTATTGCCAGTGCCGTCAGTGCATTTCTCCGCGGTATCGCTTTCCACAGTCGTCGCATTCACAACCGGCGCCGAAGCGATCTGATAGGCGTGCTCTTCCAGGCCGTTCACTTGCTGCGGCGGATAGACATGGACTTCAAAGGATTGGGTGTCAGAGAGGGCGGGGTCTCCATTTTTAGTAAGGCGAACGGTGACCGCATGAGCGCCTTCTTCCTCCTCGCCGGGTGTCCATGTGATTAATCCGCACTCCGCATTAATCAACATGGTGTCCGGGGCCGTGTCGAGCGACCATACATACGTGCCGAAGTTTACGTCCGACAGGGTGGGTAAATAGGTATAGGGGAATGTGGCGGTTGCGGCTTGGTTAGGGGTGGACACAATATGGGGAACCGTATTCGCGCCCGGCGCATGCGGGATGATTCGCACAATGTCTGCCGGATAGGAGTGGCGGTGTTCCGTATCCACCGCGACCACTGTTACTAACAGGGCATCATCGTTTAGGAGCCCGTCGATGGTTGCGCCCAGCGCAACCTCCTCAGTTGAAACAAAGAATCGATGGTTAAACTGGCCGAGGTCTTCGTCTGCTTCCTTGTAAAGCACCAAATAACCCAACAGATCCGGTGTTGGGCTTGGTTCCCAGGAGATGTGAAACTTGCCGTCATCGGGGAGGAACTGGATATTCGTTACCGGTTCGGGCGCGCCATCGGGCACAACGCTGATTGTGTCATGCGAGTGGAAAGAGAATGGCGCATTGACTCCGTCATCGACTTCGAGTCGGACGAAATAATCTCCGGCATTTACATTAAGCGCCGATGAATCAAGCGTATAGGCGCCCATATTGCCGGATTCATGCAGGGTAGCCACCAGGAAGCCATCCGAACCACTGCGGTCGTGATCCAGAAACAGGCGGACTAGCGGTGAACTTTCCGAATCATGATCTTCCCAGGAAATCTCATAGGTTCCTTTTTCCTCTCCGGGCGCAATGGAGGTGATCTCGCCCCAGGGCGCTTCATCCTGGAGCATCATGTCCACTGTAAAATTGCCCAACTCCGCGCTGTTATTCACGGTTACGGTGTATGCGCCCTGGACCGGATTCAGCAATACGATTACCTGCTCCCGTGAATCCGGATTAAACCGGCTGTAGCCAAGATGGTTGTCGAAGCCCGTGGGAAGCGCTCCGTTGGCGGAGTTCAGGTTTTTTCCTTCCGGGGTTGCCACGGTCATATCCACCTTGGCAGCCTCCGTGTTCTCATAATTAAGGCGGAACAGCGCCGCTGGCACTTCAGAGTCAATGAAGTAGTCCGCTTTAAGCGTGCCATTCTTGGATATACCGAGATTTTTTTGCGCGCTTCGGATTGGATGCGTCGAAGCGGAATCCTCTGTCCACCAGTTAGTAAGCACATAGAAACCACCGTTCTCCGCGCCGGTTTTGATGGGGGCTTCAATGGGGATTTCCCAGGGATTGTACGGCCCGTGTTTCGTCCACTCGAAATCGCCGGAGGCGGCTTCAAACCTGAAGCCGAAATGGACTTTCACCGCTGGGATCGCCGGGGTGCACACTTGAGGGATGCAGGGGGGAGTCCAGCAGCTTGAATGCCAATAACAATCGCAGGGATAGGGGAAGATCCATGCCCAGCAGGTGTTGTCGCAACTCCACCAACTGAAGCAGAGGGCCGGGAAACAAATTTCCGGCGTGCAGATGGAGGGGATTGCGGGGGTGAGTACGACATCGAGGGAGCCCTCAAACTCGGTGTTCGCCAGGCATGCATGGGCATCGGCAAACGTCCATCCGCCCACGACCGGCACACTGACGGGGATGCCGATGGTTCCGCGCAGGTCTCCATGAAATCCGCTGGCCGAGACGCCCGCGTCGAAGGAGCCGGTGAAAATATCAAGGGCATTGAAGGAGGCCCCAATATCGAAATAATAGGGCGGGTCGTAATAGGCATGCACGGTGTTCGTGGTGATGGTGTTCATCAGCAGACCCGTGCCGTCCACTTTCAAGCTTCCGTCATGGATGCTAAAGGATCCGACGGCGTCGAACGCGTAGAGAAAGTAGGTGCGCCCGCCAATGGTGAAATTGGGTTTCACCACAATCTTCATGGTGGCGCTTAGCGTGGAATTTCCCCAGTTTACGGGATTGCTTATTCCATACTCGTTGGCAATGCCGCCTCCCAGGGAGTATAAGGTAAAGACCTCTCCGACGGGGATATTGAGCCCTGTGGCTGTCAGGTTAATCTTCGTAATATCGGGGAGCCGCACGCCATTGATCTCAGGTCCGAGGCCGTCTTTAAGCTCTAGGGAACCGCCGATGCCATTGCCCCATGTGGGGAGTTTGACAATGCCGCCGCCGCCGTACGTACCTGTGTCCGGGTGAAAGTCCAAATAGACGCGTTTGATCTCGACCCCCTCATTTACGATATCGGGGAGTTCGAAGTGTCCGCCGAGGATGGTGCAGGAGTTGTCGGTGAAGGTGAAGTCCACACCCTCTTTCATGCCGCCCAGGAAACCGGGCATTTGAAACAAGCAATTGGTCCGGTATCCGTTCTCGGTCCGGGTAATCTTGGACATGGTGATTATCTGGCCGAAGAATCCGAAGAATCCTTCGCGGATACTTGTTGGCTCGCCTGGCTTGTCCATCACGACGTCTTCAAGGCGCAAATACCCGAGGACATTCTTAATGCCGCTGACGAAAATGGTTTTGTATTGTCCGCTGGGCAAGGTAAGGAATTCGTCATACATAACGTACTTGGCATCAGGCACATTAGGAAGGAGGTACTTGCGATCCGGACCGCCCAAGCCGGCGACTTCTTCGCTGAGCAGGGCATGATCGTACAGGGCCACTGAAGAGACCGTTATTATTCCGTCGCCGCCGTCATTATCGGCGAAGAACAGTGCATAGGGCGATGCGTCGCTGGCAGGCGCCAGAGCGAAGGGCCCATCCTCCCGGATGTCGTCTGATCCAGAAACAGTATCCCAGAAACTGGGTTCCGTGTGAAGGCAGTTTGTTCCATTCACATAGAGGTCAACCGCGCCGCCGGGCCCCTCAAGGTTTACCACCATGGCGATGCGGAACCATTGGGAGGTGGGCAGGGATGTTGTCGCATAGCCCATTCCAGGGCCGCCTGCTTGGCCGCTTAGATTAATGGACAAAACAGCGTCCGCAGTGTTGGCTGGATCAGGCTGGAGCAGCGAGTGGAGACTGGAAAAAGAGTCCACTTTCAAATCCACAATAAGGGTATAGGCATTGACCTTGCCGCCGCCACTCGCGGCAAATCCATGCACGCAACGGTAATAGCTTCCCGGTCCAATCGTTACGGCGCCGTCTCCGCCCTGAATTCCTGCCGTCACCGAATGGCTGCCCACCAATTCCAATGGATTGCCTGCCGAGGCCGCCAAGGGGGCATCGGGATTGTCGAATTCCCACAAACCTTGTGGCGCGGGGCGTGCCAGCGCTGAAACAGAAAGCACCCCAAGAACGGCTAAGAAATGGGGAAAAAAGAAATATCTCCAGACTTTCATGACGTCCCTCCTTAGGCCTCCTAAGCCCGTTTTGAGAGCAATTACAGTGACATCATTTATATGTGGCGAAATGCATTTAAACATGGTTTGGTTGAGGATTCAAATTTTCTCAGACTTGGGACTCCAAACGTGACGGGGTTGAAAAACGGATTTGTTGAATTGACAGTTTTGGGGCTGGCGACTATAATCAAAGTGGCTGTCAAAAAACTTTAAAGTGGTAAAGGATATTGCGCCGCATGATGCGGATGGAACACAGACAAACGCTGGCTCAGAAGCAGACGCAGCAGCTTATGTTAACGCAGAAGATGCAACAGGCGCTGCACATTCTGCAATTGTCCGGTTTGGAGTTGGAACAGTATGTACAGCAGGAACTGGAGGCGAATCCGTTTCTGGAAGTGACGCAGAAGAGTGAAGAATTGTCTGAGAGCCCTGGAGAAACCCAGTCCGTTCCGGAGGCGCCTTCGTTTGATGAGGAGCCGTTTGATCTGGACAGTTTTGCGGATCAGTGGGATATTCGGCGCAGTGAGGGCCGGGACCTGAGTTTTAACCGGGAATTATTCGACAAGCGGCAGTATTATGTAGACAGCATCACGCAGGGGGAGTCGTTGCGGGCCCATTTGTTGACGCAGATGCGGATTGCGGCGGAGAACGATAGTGTATACGCCATTGGGGAGCGGATTATCATCGGTGATATTGATCACAAGGGCTATTTCACGGGCGATCCTGCGGCGATTGCCGTGGAACTTGAGGTTTCAGAGGGGGAGGTGCGGCATGTTTTGTCCCTTATCAAGCGTTTTGAACCGACAGGCGTAGGGGCTAGCAACACGGCGGAATGCCTGTTACTGCAGATCGAGGCATATCATCCCGAGGAGGAGGAGTTGAAGATCCTGGTGCGGGATCATCTGGATGCCCTGTTGCGCCGGCAGATCCCGCAGATCGCCAAGGCGATGAAGGTGAAACCGGAGCGCATCGAGGAATTGCGGGGGATGCTTGCGGGACTTAATCCCTGGCCGGGGCATGAGTTTGAATCGGAGCCCACGCAATATGTCACGCCTGATCTGGTGGTGGAAAAAGTGGATGAACGGTTTATTGCCCGGCTGGTAGAAGACCGCATACCGGTATTGCGCGTGAATGATCTCTTCCATGATGAAGTGCGCCGGGGCTCGGTGACACAGGAGGAAAAGGAATACATCAAGCAGAAGATGGAGTCCGCCAACTGGCTGGTGCGGAATATCGCCCAGCGGCAGCGCACGCTGCTGCGGGTGGCTCAGGCGATTGTGGAGGTTCAGGAAGCGTTTATGGAAAAGGGGGTGGAACATATCCGCCCGTTAACGCTCATGGACATAGCGAGCATTGTGGGGGTGCATGAATCCACGATAGCGCGCACGACACGCGGGAAATATGTTCAAACCCCGCAAGGCCTGTTTAAGCTGAAATACTTCTTTTCGCATGGCCTGAGCACGGACAACGGGGTGAATCAGTCCACCAGGAGCATCCAGGCGCTGATTAAGAAGATCATTGATACGGAAGACAAGCGCAAACCGCTGAGTGATCAGCAGATTGCGGACATGATTCAGACGCAGGAAGGGGTGCATATTGCCCGCCGTACAGTTACGAAGTACCGCGAAGCCATGGGCATTCTGAAAACGTCCATGCGGAGACAGTATTAACGGGCATTTTCCAGCCTTTTCAACTATGTATTGCGCTGGTGACCGCCGCTATTATCATTCAGGGCGCATTTCAGAGGGATGATTCTTTCAGATGGGGAACGTACTGAAAAAATTATTAGCGGCGAGGAATATGCCATGAGAAGAAGCCCAGGAGGGCGGTTAGAATAAGGGTAAGTATCATGTCGCCCTTGGCGTTTGCGGGGAGAGCGCCTGAGCTACAGCCTGGATTGCTTCCGAAACATCCAGGTCTCTCGCCCTCGCCCTCGCCTTCAGTATCGCCTTCTCCTTCGGCTTGTCCTTCGCCCTCTGCAATGCCTTCTTCATTGCCTTCTTCGCCTTCGAGGGTCCCTTCTTCGATGCCTTCTTCGGTACCTTCCATTGTGCCTTCGCCTTCGCTTATGCCTTCTTCTTGACCTTCCTCCGGTGAACCTTCGGAGGGCATGCCTTCGAATGTGCCTTCTTCTTCGCCTTCTTCAATACCTTCTCCGGCGCCTTCAATAGCGCCTTCCGCTTCGCCTTCCTCACCCTCTTCATTACCTTCAATTGTACCTTCGCCTTCGCTCTGGCCTTCAATTTCTCCTTCGCAGCATCCTTCTGTCATGCCTTCAATCATACCTTCGGAGGGTAAACCTTCACCTTCACCCTCGGTTTGTCCTTCGCCTTCCACCTGTCCTTCTTGCGCTCCTTCTTCTTGGCCCTCGTCTGTGCCTTCCCCCTCAATTATGCCTTCTTCTACGCCTTCGGGTTGACCCTCCATCACGCCTTCTTCACCCTCTTCGGCACCTTCAATTACGCCTTCGCCTTCTTCACCCTCTTCAGTACCTTCAATTGTGCCTTCGCCCTCGTTTACACCTTCGGGTTGACCCTCCATCGCACCTTCGCTTGCACCTTCAGTGTATCCTTCGATCAGACCTTCGGCTTCTCCTTCATTATCCACGGTCAGGCAGAGGTCGTCGAGGGAGATATTGCCCAAGCCGCTGGTACTGCATTGGAATCGCAAGGTGTGCTGTGCGCCGTCGGCGAAATCGGAGACATCCAGGAATACAGGCGCGTATTCGGCATACGAAAGCCGTTCCACTTCGGTTACTTCACAAAGTACATTGCCGTCAATGAAGACCTGGAACGTGCCAAGGGATATCCACCCGATCCAGAGGTAAAAGGACAGCGTGGCGGGTTCCAGGGCCGGGATGGTGATCAGTTGGGTGATGGAAACGTCGTTCCCGTCGGGATGACCGCCCATCCAGCACCACCACTCCCCGGAATGCGGGCCAACCGTGCCGCCGCCGTCGCCGCATTCGTCAATGGAGCATATATGCGTGCTGCCATAGGTGGCTTCCTCCACCCAACTTGCACTGGGGGATCCCTCCTCGAAACTTCCATCCACAACGATATTGCCCGGACATATGAACTCCCCTTCCCCTTCTAACGAGCCTTCCATGTCTCCTTCTGAAGGTTCGCCCTCTCCTTCCTCTTCCCCTTCTCCTTCGACAAGTATCCCGTCACAGGTAATAACATCGGGGCCGGAACAATAGGTAAGGCCATTATCCGAATGTTGGCAGATCCGCACTGGGCAATTGCCCTGGGTTTCTCCTCCCAATACCCATAGTTTATTGTCATATACCACGGAGGCCGGTGACCAGCGGGGCACACAATTCGTAAC
>Ga0116156_10002925_pt1 | contig 15200 bp, 12 predicted proteins | sample AD_UKC045_MetaG_FD_89891 | JGI IMG/M metagenome (GOLD analysis project Ga0116156, IMG submission 89891) | Active sludge microbial communities of municipal wastewater-treating anaerobic digesters from USA - AD_UKC045_MetaG | ecosystem: Engineered > Bioreactor > Anaerobic > Digestate | place: USA... | reverse complement strand
CTATAATGCTTGCTAATGGACGTAATTGTAATAAATAATTCTTATCATATCTATAGTAAAGTTAATGTGGGGGCATAGCAATATTCAAAGAGAAGTTACAATATTCAATAAACAAAGAAAACAATAACAGTTCTTAGGCCTTAGTGTTTAAAACTTAGTAAAAACCAATGAAAAATATAAATTTAAAAAAAGTTTTACTATCGTAGCATTAATGACCCCCGATTGCCAATCAAAGGTTGGCGAGGAGGGTAGGCCGAACTCATCCGAATAATCCAAATTAATACTAATACTGCAATATTAATTTAAAAAACCAACTAATTAATCAGTTGGTTTTTACATTAATTTTTTATTTAGAGTAGCGTGTTATTAGAGTATTAGATAATTATGTTTTTACTCTTTATTTTTTATAGTTTTAATTTTATCACGTAGTTCGGCTGATTTTTCAAAATCTCAATTGGCAATGGATTTTTGTAATTCTTTTTCTAAATAAGCTAACATTTCTTTTGAATGTTTTTGGTTATAAACAATTTCATCGTCACCTAAAAATGTTTTTGAAATAGATTTTTTAATGGTCTTGGCAACTATTTTATGTTTTTGGTTATACTCTTTTTGATATTGTCGTCGGCGATCAGTTTCTTTGATAGTTTCTTTGATTGAATCGGTTAAGGTATCAGCGTAAAGAATGGCTCGACCTTCGGTGTTTCGAGCTACACGACCAATTGATTGCAGTAGAGAAGTTTTGTTTCTTAAAAAACCTTCTTTGTCAGCGTCAAGGATAGCAATTAATGAAACCTCAGGCAAATCAAGACCTTCACGTAGAAGATTAATACCAATCAAAACATCGATTTTACCGGAACGTAAATCATTTAATATTTTTGGTCTTTCCAATGGCTTGATATCGGAATGTAAATATTTAGTTTTGATATTTTGGTTTTGTAGAAAAGTAGATAAATCTTCAGCGGAAGCTTTGGTTAAGGTTAAAACTAGAGTTTTATCTTGGTTTTTGATTTGTTTTTTAATTTCTTTAATTAAATCTGGAATCTGATTTTGGCAAGGTTTAACGATAATTTTGGGATCTAAAATACCAGTTGGTCTAATAAGCTGTTCAACGATGTGGTTTTCCGATTTTTTCATTTCGTATTCTCGAGGCGTAGCTGACATAAAAATAGTTGGCGGAATGATTTTTTCAAATTCAGAGAATTTTAAAGGGCGATTGTCAATAGCTGAAGGGAGGCGGAAACCATATTCTACTAAAGTTGATTTTCTAATATAGTTACCATTATACATACCTTGGATTTGAGGAATAGCGATATGACTTTCGTCAATGAACAGTAAAAAGTCATTTCCAAAACGAAAATGATAATAATCAAGCAAGGTAAAAGGCGGATCGCCGGGTTTCTTAAAAGATAAGTGACGTGAATAATTTTCAATGCCTTCGCAATAGCCGGTTGATTGTAACATTTCAATATCGCGATTAACTCGAGTTTTTAATCTAAAATATTCAGTATGTTTATTTTGCTGTTTTAAAAGTTTTAAATGATCTTTGAGCTCTTTTTTAATGTTGAGTATAACTAAATCAAGCTTTTCTTTATCAGTGATAAAAAGCTTAGCCGGATAAAAAGTAAATGATTTTATTTTTTCTTTATTAAAATCTGTTTTATTTTTGATGTTTAAAAAATCTTGACCTTGGTTCTGAATATTATTAAATTTTTTAGAAATTGATTTTATTTTATTTTTTTCAAGCTCGATTTCAATAATTTCAAGGCCATTGGGAAGAAAAACCTCAATGATATTTTCTCTAAATCTAAAGAAACCAGAATCGGAAAGATTTAAGTTTTTAAGAGAAAAATGGATAGTAACTAAACGTTTAGCCAATTCGCTGCGAGTAAATTTATCATTAATGTTGATAGTAAAAGAGGCTTTATTAAAATTTTCTGGGCTGCCAACATCGTAAATTGCTGATACCGAGGCAACAATAATAATATCGTTATGGTTCAGCACACTGGTGATAGCGTCATGGCGTAACTCTTCAATATATTTATTAATTTTTGAATCTTTACTTATATAGGTATCAGTCGAAGGCAAATAAGCTTCTGGCTGATAATAGTCATAGAAGCTAATAAAGAATTTAGTTTCGTTCTTGGGAAAAAAAGTTTTGAATTCGCTAAATAATTGAGCGGCCAAGGTTTTATTGGGCGATAAAATTAAAACTGGTTTTTGAATTCTTTGGATTACGTTTGAGGCAACATAAGTTTTGCCAGAACCGGTAATGCCTAAAAGCGTTTGGTAGTTTACGCCAGCATTTAAATTTTTAGTTAATTTTTGTATAGCTTGTGGCTGGTCACCAGTCGGTTGAAAGGGTGATTTTAGTTCAAAATTACTCATAATTTTTACTTGATTTTAAGGTTTTTATTTGATATTATGATATTATACTATAATATTTATTAAAAATAAAGCACAATGCAAAAAATTAAGAAATTTGTCAAAAAGATATATAAGTTAGGAATAACGCTTTGGCATTATTCGTGATCACTAATTGGTAGAATAATTTTAACCGGTGTTCAAGACAAAATGGTGATAGTTGGTATTACTGGCACTAAGGGCAAAAGTTCGGTGGTTAGTATTTTGTCTTTTGTGTTAAAATCATTAGATATTAAATATGCAAGTTATTCAACATTAGAGATTAGCAGTAATCAGGGCTCGGTTTTGAATACTCAAAAAATGACTATGCCGGGTCGATGAACATTGCCAATGTATTTTCGAAAGGCTTATAAAAATGGAGCCAGAGTTGGTATTATTGAGGTTACATCATCAGGGCTTTCGCAATTTCGAGGTGATGCTTTTAATTTTGATATCGTGGCAATTACTAATTTGCAAAAAGAACATATTGAAATCCATGGTGGTTTTGATAATTACAAACAAGCAAAAGGGAGGTTATTTAAACTTTTAACGCAATCAAAACACAAATTTATTGATAATAAAAAGATTGAAAAAGTTTCGATTGTAAATTTTGACGATGAAAATAGCCAATACTATTTGGATTTTAAAGCAGACAAAAAATATATTGTTTCTCTAAATGAAAATAAAAATAATACTAAAATCAATATTTTAAATCTAAATTTAATTAAACCAGAAAATTTAGCTATTGATGCTACTGGTCTTCATTTTAATTTTGAAGATATCCATTTTGATGTTAATTTATATGGTACATTCAGCGTTTATAATGTAATGATGACTTTAGCAATTTTGAAAGCTCTAAAGGTGGATATGGCCAAGGTGGCAGAAATTATAAAAGATTATAAAGGAACGAAGGGTAGAATGGAATTTGTCAAAACCAAAACTAACAAAAACGTAGTAGTTGATTACGCTCATACCCCCGATTCGTTGAAAGCGGTTCTTACTACTCTAAAAGAAATGGGTTTTAAAAAAATTATTAGTATCGTTGGGGCTTGTGGTGGGTCGCGTGATAAATGGAAACGTCCAGAAATTGGTAAAATTGCTGGCAATTTGAGTGACTACGTGATTGTTACCAATGAAGATCCCTATGACGAAGATCCCCATAAAATTATGAATGCTATTTATGCGGGAATTGAGAATAAAGAAAAAGCCAGGATTATAGCTGATCGTATAGAAGCGATTCACAAGGGAATTGATATGTTAAATAGCGATGAAGAAGTGTTAATTGTTACTGGTAAGGGCAGTGAAAAAGTAGTGATGGTTAAAGGTGGTATGAGAGGGTTTACTAAACAAGATTATGCTGGTGATTATGAAGTGGCTGAACAATATTTAGAAAAAATGAATTAAGACCGAATGATTTTTTAAGATTGTTAATATGGCTGAAGAAAATAACGAAGCAAAATATAAACTTGAGTTTGTTAAAAAAGAAAAAGATATTCTTGCTTTCTGAGAAAAAAATAATATTTTTCAAAAAGTTTTAGAGGCGCGTAAAGATGCTCCTTATTTTACGTTTTATGAAGGACCACCAACAGCGAATAATAAACCAGGAGTTCACCATGTATTAGCTAGGGTCTATAAAGATTTATTTTGTCGATATAAAACAATGCGAGGGTTTTTGGTAAATCGTAAAGCCGGGTGAGATACGCATGGATTACCAGTAGAAATTAGTATTGAAAAGAAGTTAGGTTTTAAAACTAAAAATGATATTGAAAGTTATGGCGTGGATAAATTTAATCTAGAATGTAAGAATTCCGTTTTCCAATATATTAAAGATTGGGAACAAAACACCAAACAAATTGGCTATTGAGTAAATTTGGACGATGCCTACAAAACCTATAGTATTGATTATATGGAATCAGTGTGGTGACTATTAAAACAAATCCATAATAAAAATTTAATTTATAAAGGACACAAAGTTTTACCATTTTGTCCAAGATGTGGTACTGGGCTTTCGAGTCACGAGGTTGCTCAGGGTTATCAAATGGTTAAAGATCCTTCGATCTATATTAAATGTAAATTAAAAGATGCTCAAAGGATTGGGGTTGATAGCGCTAGTATGTTGGCCTGAACAACTACGCCTTGAACCTTAATGGCCAATGTGGCTTTAGCTATTAATACTAAAATTTCGTATTCTTTATTTAATGTTGATGGTGAAAATATTATTTGTCATTTGGATTTAACTTTGGTTGATTTTTTGAAAGACAAAAAAGTGGAAAAGATAAAAGATATCAAGGCTGAAAGTTTGATTGGTTTAAAATACGAGCCACTATTTGAAGATAAAGAAGCTTATAGTCAAAATAAAAAGATTTACGAAATAGTTGAAGCGAGCTTTGTGTCGAGTGTTGATGGTACAGGGGTAGTGCATATTGCTCCAGCTTTTGGTGTTGATGATATGGAATTGGGCAATACCAAAAACTTAGCAGTAATTTTGAACGTGGATGAAAATGGCAAACTAATGGATTATGAAAATATTTTGCCAGCAGCAAGAGGTGTATTTTTTAAAAATGCCGACCAACTAATTTTTGATAATTTGAAAGCAAGAAAGATTTTGCTTTATGGGGATATGAAGGGGACTGAGCATGAGTATCCATTTTGTTGACGATGTAATACTCCACTCATTTATCGAGCTAATGAAAGCTGGTTTATTAAAATGTCATCGCTCAAGGAAGAACTATTAAAAAATAATAGTGGTATTAATTGAGAACCGGATTATATTAAAGACGGTCGGTTTGGTGAATGATTAAATGATATTAAAGATTGAGCTTTGTCGAGAAACCGCTATTGAGCGACACCATTGCCAATTTGAATTTGCGAAAAATGTGGTCAGCAACAATCTATTGGCTCAGTAGAAGAATTGAAAGAAAAAGGTAAGGGATTAAATGAGAGTGAATTACCAATTAATACCATTACTGGCGAAGTTGATTTGCATCGACCTTATATTGACAAATTTTATATTAAATGTGAATGTGGAGGTAAAATGGTAAGAACACCAGAAGTGATTGATTGTTGGTTTGATTCTGGTGCTATGCCTTTTGCTCAAGATCATTTTCCGTTTAAATATGATGACGGCAAGACACTGAAAGATATTAAATATTATCTGGAAAAAGGATTTCGTTTTCCAGCCGATTTTATTTGTGAAGGTATGGACCAAACTCGAGGTTGATTTTATACTTTGTTGGCTATTTCTACACTTCTTGGTTTTGGCACGGCTTATAACAACGTCGTGACTTTAGGTTTAATCTTAGATGGCAAAGGTGAAAAAATGTCAAAGTCAAAAGGTAATGTTGTTTTTCCCGAAGAATTGCTTGAAAAGTATGGGGCTGATTCATTGCGATGATATTTGGTTAGCGTCTCAAGCGCCGGCGATTATAAAAAATTTTTAGAAAGAGATTTATTAGTTCAACAACGTCGCGTTATTAACACTTTTTTCAATGTTTTTAAATTTTATGAAACGTATGTAAAAAATAATTATCAAATTAATTTAGATGCACAAAAAATAATTAAAAATTATAATACTGGCGCGGTTTTAGATAAATGATTAGTCAATAAAGTTGAAAAATCAAAACAAGAGTTTATTAATGTTTTAGATAAATATAATGCTTATGCAGCGACCAAAATTCTCGATGAATTAATTGATGCTTTTTCAAGATGATATTTAAGACGATCGCGCAAAGTAGTTCAAAATAATAATATTAATTCGGCTACGGTTTTTGCTTGAGCCATTAAAGAAATTGATAAGATGTTGGCTATTTTTTGTCCATTTACAGCTGATTTAATTTGAATCGAAGGCGGGTTCAATATTGATTTTGAATCAGTCCATTTAGATAAAATTGAAATGTTGGGTATTGAAATCGATGATAAACTATTGACCAATATGCAAGTCATTATTGATTGAAGCACACAAGCTTTAAAACTTCGTCAAGAAAAAACAATTAAAGTTAGACAGCCACTCGCGTCGCTAACGATAAAAAATAAAATAGATTTAGATAGCGGATTATTAGAAATTCTTAAAGACGAAATTAATGTTAAAGAGATTGTATTTAACGAAAAAATTAATGAAGATATGGTTTTAGATGTTAGTTTAACGTTAGAATTAATTAATGAAGGTAAATATCGAGAGCTGGTTAGATTAATTCAAGATTTACGTCAGGAGCTAAATTATAGTCCCAACGATTTGATTGATTTAGCAATTGTAAAACATAACGACAATGAGTTTTGAAACTTGGTAAGTCAAAATATTAAAAAAGATGTAAAAATTAATAATTTTAGTTTTGAGCAGCTTAATAATTTTGAGGTTGAAAAAGCAGTGAAAAATGATTTGTTTGATTTTGTAATTCAAATAAAAAAATTATAATGAAGTTGTTTCAACGACAGATTGAGAATTTTGTTTGCGAAAATTGTGGGGAAAAAGTTTTGGGCAATGGTTATACCGATCATTGTCCAAAGTGTTTGTATTCAAAACATATTGACATTAATCCTGGTGATAGGCAAAGTCAATGCGGTGGGCTAATGAAACCTATCGGGTTTGAAATTAAGCATAACCAATACATTATTAAATATCAATGTTTAAAATGTGGATATTTACACAATGTGAAAATGGTTGATAGCGATAATTTGGATATGTTAATTAAACTTTAAAATAATTTACCCCCCGCTTTTAAGAAACAGGTTTTCTCTAAAAAGGAGCGTGTTAAATAATTTAATGGTGTAAGTAAAATGACCTCGTGAGTTAGTTGAGTTTATTGGTGTGATTTTAGATATTGTTTGACTAATTCTCGTTAAAGCATCTTATATAATTTAATTGCCATTCTTTTGATGTCTTTTGACAATTGTATTAGTTGTAAATTTTTTCCAATGGAACGCCGCCTGGCGGCGTTCCATTGATGTTTTCAAACAGGCCTATTTTTATTAAGATTTCACTTAGATTTCTTAATTACTTAACCATATCTTTTCACTTAGATTGTATATTACTTAATTTGGGGGGTTTACAATATCGCAATTATTTGATATAATTAGTAATTAGAAAGGGAATGATCGGCTTCGATAGGGAATTCTCTTTATATAATGCAAGTCAAGGATGATTTGTTACCTTGCTAATCATCAAATCAAACAACAAATGCCAACAAATATCAACCTGCTTACGCTTTAGCGTAACTCGTTAACGGCAACCCTTAAAGTTGATGCTCGATGGGCTTTAAGGTAATTTGGCGAGCTATATTAAATTGTGGTTAGAACAATTTAAAGAAAAATATCTAAATCGGATTAATTTGTTTTGTTTATTTTTTAGAATTAATCTTAAAATTAAAAATAATCTAAGCTTGTAGATTTATGTAAGGAAGTTTCTTAGACGCGGGTTCGATTCCCGCCATTTCCACCCCCACACCCAGAAAGTTTAATTTTGGCTCTATAATTTGTTAATGTAATGTTTACCACTCACGAATCAAAATTAAACTTTTATGAATTGCTAAATTTAGCAAAATTATTCTAAAAACATAAATGTTTTTCACATATATATAGTTTATATCATTAATAATTTAAAATTTTTATAAAAAAATGACTGATTACACAAAGAAAATAAGATTAATCGGTGTGGATGCAAAAATGATAGGCGTGGTTGAATATGGTGAAGCCGAAACTATGGCTCGTGCTCAAAATTTGGATTTGATTTTAGTTACTCAAAACTCAGAAATCCCAGTTTATAAGTTAGGTGATATTAAAAAAATGCGTTATCAAGAAGAAAAATTAAAACGTAAAGAATCAAGAAAACAACGAGGCGATGTGATGAAAATAATCAAAATTAGTTTCAATGAAGGAAAGCATGATATGCAAACCAAAATCAAAAAATTAGAAGAATTTTTAAACGATGGTTTAAAAGTCAAGGTGGTAATGTTTTTAGCAGGAAGAGAAAAGAGTCATTTTGATTTAGCTTTAGAAAAAACCAAAATGTTTTTGAGTATGATACCTGTTGAATATAAAACCGCCTCGGAACTTAAAAAATTAGCTAATGGCTTTGAAATAATTATTTTTAAATAAAAAATTAAATTTTGAATAATGAATCGCAATTTTTATGCTAAAAGAATAAGGGTAACCAAAAACGATAAAGTTTTGCGTCGAGCTAGTAATATTGCTCATACCACGGCTAGCGATAGACCAGTTACAAAACAGCGTCGAAAAAGAAAAACAACACTGTCTAAAGCTTTTTCCAGAAAAGTGCTTAGAATTATGAGACAGAAAAAATAACAATCAATAAATTATAATATATGGCAAGAGTAAAAACAGGTGTCGTATCGAAAAAACGAACCAATAAAATTTTGAAGCAAACCAAAGGTTTTCGCTATGGTCGAAAATCTAAAATTCGAGCTGCCAAAGAGGCATTATTGCATGCTGGTGAACACGCAATTCGAGGTCGCAAAGAAAAGAAAAGAGTGAATCGTTGTCTTTGACAAACAAAAATCAATGCTTTTGTGAGAGATAATGGTTTGACCTATAGCCAATTTATTAAATTGCTTAAAGCAAAAAATATTGAATTAGATCGAAAGGTTATGGCAGAATTATGTAACCAAGAACCAGAAGTTATGAAAAAAATTGTTGATTTTGTTCAAAAATAATACAATAGTAAAAAACAACGAAGAAATATTCGTTGTTTTTTAATTTAACCTTGATTTTTTTGGGGTTTTGTTTTATACTATAGTAAATAATAATCTATAATTTTAATGGCGTGATCTCATAAATATATCAAAAATCGCAGAGCTTTTTCGTTGATTGAGTCGTTGGTGGCGATTTCTATTTTAATGATAGGTATTTTAAGTGCTTTTATTTTGGTGATTAGAACTTTGGCGAATACGCCTCATATTCAAAGCCGATTAATTGCTACTAATTTGGCTCAAGAAGGGGTAGAGTTGGTTAGACAAATTCGCGATACTAATTTTATGCACTCAGAGAACAATTTTAGAAATAATTTAGCTGATGGTGAATATCAAATTGATATTGAAAATAGAACGTTAGAGAGTTTTGACCAAAATGATTTTTTGAAATTTGATAGCGATGAGAAAAAATATGTTTATTCTACAGGGGACAATTTACCATATTTTTTCAAAAGAAAAATTGTATTGAGCAGTGTGGAAGGAAAAACAAATGTTTTTAGAGTCAATGTAATTATGACCTGATGTGTTAGGCGCAACGAAACCCAATGTCAAAATGAACCAACCTACACTTTAAATGTTGAAGATTATTTGTATAATTATTATGGTTCGCCAGAGTAAGAATATAATATTCTAATAAACTAATACTCCCATATTCTAACAATTTTAAATAGTCAATACACAAAATAAAGCCAAATGTCAAATGTCAAATGTCAAATGTCACAAATCCCCCACACTAACTTTACTATAGATATGATAAGAATTATTTATTACGATCACGTCCATTAGCAAGTATTGTAATTCTAACGTAAAGTTAGTGTGGGGGCAGGCGCCAGTCAAAAATGAAAATTACAATATCCAATATTCAACAATCAAAATAATACAAAATAAAAAACTAAGTCAAAAATTAAAGATAACAATAATGCCAAAAACAAATCTAAAAAAATCATTCACATTAATTGAAGCGTTAACCTCGGTGACGATTTTTATGATTATTTCCACAATTTTAATCAATATTTATGTGGCTACGGTCAGGGGAGAAAGAATCGCCTATACGATTTTACGAGATAGTGACACTACTCAGACTGTTTTGGAAACAATGTCCAGGGCTATTCGTATGGGCAGTGATTTTGAATTGGTAGGGAATACAAGTTTGACTTTTAAAACTGAGGAAGAAGGTAAAAAGTTTTTTACGATGTTTAGATATCAATATGATGATATTGAACAAAAAGGCTGGATTGAAAGAGTAAAATATATTAATCAGGCCGATCTTTCGTTGCCGAGTGATTCGGTTATTAAACCAGGGGATGTGATTCGTTTAACACCAGACAACATGAATATTGATGATTTTATGTTTGAAGTTTTTGGCGAAGCGGGTGAACAGAAAAATGTTTTGATAAAATTTAGCACCGTGTCAACCGTGTATAAAACTGATTATAAAACTTTTGTGCAAACGTCAATTACGCCCCGTTTATTTATTACTAATTAATTTTTTTTATGGCTTTTAAAAATATAATGTTTAAAAAAAGAAAAGCGCAAGTATTTTTAATGAGTTCGTTGATTTTAGCCAGTGTGGCTGCCTTAGGGTTATCACTGGTGAGTGTTTATTTGAAGAATTTACGAACGGTATATCAAATTTCGGAATCAACCAAAGCTTTCTATCTGGCTGATGCTTGTGCCGAATGACGACTTTACAATAAATGACAAAACAGTGAAGATGATAGTGAAAAACCAGTTTTTACTATTGACAATGGTAAGAAAATGTTTTATTGCGAATATGACCAAAATTACGAATTGCCAGAAAATAATCAAATTAAAACAGTCGGCTTTACGCCTTCGGTTCAGCGGGGTATAAATATTTATTTTCAAGATGAATTTTTTGATTTTTAAGTACTGAAAATTTAATATTGATTAAAGCTGGATTTTTAAATAGCCAATAGGGTTTAATTAAAAATAATTTAATTTTAGCGATGGCAAATATTGATATCCAAAAACGAATAGAAAAATTAAAAGAAGAGATAAATTATCATAACTATCTTTATCATGTTTTGGACAATCCAACTATATCGGATGAGGCCTATGATGATTTGTTTAAAGAACTTCGAAAATTAGAAGCAAAATATCCAGAGTTGAAGACCGATGATTCACCAACTCAAAAGGTGGGTGGCAAAGTATCGGATAATTTTAAAAAAGTAAAACATCAAAAAAAGATGTTGTCTTTAAATGATGTAAAAACTAAAGAAGATTTTGTTGATTGAGAAACAAGAGTTAAAAAACTTATAAAAGAAAATAAACTAAAAATTAATGATAATTCAGAATATTATTGCGAGTATAAATATGATGGGTTGTCGATGTCTTTAATTTATGAAAATGGGAAATTAGTATTAGGAGCAACTCGAGGTGATGGTGAAGTGGGCGAAGATGTTACGAATAACGTAAAAACAATTAGAACGGTACCATTAAAAATAGCTAATGACGATCAGCTAAAGGAAAGTTTGCGGAAAAATAAAATCGAATATTTATTTAGTGAAATTAAAAAAACTATGAATAAACGAATTGAAGTTAGGGGAGAAGTAATAATTGAGAAAAAAGAATTCGAAAAAATTAATAAATCTCAACAAGCAAAAGGATTAATGATGTATGCTAATCCGCGTAATTTAGCAGCAGGTTCAATTCGTCAACTTAATCCTAATGTAACTCGAGAGCGTAAACTGATATTTATTAGTCATAATTTGGTTACTGATTTTGGTCAAAATAAACACAGTGAAGCGCATTATATTTTAGAAGCATTAGGGTTTAAAACTTATAACGAAGCAAATAAAATATGTTTTGGTTTAAAAGATATTTTTGCTTTTTATGACCGAGTTTTAGCGAACCGAAATAATCTTGATTTTGAAATTGATGGGATTGTTGTTCAAGTTAATGACCTCGATGTTTTTGAATCATTAGGATCGATTGGTAAGGGGCCAAGGGCGGGAATAGCTTTTAAATTTCCACCAATGGAAGGGGTTACCAAAGTTTTAGATATAAAATTGCAGGTTGGACGAACCGGAGTTTTAACACCAGTAGCATTTTTATCGCCGATTGTAATTGGTGGTGCTAAAGTAACTCGATCAACTTTGCACAATAAAGAAGAAATAAAAAGGTTAGATTTGAAAATTGGTGATTCGGTGGTAGTTACTCGATCAGGTGATGTTATTCCCAAAGTATTAAAAGTTTTGACTGGCTTACGATTGGGGAGCGAAAAAGAATTTAAAATTCCCCAAAAATGTCCGTTGTGTGGCTCGAATATTGTTGAAGACGAATCGGGGATTTTAATTAGATGTCCTAACAAAAAATGTCCGGGTCGGAATGAAGGGTATTTAAATCATTTTGTTTCGCGCCAAGCGTTTGATATTAAAGGTTTGGGAAGTAAAATTTTAAAGAAACTAATTGACGAATGCTTAATTACTGATGTGGCCGATTTATTTGATTTAGAAGAAGGTGATTTAAAGGTGCTCGAAAGATTTGGAGAAAAATCAAGTCAAAATATTATTAATAGCATTGAACGGGCTAAAAATATTAATATTAATAAATTTATTTTTGCTTTAGGAATTTTAAATATTGGTAAAGAAAGCGCTGAAATTATTGCCGATAGATTACTCCAGGTCGGTGATATTAAAACCCCAAACGATTTGTTAAAATCAGCTAAAAAATTAACTCAACAAGATTTCGATGATTTGCCAGATTTTGGTGAAAAAATGGCGGAAGGAGTTTTTGAATACTTTAATAATAAAAGTATCGAAAAATTATTTGCTAAGTTGGATAAAACCGGGGTTAAAATTTTAACCAACAAAAAAATTGTTAATCAAAAGCTTAAAAATAAAACTTTTTTGTTTACTGGTGAATTAAAATCAATGTCACGGCTTGAAGCTCAAGCTAAAGTTAAAGAGAGAAGTGGAGTGGTTAAAGAATCTGTTACCAAAGATTTAGATTATTTGGTAGTAGGTAACGAGCCAGGTAGTAAATTGGAAAAAGCTAGAAAATTGAATATTAGAATTATTGAAGAACCAGAATTTTTAAAATTGATTAAATAAAAAAACTGCCATCGGTGAGATATGAAACAAATCATTCTCTGACGGTATGGGATTCCCCCCCCCACTGTCTTTCAATGTCTTTTTTAAGCATGTGCACTTTTGTTGGTCTGTGCCTACAAAAAGTTTGCCCATACAAACTTAGGGGTTAGCACGCTAATGTACTATATGATCATATACTATCATAACAAGTTTGATTTTAAATTGATTTTATGTTAAAATTTTAGGTGTAATATATAAATATCAATTTATGAATTTAATCGAAGATTTTAAATACCGTGGTCTTATCAATCAAGCTATTGATATTGACTTATTGGAAAAGCGTCTAAAAGCTAGTCCAATTACTTTTTATTGTGGATTTGATCCATCAGCTGATAGTTTACAATTGGGAAACTTGTTGGTAATTATGACTGCTAAGCGACTTTCAAAATATGGGCATAAACCGATTATTTTAGTTGGGGGGATGACTGGGTTGATTGGTGATCCAGCAGGTCGTATGGAAGAAAGAATATTACCAGATGAAGCTTTGGTGTTTTTGCGAGTCGAAAAATTTAAAAATGAAATATCAAGGTTTTTTGATTTTCAAAATGAAGCCGAGTTAGTTAATAATTATGATTGATTTCGAGATTTTAAGTTTGTCGATTTTTTGAGAGAGGTTGGTAAGCATTTTACCGTTAGTTATTTACTAAATAAAGAATTTGTCAAATCAAGAATTGATAGTAAGGAGGGAATATCTTATGCTGAATTTTCTTATGGATTGATTCAGGCCTATGATTTCTATTATTTATTTAAAGAATATAATTGCGAGATGCAATTAGCTGGATCAGACCAATGGGGTAATATTACTAGTGGCGCCACGCTAATTGACCAGCTAACTGGCAACAAAGTGTTCGGATTAACATTGCCAATTTTGACCGACGAAAATGGTAAAAAATTGTCAAAGAGTTTCAACAACACCATTTTTCTTAATAAAGAAATTACTAAACCGTTTAAATTTTATCAGTATTTTATTAATTTGGCTGATGAATTAGCTTATCAATGAATAAAGATGTTTACTTTTCTAAGCAAAGAAGAAATTGAAAATATGATTAAAACGCAAAAAACTAAACCAGAAACAAGATTGTGCCAAAAATATTTGGCTAAATACTTAACGGATTTTGTTCATGGCGTGGACATAACTGATCGAATTGAAAAAATTACCGAAGTATTATTTAATGGTAACATCGATAGTTTAGATGAAGAAGAATTTGAAGAAGCATTTGCTGACGTTGAACAGACCTCTTTAAAAATTAATGATTTAAAAGATATTGATTTGCCAGAAGTTTTGGTTAAAACCGGTATTTGTGCTTCCAAACGACAAGCACGAGAAGATATAGAAAATAAGGCAATTAATATTAATGGTATTATTTATTGTGATATTAATGAAAAAATTACTGCCGATAAAATTTTGTTTGATAAATATATAGTAATTAGACGAGGTAAGAAAAACTACTTTTTGGTAAAAGTAAATAGTAAATAGTAAATAGTAAATAATAAATAGTAATTAGTAAATCAATAAAATGAGATGCTATGGAACTATTTGAACTGGAAATTTATAAAATAGCATTACAATTAAGCGACAACGCTTGAGAAATTTATAACAAGATGAATAAAAACGAGCAAATTATTATAGGCAGTCAATTTATAACGGCCATTAATTCTATAGGAGCAAATATAGCAGAAGGATATGGCAGATTTCATTATTTAGACAAGAATAAATTTATGTATAATGCTCGCGGATCACTTATGGAAAATATTTTTTGAATAGAGCAACTAAATAAGAGATGTGTAATAACTGATGATGTTTTTAAATCGTTAAGTGAGAAATTAAATGATGAATTATACAAATTAAATGCTTTTATAGCGGTTACAAAAAGACAAGCGACGCAGTAACCAGTTACCAATTACTAGTTACCAATTACTCTTTCTACCTTTACAAATCCAAGATATTTTGATATAATGATTGTTAATAAAGCAATGTAATAATTTT
>Ga0116156_10002918_pt1 | contig 15220 bp, 14 predicted proteins | sample AD_UKC045_MetaG_FD_89891 | JGI IMG/M metagenome (GOLD analysis project Ga0116156, IMG submission 89891) | Active sludge microbial communities of municipal wastewater-treating anaerobic digesters from USA - AD_UKC045_MetaG | ecosystem: Engineered > Bioreactor > Anaerobic > Digestate | place: USA... | reverse complement strand
GTTCTCGATACAGCGCGCGGCGTATGTAGCTAGGCGGGTCTTTTTGCGTCGGTCGAAGGTGTTGATGGCCTTGATCAGCCCGATGGTGCCTATGGATATCAGGTCGTCAGTATCTTCGCCTACCACGTCGTATTTCTTGACCACATGCGCTACGAGTCGCAGGTTTCTCTCCACCAGCATAGCGCGGGCGGACTCGTCGCCGGCCTCCTTCCGCTCCAGCGCCTCTCGCTCCTCCTCTTCCGATAACGGCGGCGGGAAAGCGCCACCGCCCGACACATGCGCGTGCAGGAGCATGATGCCCCTGGCCAGCAAAGACGCCAGAGCAAGCAGGCCGCTTGCGACCACAATACGCCACCTCCGTCTCGTGATACAGACTCAGCTTATGAGACGGATGGCTTCATCGTGCACGTCCGCGCCCCGCACCCGCGGCGTATTCGCAGATGTCTCCGAAAACCGGCGCGGCAGCGGCGGCGCCGGATTCAGGTCCTTCGATGAGAACAGCCACTACCAGCTGGGGCGACTCAACTGGAGCGAAGCCCACAAACCAGGCGTTGAAAACCGGCGATCCCGAACCGTCCACCCGGCCCGTCTGCGCAGTGCCGGTCTTGCCCGCCACGTCCATGCCGCCCAGCGCAGCGCTGGCAGTCCCGCGTGAGGCCACCTGAGCCAACATCTCCCGGAGCGCGGCAGCTACATCGGCACGGAGCACACGATCGCCCGATGCCTCCAGGGGTTCGCGCGGCTTTGCCGCGGCCCGCGTTATGCGCCGGCCGTCAGGCCCGCACGCCTCAAGTACGAGCTCCGGACGGCACGCTATGCCTCCATTGGCGACAGCGCACATCATCACCGCAGCCTCGAGCGGAGTGATCTGCACCAGAGATTGCCCAAGCGCGAGGTTGGCCAAGTCCGCAGGACCCAGCCTAGTCCGGCTGTGCGGCAGTACGCCGGCGAGGCTGCCGGGGAGGCGCACCGCGCTGGCCACGTCAGGATCGCTGATTCCCAGCGCGCGGCCGAAGTCGAGTATCTGTTGGGCGCCAAGCTCAGCGGCAGCATCAATGAAGGAGGTGTTGCGTGAGTAGATGAGAGCGTCTCGGAAGGTGATATCGCCATGTCCGCCGCGTTCCAGCGCATGGCATCTGAAGATGTGTCCGCCGGCTTCAATGCTGCCGGTGTCGGTGTAGACCGAGTCAGGGCTCCTAACGCCTGTAGACAGGGCCGCCGCAGCTATCACAACCTTGAAGATCGACCCCGGGTAGTATGGGCGAACGGCTCGGTTTATCATGGGTGCGTTGGGCTGGGTAAGGGATCTTGCCACATCATCCGGATCATAGGATGGTCGCGACGCCATGGCGAGTACCTGGCCTGTCCATGGGTCCATGACTACCGCCGCTCCGGCCATGCCAGGCGCCCGGCTGTCCAGAGCTTGCTCAGCGCGCGCCTGAAGGCCGGAATCAATCGCCAACCTCACCCAGCCTGCAGGCTGCCCCAAGGTCAGCCTGCGCGCGCCGAGCCCCGGTATCTCCTGCCCGCGTGCGTCGCACATCAGCCGCACGACCTCGCGAGCATCGCCGCCACTGCTGCCACTGCCGCCTAGCGCCCAGTCGTACGAGACCTCGATATCCCCGACTACATGCGATGCCAACCCCAGGTAACGCGATGGGACCGATAAGGGAACGATTCCGCGTACAGCGTCCGCCATCGCTGCGACCTCGGCGTAGGCTGCCGGCGCAAGATTGACTGCGCGAGGAGTGCCGGCGCGCACGCCCGGGCCGGGGATCAGCTCATCTAGGCGCCGCAAGGCATCGTCCTGCCCCGACACAAGAGACGGAAACACCACGACAGTAGCCCTATTCGGCCACGAGGAAGCGGGTGCGTCCGGCGCGCCGGCCAGAGGTTGCATGTTCCTGTCGAGGATCTGCCCACGGATGCGCGAGACCACAACATCCACTGAGCGCTGCTGCACAGCGCGAACGGCGAGATCGGGACCGCGCACGAGCGCGATCCAGGCGCACCGCCCCAAAAGGGCCAGGAAGCACATGATGATAGCGGCCTGCACCATGGCAGGCCCTCCGGATCCGCGAGACGGACGGCGGTTCATCGGCGGCAGCCCCCCGCTGCTGCACAGCGCGTGTGCAGTTCTCAGCAGTATTCTGCCCGGGGGCGGCCTTGGGCTTTCGCGGTGCGGAGAGCGCTTTTGGCAGGAGGCTAGTTCTGCGAGGCTACCTGGGCGGAAGAACGCCCAACAGGGCCTACACTGCCGACTTGAGACGGGCGATGAGAAGCTCGATCGCCACTCTGTTGAAGCCTCCCTCGGGGATTATGACATCGGCATATCTCTTAGTAGGCTCCACGAATTGCAGATGCATGGGGCGCACGACGTTGAGATACTGGTCCACAACTGAGTCGAGAGTCCTGCCCCGGTCCTGGACATCCCGCATCAGCCTGCGAATGAAGCGCACGTCCGGGTCGGCGTCGACGAAAGCCTTGATGTCCATCAGCTCCCGAATCCGCGCGTCCTCAAGGACCAGTATTCCCTCGAGTATCAGGACGCCGGCGGGCCTGACGCACACCGTATCGGAAGTGCGCGTATATGACTCGAACGAGTAGACCGGTCGGTCTACTGCTAGCCCGCTGACCAACTGCTCTGCGTGGTCGATATAGAGGTCGGTATCGAAGGCGAACGGATGGTCGTAGTTGGTCTTCAGTCTTTCCTCGAAGCTGAGGCAGCTCTGGTCTCGGTAGTAGGCGTCATGTTCCAGCACGGCCACGGCGTTGCCAAACGCTTCGGATATCGCCCTCACCACCGTGGTCTTGCCCGATCCTGAGCCGCCGGCTATGCCGACGACTAGTACGTCTCTGGCCATTAGGTGCAAACCCCCTGGTTCTTGCCTACCTGCCTGCCTGTCTGCCCAGTTTGGCCTGTCTTTCGATCCTGGCCTTGGCCTGTAGGTGATCGTTATAGGTGCGGCTGAATACGTGGCTTCCATCATTGGATGCCACGAAATAGAGATAATCGACTGGCTCAGGATCGAGTGCCGCCCGCACCGAGGCCAGGCCAGGGTTGCATATAGGCCCCGGGGGCAAACCAGTCACCAAGTAGGTATTGTAGGGCGATTCAATCGCCAGGTCTTCGTTTAGGAGGTGCTCCTTGGAAACCGGCAGAATGTACTGAACAGTCGCACAGCTCTGCAGTGGCATCGAACGCTTGAGCCGATTCAGGAAGACCCCGGCCACAATGGGCCGTTCGGACTCAACCCTGGCCTCTCGCTCCACAATCGAGGCGAGGATCAGTGTCTCCCGCTGTGTGAGGCCGTTTGGCAGCTTGGCGTCTGGAGCAGACGAACCGGCGTCGGCCGCGGCGCCCAGAGCCGCCTGCACTGTGTTCTCATACCGACGCAACATGGTCTGAACGACCTTCATCGCCCCTACACCACTGGCAAACTCATACGTGTCGGGAAAGAGATAGCCTTCAAGCGACACACCTTTACAGATGAACGGGAAATCGGCGCGGAGCTGCTCCGGCGGGTCGTCGGCGAGCGCGAGCATCTCTTCCTCCGCCGCAACACCGCGATCGCCCATGAGCCGCGCGACCTGCCTTGAGGTCAACCCCTCGGGCACTGTGACCTTGATCGTCATTACCTTGCCCGATGATATTCGCTCGATTATCGATACCATGCTGTCGCCGCGCACGAACTCGTATTGGCCGGACTTCAGCGAAGACGCCTTCCCGGATGCCCGCACCGCCAGTCTGAACAGGCGCTTAGAGCCGATCAGCCCATCGCGCTGCAGAATCGCAGCGATCTGCGAAGCGGGCGTTCGGTCAGGTATGGATACGATTACCCTCTCGCCGCGAGGCCCGGGCGCGAACCACCCACTGGCGCCCAACAGAGCCAACCCCATCGCCACTAAAGCCACGGTGGCCAGAACCAGTACTGCCGCCGATACGCCGTGCCGATTTCGGGGCTTGTTCGTGCCGGTCTCAGCCATAAGTCCCTCCACCTCACCATCTGCCGTCTGCGAAGCGCTATGAACCATTACCCATTATAGGTCGCTGGACAGATCGGCGCAAGGAAGGCCCCCACACGGGGGGCCTTCGTTAGCCAGGCATGGAAACGGACGGATGGAAACCGGGTAGACGAGACTAGTACTCGTCCTCGTCGTCATCCTCATCGTCATCGTCATCGTCGTAGTCGTAATCGTCCTCTTCGAACGCTTCAAGAGCCTCGATAACCCGCTCGTACTCCTCATCGTCCTCGATGTCGCTGAGGTACTCGTCGCCCTTTTCGTCGACTTCGTACTTCATGATGATGGCTTCCTCGCAGACATCCTCTTCGTCTTCCTCGAAGCACTCTACGGGAATGAGCACAGCGTACTTGGCATCGTCAATCTCGATGATCTCGTCGATTGCGTAGTCGCGCTCTTTGCCATCTTCTTCTACGAGCGTAATGATGTTCTCCTCGTCTGGCATGCTGATCACTCCAATCTGGCCCTATTTGGTCTGCCAAGGCAACATGATATCCCCTTCGCAGCCTTCTGAGGCAAATGCCTGCGGGCCGTGCCCGCACGAAACGCCAATCGCGGCAGTTGCGACGGATCAGCGCCGCGACGCCAGGTTGTCGAGATAAGCCTGGAGTATGATCGCAGCGGCTGTTTTATCGATTACATCGCGCCGTCGTTTGCGCGACAGATCGGCCTCTATCAGGACTCTCGATGCTTGGGCGGTGCTGAGACGCTCATCCCACGTCACGACCGGCACCGATACGGACTCACTCAGTCGGTGGCAGAACTCCTCGACTCTCGCAGCGGCCGGACCATGTGTGCCGTTCATGTTCACCGGAAGGCCCACCACGATTTCACCGGCGCCGACCTCCGAGACCAGCTCGACCAGGCGGGCGATATCGTTGCCCCATCCTTTGCTGCGTATAACCGTGTGGGGCGAAGCCACCAGGCCCAACTCGTCACACACAGCGACGCCAATGCGGACCTTCCCGACATCGAGCCCAATCCGAACCAAACTGTGCCCTCCTAGACCACCTTTATGCAGAAGTCCCTGCAGTAAGCTACACAGTATCCGCAGAGCACACACTTATCCGCATCAACTTCCGCTCGCTCGGCGCCAAGCCTGAGCGCCCCATGCCTGCAGGATTCAACACATGCTCCGCACTTTGAGCACCACTCTTCTATGAGCAGATGCTTTTCTCCTGCAAGGTATCGAAGGACTTCATCAGGCACTTTGAGGCCCGATGCGATGGCGACATCCGCGTCCAGTTCGTCGCTGCTCTTGGCGCCAATCGCCATCGAGTGCACCGAGTCGTGGCCGAGCACCCATTGTATGGCCTCGGGCACCTCTCTAAATAGATGCCCACCTCCGAGGGGTTTCATGCTGTAAACACCGGCCCCCCGTCGGCTAGCCGCATGGATCGCATCGGCCATCTCAGCCGTGTTCCCATCTATTATACCAATCCCGCGCTTGTTGAAAATGGGGTGGACTACATCTATTTCGCGCATTGTCGAAACGGCCCTCACAACCTCAACGGTGTGCGTGGAGACACTGGTAGCCCGGATCAGACCCTCCTGTTTCGCGTCAAGAAGGCATTGGATTGCGTCGGCATGCCCCTTCAGTGTTAAGCGGCTTTCCTGTTCGTGAAGGCCGAAGATGTCGATGTAGTCCGTCCCCAGTTCCGTCAGCGCGCGCTCGAGGCTGCGACGCATACCGTCGTAGGTGTAGGCATAACACCTCGATGCGATCACGACCGACTGTCGCGGTATCCCCCGCATCGCGCTGTGCAGATGCTCATACGTTCCATACAGCTCCGCGGTATCAAAAAAGAAGACGCCCATTTCGACAGCGTGCTTTATGAGCTCGGCCCCGCGTTCCACCCCAATGTCCGCCTGAAGAGGGCCCATGGTCAGTGTGCCCAGGCATACTCGCGACACTCGTATCCCTGTGCTGCCCAATTCCCGAATGTCCAAATCCAACCACCTTCAGTCACCGCCCAGCGCCTCCCACGGCCAGCTCGTCGGCGGCATACCCCAATATGGCCAGTGTCGGCATCATCGCCAGTGTGGCGCAGGCTACTACGCCTGAGTCGTTTACCGCCATTGCCGCAAGCGCTCCTGCGAGACCGCCCATCAGCGCGGCGTACAAGGCGTAATGATCGCGTCTGAAACGCTGAAAGACGCCATGCGCGCCGGCAGCCATCGCCCCCAGGATGGCCAGGAACGCGATGAGAACCTGCGTCCAGGCTGTGTATCTCAGCAGACGGATGTTCATGGCCAGTTTGCGCATGACCATCACCGCCAATTGCCCGGAACCTCCAGCATGCTGCGTCAATGTACGCCACGCCCGTCCGATGTGAGAGGACGTGGGGCTGTGCGCATCCCACAGTATCAGGAGAGCCGGAACCCCCAGTGCAGCGAGGCATACGCCCGCCATGACAGCTCGGCGCGCGCGGCGCAGGCGGGTCGAGCCGGGTGACACTGGGAATCGCCCAGCGGCCATGATCGCGATGACCGTCAAGGTGACGGCGGCCGAGACCATTCCTCCGAAGTTGGCGCCTATCGAAGGGTGCCCCAGCATGATCATGGCGGCTGCCGCTGCCACCGCGCTCGGCCAGGCCATACGCGCAAGACCCGCTCCAGCCACTGCGGCCGACCCCACCAACACGCCCATGAGCTCGTTGCCGATTCCATAATACCTCGCGCCAAGAACTGCCGAATGGCCCAGAAGGCTTGTCGATGCGAGCTTCCCCCCACTGACCGCATCTGCGGCGACCACGATTGCAGTGGCCGCGCTGAGCAGGACGACCGACCGCGCCGCCGAGCCAGACACGCGCACCACCAAAAGCGCCGTCGCCGCACACCCTGCTATGAGCAGGATGCTGGGCCAAACTGCGCCGTGGATCCCAACTACCGGCCCCGCCAGCAGCACAAGGGGCGCGCTGCCTGACGCAACTAGGAGTGCCCGCACCGGCTGCACTGCCCACCTGGGCACACGGCCATTAAGCACGATCATTCCCAGCAGCGCAAAGACTGCTGCAACAAGAAGCCCGATGAAAAGGCGGAGAACAGGCCCGCGGGCTTGTGCCGCCTCAACCAGCGACTGCTCCATGAGCATGACCAGCGCCACGTGGTCCGTCGACCCGCCAGGCGTGTCTGCCTCGCCCGCCGAGCCCGGCAGCCTTCGCGCCTGCGCGCTCGCAGCTGCCGCCTGGGTCATGGGCGTGCCATCGCATTCCCAGGCCAGATCGACGCCTAACCCCGCAAGGATCGTCGGAGCGATGTCCAGGTTGGTCACGAGCCCGGTTCGACGCGTAGTTGGGCTTGTGAGCAGACCAGCTCCGTACGACCAGCCTGCGATGGCCACCGGCGCCAGCCCCGACACAGAGGACGGAGAGACAAGAACGTAGGCCAGCTGCTCGGAAGGAGGCCCGATAACCCTCTCCAGCTCTGCCAAAAGCGCATCAAGGCGTTCATAGCACAGCCCGAGCTGCACATCGTAGGCTCCCGGCGACAGGTTGGCAGAGTACCTTCGCAGGCGGGCGAAATCACCCATGTCCAGCACGAACAGTGCCACGGGCGCAGCCTTGGCGTCTGTCGGAACGTCCATCGCCGCTGCCGCTTCAGCCATGGCGCGAACATCGCATACGACTCCAAAGGGAGCGCGCGCGTCGCCGGTTGCAGTATGAGGGCCAACATCCGACCAGGCCACCGCGGCACGGGCGTCCATGGCGACTAGCACGGCGGGCCGACACACCAGCTCTCGGTCGTCGGAATTGCCTATTGCGGCAGAGGCCATGCCGGCGTGCCTGAGAGACTCGCCGAGCAGGCCGGGCCGGCCTCTGTAGGACGACTCGGCGTTGGCACTCGTGAGCTCGGGCCCGGCGATACATACCGCCGTCGTCGCCGGCAGCCCGGAGCCTACATCGCTCTGTTCGCCCCATGATGTCAGGCGTCCCGTCCGGCGAAGATAGATGTCGACAGCCGCCTCGCCGCGAAAGACCTCATTCAGGCCCATACCATATCCGGCCGACTCAGGCGCAGTCATCCTGCGCCCCGCCCCCAGTGTTGCGCAGGCCGATAGAAGCGGGTCTCCCCGGTCCGCAGTCCTGACGTTGGCCGATCCCACGGAAGCCGCAGATAGGAAGCTGGCAAGTGCAGGCCCTCCGCGAGCGCGACAATCGGTCCAGGTGAGGCCGTCCGCCAGTATCACGACGGCTCTGCGCCTGAGGCGATCGTCGCGATCCGCAAACCCAGCGCCCCTGTCGCCGCCGGTTGCATAGCCGCCTGCATAGCCGCCAGCTACCCAGGCCAACAAGACCGCGGTCAGTACGACCGCGGCCACTGTGTGCCCGCGCAATCCACTATTTGCGCAGATAGCCTCGGACCAGCTCCTCAATGATTTCGTCCCGCTCCACCTTGCGGATGAGATTGCGAGCGCCCTTGTAGCTCGTGATGTATGTAGGGTCGCCCGAGAGCAGGTAACCCACGAGCTGGTTGACGGGATTGTAGCCCTTCTCCGTAAGGGCGGCCGTCACCTCGGTCAGCACTTTCCTGACCGGAGTGACCTCTTCTGCCCCCAGAGCCGGGTACTTGACCGTCTCATCCCAATGCCCAGTCATCGAAAACACCACCTCGGGCCGGTAATAGTGTTCACAGAACGAAGACGCCGGATGCTCCGCCTTCACATCTGATGCGACGCCTGGTGCGCCCGCACTGCGTCAACCCCGGCAGCGAGCGCTGCGTCGAGCTTGGACACGTCACGCCCGCCCGCCTGCGCCATGTCGGGCCTGCCGCCCCCTCCGCCGCCTGCCGCTCGGGCAGCTTCCTTCACGATCGCGCCGGCATTGTATCCAAGCTCAACAAGGTCGCGGGTGACACACGCCACGAACCCCAATTTGTCACCGGTAACCGCGCCCAGAAGGACTATTCCAGAGCCGAGCCTATCGCGGATCTGATCCGCCAGATTCCGCAGGCTTTCGGCATCGGGCGCCTCCACAGGCGATGCCACCACAGCTACGCCCCCAACCATCTCGCGCCCCGCGACAATTGAGTCTACACTGCCGGCCGCCAGGCGCGATGTGAGACGGTGAACCTCGCGTTCCTCGTCATGCAGATCCTGAATGAGCTTATCGACACGCACGGCCACAGAGTCTTCGGAGACCTTCAGGATCTCGGCGACTTCGCGCAATGCCGCGCGCGTCCGGTTCGCGTAATCAAGCGCCCCGAGGCCCGTAACCGCCTCAATGCGCCTGACACCGGCTGCAATGCCGCCCTCCGACACTACCTTGATCATGCCGATGTCGCCCGTTCGGGCCACATGCGTGCCCCCGCAGAGCTCGAGACTGACATCGCCCACACGCACGACACGCACGACGTTGCCGTATTTCTCGCCGAACAGGGCCATAGCCCCCATACGGTGCGCTTCGTCCAGACTGGCCAGGCTGACATCTACGGGGATGTTGGCCAAAGTCCATTCATTCGCCAGCCGTTCGACGGCGGTGAGCTGCTCCGGCCCCACTGCCTCGAAATGCGAAAAGTCAAACCTCATGCGCTCGTCGTCGACCAGCGACCCAGCCTGTTGCACGTGAGACCCCAGCACCTCGCGGAGGGCTGCATGAAGCAGATGGGTCGCGGTGTGATTGCGCCGCGTAGCTGCGCGGCGCGCCTCGTCTACAGAGGCGTTGACCACATCGCCCGCGGCCAGATTGCCCCGCATCACCCGCACCGCGTGCACCACGGCGTCTCCCAGCGGCTTGCTCGCGCCTAGAACCTCGGCAACGGCTCTTGCGCAGCCGTCATCATCATCGCCCTCACGCCCGCCCTCGCCTGCGGTAATGAACCCGGTATCGGCCTGCTGACCGCCGGAGGTGGCGTAAAACGGCGTGCGGTCCAGCACGATCTCTCCCTGTTCACCCTGGTAGAGCGCCTGCGCAGACGCCCCGTCGGGGCCGATCACGGCGATGATGCGGGCTTGTTGGGCTAGACTGTCGTAGCCTACAAACTCAGTGGTCGCTTCGCCTATGGCCGCATGGTACCTCTCCGACGCCTCGTCTAGGTACGCATTATCGCCCCGAGCAGCCCGCGCCCGATCGCGCTGAGCCTCCATGGCCTGGTCGAAACCGCTCTGGTCCACAGTGAGGCCGCGTTCGCCCGCGATCTCTACTGTCAGTTCAAACGGAAAACCAAATGTATCATACAGGCGGAACGCGTCCGCCCCAGGCACACACGACCCGCCCTCGCTCAGCACGCGAAAGATCACCGATTCCAGCACAGCCGAGCCCTGATCCAGCGCGAGAAGGAACCGCTCCTCCTCCAGCTGGATGGTACGGGCGATCCGCTCGCGATCGTCAGCAAGCTCCGGGTAAGTGCCATGCATGACGTCTATGACGGCGTCGGCCACCTTGGGCAGGAACACACCTTCGATGCCGATCAGCTTGCCGAAACGCGCAGCCCGGCGCAGGAGGCGGCGAAGGACGTATCCGCGGCCTTCATTAGTGGGCAAGATGCCGTCGCCCACCATGAAAACCGAGGCCCTGACATGGTCAGTGATGACACGAACCGCCATGTCGGCAAGACCGCCCTCGCCGTAGTTCACCTTGGCGAGCTCGGCTGCCGCATCGCGTATGGTGCGGGTCTCGTCGGTGTCGAATATGGTGGGCACGTCCTGCAACAGGGCTGCAACGCGCTCCAGACCCATGCCGGTGTCGATCCCCTTGTGCTCAAGTGGGGTGTAGTTGCCCTGCTCGTCGCGGTGGAACTGTATGAAGACCAAGTTCCATATCTCAATGAACCTGCCGCAGTCGCAGTCAAGGCCGCAATCAGGGGACCCGCAGCCCACACGCGCCCCACGGTCGACATGTATCTCCGAACACGGACCGCACGGCCCAACTCCGATCTCCCAGAAGTTGTCCTTCTTGCCTTTGCGTATTATCCTGTCGGCGGGCACGCCCACCGCCCGGTTCCATATCTCGAACGCCTCATCGTCGTCGAGGTAGATAGTGATCCAGAGCTGTTCCGGGCTGAATCCGAGCACCCGGGTGACAAACTCCCAGCCCCAGGCGATGGCCTCCGCCTTGAAGTAATCGCCGAATGAGAAGTTGCCGAGCATCTCGAAGAACGTAGCGTGACGCGTGGTTCGACCGACGTTCTCAATATCGCCGGTGCGCACGCATTTTTGACACGTGGTCGCGCGGAGGTGATCTGGTTTCGCCGTGCCCAGGAAGTACGGCTTGAACGGAACCATTCCCGCAGCCGTAAGCAGCAATGTAGGATCGCCCGCCGGAACCAGCGACGCCGACGGCATTATCTTGTGCCCACGGGACTCAAAGAACTTCAGATAGGCCTGCCTCAATTCGTCAGTCTTCATAAGCAACACCTCACTTGCACGGCCAAAGCAGTGTCGAATGCGCCGCGGCGACCGCCCACTCGGACTGTCGCCGATTCAGAAATCACCTTATCACAACAGTGGTTCACACACAATGGTCTGCCTGCAGCGTTGCGCGTCTACTCAACGATCTCCCACGTCACGTCTATGGGCACTGCCTTCTCCAGCATCACGCCCACCTGGCAGTATTTCTCGCGTGCCAGACTAACCGCCCACTCTACATCCGAATCGCGTAGACTGCCACCTGCAAACTCCAGTACGGCATCGATCTTCGTGAACGCAGTGGGCGGTTCCGGCGCTCGCTGCGCATCTATCCTCATCGATACCTTCCCCACGTCGAGCCGCTTCTTGAGCAGAAGCGACTTCACCGTCATGCAAAAACACCCACCGAATCCGAATAGAAACGTCTCCATTGGCGTCGCCGCGGCAGCCGGCTGCCCTTCTCTCGTAGTATCCATGACCATCCAATGGTTAGTGTCGGACTTCGCCATCATGGTCAATCCATCTACGTTCACTATCTCAGCGTGCATTGTACTCCCCCCTTCTGTGGCCCGCTCCGTCTGCTGTGCGAAGCGGTCGACTTATATCACTTCTACAGGGCCGGCGCTTTTCCTGCGAAAACGGCCCATCCCCCCGGGCGCCCCAAGAGCCGCTAGCGTGCCGGCTCCACCAGCAGGCGCTGGCCCAGTATGAATAACACGGCCGTCACCGGCACCGCCAGCAGCATACCGACCACGCCGAAAAGGGCGCCGCCAACAAGCAGTGCTCCTATGACGACCAGAGGGTGCAGGCCCACACAGTCGCCGACGATCTTGGGCGAGATCACTACCGACTCGATCTGCTGAATCGCAACGAAAACCGTAGCAGCGATGAGTGCAGTCAACGTGGATCTCTGAGAGGCCAAAAGGACGGTCGGCACCAGCGCAAGCACAGGGCCAAAGTATGGTATTATCTCGAGGATGCCTGTTAGAAACCCGATTGGAAGCGCGTATCGCACACCCAGAAGCCCCAGAGAGACCCCGGTCGCCACTCCCACGAATGTGCACACGATGACCTGGCCTCTGACCCACCCGGCCAAGGCCCTGTCGATGTCCGACACGACGCTCATGATCCTGTCGCGCGAAACCGCAGGCAGCCATGATGCAAACCTTTCGCGAACGGCGTCTACATCGCGCGTGAGGTAGAACGCGATTACCGGCGCTAACACTATGTTGACAAGCTGCGATGTGAGCGCCGTCAGCGCGCGCCCCGCGGCCCGCGCCACTTCGCTGATGTAGGCCTCAGCGCGATCCACAGCTGCAGTCGCCAGCCGCGATGCAGCGCCCTCAGGGAGTGACTGCAACCGCCGCCGCCAGTCGGCAGCCAGCCCGTCAGCGCTTGGATCGGGCGAGAATGCTCCCACAATTTCGTCGAGCTGCGTGGCGAGGGGCGGCAACACAAACGCTAGCGAGAAGCCGATCACGGCAGCCACTAGCACGTACGCAGTGAAAATCGCCGCAGCCCGAGGCGCGCCTCTGGTCTCGGCCATCCTCACCAACGGACTGATAATGTAGCCGATCCCCGCGGCGAAGAAGAATGGTATGAATGCGCGTCGGGCCCGATAGACGAATAGACCCAGCACGAGCACGCCGAACGCCGTGCCCAGCCCACGCAGGATCCCGGCATGCTTCGGAAGCGCCATCCTAGCACCTCATAGCAAATGGACCGGCCCGGGCGCGGCGCGTCCGAAACCGGTCCGTATCTTCCCAGCGATTCAGCCTTGGTCGTCACCCGACCTGAAGCGCCGCCCCATCGATTGCATGGCTTCCACCACGGGCTCAGCGTACGATCTCCGCCTAGACACAGTCCGGCTGATCGTGCGCTGGGTGCCCATGGGAGTCTCAGTGGACAGCTCCTCATGGACGATCTTCCTACCTGAGCGGGACGAGTTCATCAACATAAGCACGCCTAGCCCTGCTCCGATGAGACTTCCGGTAATAAGCGCCCTCCACAACCTCCTGATGGCCGTTCCCTCCTCTCGCAGGACGTATTATGCCCCTCGCGCAAGGAGAGTAAACCATTATCAGGAGTCTGCCTCGTCGCCATGATCATGCTCTTCCACAACAATCGAGTCAGGGTCAATGCCCGAACCCTCTGCGCCGTGCTTCTCAATATAGTCTTTGATCGCCAGATGCAGCGCGTCGGCAGCTAGGTTGGAGCAGTGCATCTTGGCAGGAGGCAATCCGCCGAGAGCCTCAGCAACACCCCTGTTCGACACGTCAAGAGCTTCCTTAAGGCTCTTGCCTTTGACCATCTCCGTCACCATACTTGAAGTTGCGATTGCCGCTCCACATCCGAAGGTCTTGAACCTAATATCCTTTATGACTCCGTCCTCAACTTTGATCGCTATTCTCATTATGTCGCCGCACACAGGGTTGCCGACCTGCCCAACGCCGTCGGCGTCGGGGATATCTCCCACGTTGCGCGGATTGGTGAAGTGATCCATCACCTTATCGTTGTACAATTCCCACGCCTCCTGCCGACTGCTGTCAGTTGCCCGAGCATGAGCACGGACTATGGGTCGCGCCTTCGCATGCGCCTACACTTGCGTCCGAACTCACTGGATCCACATCGCACGCATGTGCGTTGACACAAGTCTCCTTGATCCCGCAAGCAGTCTTTTCATACACAGGCGACATCTCCCTGAGTTTCGCCACAATTCCGGGCATCACGTCAAGTACTCGGTCGATATCGGCCCGAGTGGTGTAGCGACCCAGCGTCATCCTGACCGAGCCGTGGGCCACCTCGTGCGGCATGCCCAGGGCCATCAGCACGTGGGACGGCTCCAGCGATCCCGATGTACATGCCGACCCGCTGGAGGCGGCTATGCCCACCATGTCCAGGTTGAGCAGAAGAGACTCGCCCTCCACATAGAGGAAACTCATGTTAACGTTGTTGGGCAACCGCTGCGCGCGGTGGCCATTGAGCTTCACGTACGGAATACGCTGCTCCAGGCCGGATATGAGCATATCGCGCAGCTCGCGCTCGTGCGCGGCCGTCGCATCCATCTCCGCCGAGGCCAGCTCGATCGCGACGCCCAGCCCCACGATTCCTGCCACGTTCTCCGTGCCCGCCCGGCGTTTCCGCTCCTGCGCGCCGCCGTGCACTAGCGGCGAAATCCTCAGCCCGCGTCGGATGTAGAGCGCTCCTACACCCTTGGGCGCATAGAACTTGTGGCCCGAAAGCGAGAGCATATCAATGCCCATAGAGTGCACATCCACAGGAATGTGCGTCACCGACTGAACAGCGTCGGTATGGAAGAGAGCGCCTGCTTCGTGAGCAATCGCGGCTACAGCCTCGATGGGCTGGATCGTGCCGATTTCGTTGTTCGCATGCATGATGGAGACGAGGAAGGTGTCGGGCCTGATCGCGCGGCGCACATCTTCAGGGTCAATGAGGCCGTCCTCGTCCACCCCCACCACTGTCACTTCGAAACCCAGCCGCTTTAAGCTGTCGGCGGTTTCCAGAACGGCATGGTGCTCGATAGCTGAAGTGATAACATGCTTCTTCTTGCCCAGCGCAGCCAAGGCAGCGCCCTTGATGGCCATATTGTCGGCCTCGGAACCGCCCGCGGTGAACACTGTCTCCTCGGGGGACGCGCCTATTGCCGCCGCCACGCGCTCACGCGCCAGATCGATGTCACGGCGGACCTCGCGGCCGAATGAGTGTATGCTCGAGGGGTTGCCGTACTTGTCGGTGAGATACGGGATCATGGCCTCCAAGACCTCACGTCTTACGGGGGTCGTTGCTGCGTTGTCCAGGTAGATCCTGTCCATTCAAGATCCTCCTCCGCGG
>Ga0116156_10002915_pt1 | contig 15231 bp, 9 predicted proteins | sample AD_UKC045_MetaG_FD_89891 | JGI IMG/M metagenome (GOLD analysis project Ga0116156, IMG submission 89891) | Active sludge microbial communities of municipal wastewater-treating anaerobic digesters from USA - AD_UKC045_MetaG | ecosystem: Engineered > Bioreactor > Anaerobic > Digestate | place: USA... | reverse complement strand
GCGGAACATTGGTCGTGCCGACCGAAAACATGTTCCAGAAAGAGGCAATGCCCGGGCTGAAGTAACCCCATAAAACGCCCACGGCCATGGCTAGAAAAATCCAGAGGGTCAAAAAACGATCGAGAAAAGATAGGTTTCCGGCGACTTGAACTTTTTTTCTTTCCATTCATCCACCTATCGTTTGCACGTGTGGGTCGTACCGCATTGACGATTCGCTTGCCATCGATCCAACGCTTTCAACAATTTTTTTGTCGTTGCATTCTCGGTCAGCCGGTGAACCGAGGCGATAACTTCCCGTCGCGCCTCGTCGAGCGGTTCGGCCACGCGATAGAATATCCACACAGCTTCACGGCGGTCCTGCACCAGCCCGGTATTAAGTAGATAACGCAGATGGCGCGACGCCTTGGATTGGGTTATCGCCATAACGTCCACGAAATCGCACACGCACAGTTCCTCGCGACGCACCAACAACGCCAACATGGCCAGGCGGGTTTCGTCGGCCAACGCCTTATACAGTTGTCCCAATTCGCGCATATCAGCTTTCATAATTTTTCATTTTATACTCGTTTATCCGGTTATATGCAAGTTTAAGATTAAATCGATTGAGTTTGAATCATATTCAACCTTGTGGCTCATTCCTTTTGTCCTTACGAAGAATTTCTAATGTGTTCAAATGCTATTGTATAGACGTGGTAGTCTAAAGCGGGTCATTAAAATTCTAAATGCCGCAAATTATGGACCTTTCCCAAAAGGAGATCACCATGAAAAAAATCAATCCTTTCCTCTTCCCGGTTGTGGTGGCCGTGGTGGTTATGTTCGGGTACGCCTGCCAAAACGACGATGACGATGATAGTGGCGGTGATGCCGACTTTACCTTGGTGATGATCGACGCACCGGTGGACGATGCGGAAGCAATCAACCTGACCGTCGAAGAAGTGGCCGTTCACGCCTTCCATATGACCGACGACGATGACACGGCCGATGATGACGACGACGGCAACGCCGCTGAATCCGGTTGGTTCACCTTGGATGTCGAGCCGGCGCGCTACAATCTATTGGAATTGCAAAACAACGTCGGGGTGGTGTTGGCCGAGCAATCCCTGCCCTCCGGCGACTACAACGAAATCCGCCTGATTCTGACCTGTGAAGGCGAGGATGCGCCGGAGATCGTGATCGACGGCGAAAATAAAGCGCTGACCGTGCCCAGCGGTTGCCAAAGCGGTTTTAAACTCAAGGGTCAATTCACTCTGGTCGAAGGTGCGCAGACGAAATTGATCATGGATTTCGACATGCGCAAGTCCGTGCATGAAACCGGCAACGGTAAGTACCTGCTTTCGCCGGTGGTGCGTATCATCCAGGCCGATGCGGCCGGTACGATCGCCGGGGAAATTGCGCCGACCGTTCCGCGCGCCATCGTCTACGCTTTCGCGACCGGCACCTTCACCGGCGATAACTTCGACGATGCGGAAAACTCGACGATCGTCCGCGACGACGGGAGCTTCGTGCTCGCCGCCCTGCCCGCCGGCGCATATGACCTCGTCGTATCGGCGGCCGGTTATGAGGTGAAAGCCTATCTCGAAGGATACACGGTCGAGGCCGGAGTCGATCATGTGCTGAATGACCAACTCGAATTGACGCCCAGCGAATAATCCGATTTCGATTATCGTTATAAAGCCCGCCGCCCGGCGGGCTTTATCATAACTGTCCATGAACCACGTATTTCGTCGCGACGATCACCTACCGTTGCGCATGATGATTGTAAGGATCGCCGGCCGGATTGCCGAAGACCTCGACCGCGCCAAAGCCAACGTCAAGCAAGAGCGTGGTGAGTTCCACCGCCGAATAGAGGCGATGCTCCACAATGGTTTCGTACCGCTCGTTGCCTTTAAGCAAAATCCACTTGCTGTGAATCCATCCTCAATCCTGCATAACCTCACGTTGCTCCGGGGTGAACATGTCGGCGCAAAATATTCAGCCAATAGCTATCGTCGTCACACCAATTCATTGGCGCTTACTCTTTCCCAAATATATTCTCAGCCAAGTCCGTCACCTCTCGATGCAAACGCGGCCACCACGACTCGTGTTCGGGCTTCATGACCACGCTACGCAAAACGGTCACGTACTCGTCATCCCACTGCACCTGCGGCCAACGCGCCGCTGCGAAAGCGCGCTCCATTTTGTATTTGGCCAGATAGACATTGTATTCGCCCGCATCCATTGCCCGCGCAAACAATTGTTCGCTCCAACCGCTGATATGCGAAGCCGGCACCGAACACCCTGCAGGAAACGGCGCAAAGCAGAGAATGTCGGTTTCCGGCTCGGTCACTAGGTGCAGCACATCGCTTTGCTTAATCGCCGCCGCCCAATCCACTGCGGCATGACGCCCGGCGGCGAGCGTTTCCCCCAACCCGGCATGAGGCAACAGTGGAACAATCTGCAGGGTTGTCCACAACGCGGCGGCGGCCGCTCCGGCTCGCGAACACTCGAGCGAAATCTCGCCCAAGTGCAAATCGCCGGAAGTGAAATACGTATACGGGCTGTCGTGACGATAAAAGCGCCCGACGGCCGGGTCGGCGAAAATCACGCACCCACAGCCATAGGGCTGTAATCCATGCTTGTGCGGATCGAGCACCACGCTGTCAGCCTGAGCGATCGCCTGAAAAGGCGCGGCTTCAATCGCCGGCGGCGTGCGTTGCGCCAGCAGCGTGAAAAATCCGCCGTAAGCCGCATCGACATGAACGCGCACGCCGAAACGTTGAGCCAGTGGGAGTATCTCATTCAACGGATCGATCGCGCCCAGACCGGTCGAGCCCAACGTCACAACTATCGTGCCGATATCGCCCGCCGACAATCGCCCGCCAAGCCCCTCGATCGACAAACGGCCGCACTCGTCGATCGGCAATTTGACACCCTCGACACCCAGCACGCGGCACATCCGCTCATGCGTGTAATGCGCGTTGGCGCCGAAAGCGATTTTCCTTCGCGGATGCGATTCACGTGCGACCCACAACGCTTCGAGATTGGCGATCGTCCCGCTGCTGGTCAGATGCCCGAGGTAGCCGGCGGGGGCAACGGAAAATCCGAGCATCGCCGCAAGTTGCGCAACGGCTTCGATTTCCAGCTTGGCCGTCGCCGGTCCGCCGTCGAGTGCGTGGTTGTTCGGATTGATCAACATCGTCAGCGCATAAGCCGCCCAGGCAACAGGATGCGGCGGTTTGAGCATTTGCCCGGCGTAGCACGGATGAAAAAATGGATAATTGTCGCGCAATCGATCGGTCAACTCATACATGACGGCGATCATCTCATCGGACACCGGCTCGCCATGATGCTCCGGCCATCGCGCTTCCCAATTTTCAAGTCGCGCCACGGCATCGCGCAGAAGATTCACCCAGGCGTCACGCTTCATCGCATCCTCACGGTTGGCATGTTACCCGCATTATGCCAAAGGATGACGTGCTTGACGATGCGATCCCATCGACCGTTATTAAGGACGATTGCTAATTCGCTTACTTTTTATTCCGCGTGTCACCGCTTGGCCGCTTTTGTCGTACCGGTTGGCGAATTGCAGAAAACTTGAAGCGAGTGCCGCTGAATGTTTGGATTTACGACGCCGCGGCGCAAGCGGCGGGAAACGCCGGTTGCACAGGCGTAGCCTATTCGGGCCGCATTCCGGGCAACGCTTGCATTGCGGCGGTGAACATCGCCTGTAGCATCGCCAGCTTATCCGGCGGCCAATCGGCTTTGTCGGTGCGCAGGAAAGTCGTTTTATCGTCCCGGTTGTCGAAGCGCGCGATGGGAATGTCCCAATTCCGCCCATGCGCTTGAATGCATACCAGGCCCGGATGCCCCTTCTCCAGATAATCCATATCGTCGCACCCGTATTCATTGCGCATTACCACCTCGGGCACGCCATGATTCAGGATCGAACCGGGATCGTCCGGATTGGCGCGCTCATGGTTTTTCCGCCGCGACTCTTCCGGCGTAACCCACACATACAGAATCGCCGAGCGCGCAAGAATAGCCGGGCTCAACTGCGCCAGCGAATGCAGGTAGCCCTGTGGATACGGGATCGGCATGGCCGAACCTTCCGGGCCGCCGCGAGCGAATTCGATCACCACCGTGCGGCCGTCCTCGGGCGTCTGAAACGTTTGATTCAGTTCGGCCAGCAAGACCGCCGCTTCCGGCTCGATCGATTCGGCCGCGCGCTCCCACACGTCCTCCGGTAAAGCCGCCAACCGCGCCGGAAAACCGGCCTTACGCGAAGCGGCCTCGATGCGCTCCAGCATCCAACCGCCGGCGTGCGGCGGCTGTAAGCGTCGATGCGCCAGCAAGTCGGCATAATCTTCGTTCAACAATTCGATGAGCGTCAGCCACTCACGCTGATCGGCCCATGGTTGGTCGGCGCCGGCGAAAAAGTAATTGCCCAAACCCTCTTCGCGTAAAAACGCGCTGAGTCGTCCCATCAGATGCACATAGGGAAAATCGTCTAGTTGAGCCGTCTTGCCGATGCACAAATCGCGCTGCCTTGTTTCGTCATCCAGCAAGGCCAGGTAACGCCGCACTTCGGACTTCCCGGAAGCCGGCAACGCCAGCAGCAGTAGAGTATCGATGATGTGATGCATGTTTTCCTCCAGTGGTCGGAGCGAATTCGGCCCCATGGCGCGAACCGTTAAATAGCACCCGAACCTTGTCGTTTACAAGGGATTGCCGGGTTCAGGGGCTTTTCTTTTTATACAGGTTATTGTATTTTCATGCGACCGCCGTGGGGGAGCCGGTTGGTTTTGGGACCGTCTTCCCATCCAAAATCTATTTTTCACCTTCGCCGTCGTCGATCGCTCGACGAACGCACAAGGCTCTGAGCGGAGAGGTGGAATGAAATTCTGTTTTTCGCTTTTTCTTCTGATGTTGCTATTCGTTCCCACCGGTGCGTCGGCATTCGACATTCTTTCGATGACCCCCAATTTCGGCACCCACCTAGCGCGCACCGAAGCATCGCTGATTGTGGTTTTTGCAGCATCCATCGATCCGCAGACGCTCGATGACGATTCGTTCGCAATTGCGCCGCTCGGCCACGACCAAGACATTTCCGGCGTGTTGAGCCCAGCCTCAACCTATCTGGAAAACGACACCGTCGTATTTACGCCCGACACGCTCTGGCCCTTCGGACGCCGTTACCGACTGACCATCAGTAATGATTTACGTAGCGTCACGGGGGAAACCTTCGACGGCGTTCTTCCCTTCAACGGTATTTTCGTCGCCAACATTCCCCAAGATTATCGTTGGCCTAACATCGATCCCCTCAATCCGCCGTCATTGACGCAAACGTTCAACATCGCGTCGGTGTACCTGGGATTCAATCCCTTCGCGCCGGAGGATGACGCCGATCCCTGGCAAGTGCCGGGGATGAACGCGACCGAGGCCTGGAAATACTCCACCGGCAGCCCGGAAATCATCATCGCGGTGATCGACACGGGCCTTTTGAATTACAGCGACGGCGATTTCCGCAAAAGTATCTTCATCAACGCCGGCGAGTTGCCGTTGCCTGAAGTCAGCGGCGAAACATGCGCCGAATATGATTGCAACGGCGATGGCCGCTTCGACGTCGACGATTACCAGCATGACACGCGTATCGGTTCGCCGGGCACGCGCAACGCCGGTCAGCTCATCGCCGTCTTTTCCGACGGATTCGACGACGACGGCAACGGGTTCGTGGACGACATTTCCGGATGGGATTTCCTCCGCAACGTCAACGAGGCGCTCGGCAGCAATTATCTCCCCTTGGGCATCCATGGACATTGGCAAGTCAGCGTCGTGGTCGCCGGCGCCGAAGACGGCCGTGGCGATTACATCGGCGCCTGCCCCGAATGTCTGGTGTTGCCGATCCGCATTTCTTCCGGACTTTTTTCCGAATTCGGCGCTCTGAGCCAGGCGGCCGATTACGCGAACCTCATGGGGGCATCGGTCATCAGCCACGCCGGGGCGAACTTTACCTGGTCGCGCGATATGCACCAGGCGTTCATCGACGCGTACGATGCGGGCGCGGTCAGTTTGGGCGTGACCAACGACGAAATGAGCTTTCATCATTGGATGCCCTACGCCGGCGAAGACGCGATGGCCGTCAAATCCATCCTGCCCATGTCGCCCGTCCAGTTTCCCTCGGGCGTCAACGGCGAGGATTATGCCTTCACCGAGGCTTGGTGTACCGGTTTCGGTTCTCATGCCATGCTGTCGGTTCCCGCCGGATCGGTGTGCACGTCCGAAGCGGTGGCCAGTTCATCGGGCTTGTTCGCGCTGCTGTTCGCCTACGCCCGTCAGCGCGGCATCGACTTGGAAGCCGATGAGGCCAAACAGATCATGACCATGACCGCTTACGATATCGAAGATCGCTGCTATTCGGTCATCCATTTGGCCAGGGAATGTCAGGAAGGATACGACGTCCACTTCGGTTACGGACGACCGGACATGGGCCGTGCGCTGGCCGCCTTGGGCGATCCGGACTTCGGGCTGGAGCCGAAAATCCCGCCGGTCGTGCGCATCACGGCGCCGGAATGGTGGACCACGTTCGATCCGCAAAGCGAACCGTATCTTGATGTTGTCGGCCGCATCAGCGCCCGCACGACGCCCTTCCACTGGTCGGTGCAGGTCGCCAAAGGAAACGAGCCGTTGGAAGAGGATTTCGTCGAGGTCGACAGCGGCGATTCGTACGAGGCGATCGAGGGCGTGATCACGACCATCCCGTTGGACGATTACTTCTCCGTCGAGTGGGCGTCACGCCCGGTTGATGGTTATTTTGCATTCGATGTCACGTTGCGCGTGCAGGCTTATTACCTGACCGGCGAAGACGAACCGGTGATCGGTGAAATGCGCAAGTCCATCAGCGTGCATACCGACGACAGCCCCGACAACGGCTTGATGCCCGGCTTTCCCGTCTATATCGGCGCTTCCGGCGAATCGTCGCCGCTGCTTTACGATCTGGACGGCGATGCCGACCGCCGTTTGGAAATCGTCTTCGGCACCGGCGCCGGCCAACTGGTCGTGCTTAAATACGACGCGCCAAGCGGCGAGTATCGCGACATGGAAGGCTTCCCGCTGGATCTGACCGGCGACAGCCGACCGGCTCACTTCGGCATTTTCGCCTCGGTGGCCGTGGGCGATTTGTTCGGCGACTCGACGCCGGAGATCGTCGTTGCCACCTTGAACGGCCGCGTATACGCGATCGATCCGCTGGCCGTTCCCGACGGCGAATGGTTGCTGCCCGGCTTCCCGGTCGCCGCCGACGAGCCCGACCCGTCCACGGTGCTCGGTTACGGTCTGGGCAGCGGCTTCATGTCGTCGCCGGTGCTGGCCGATCTCGATCTGGACGGCGTGTTGGAAATTGTCGTCGGATCGCTCGATCAGAAAGTCTATGTTTGGAAACCGGCCAAGGCTCCCGGCGCCGCCGCGCGGCTGTCCGGCTGGCCGGTGCTGGTGCGCGCCGACGAGGGACTGGTCGCGCCGGAGAAAGTGTGCGCCGGCAATATCATTCCCAACGCCATCTTCGGCACGCCGGCAATCGGCATCCTTGATCCGCATCATGAAGATCCGCAGATCAGCGAGTATCCGTCGGTCTTGGTCGCGACCAACGAGGAATGTCCCCACGACGGGAATTTGCTGACCGGCCGCATCTACGCCATCTACCATGACGGCATGGAGCACACTGGTGGTCCGTTCCTCCCGAACTGGCCGGAAAAGCCCAAGCACGCGTCGAATGTGCTGCCGTATTTCAATATCATCGGCGGCGTCAGCGGCTCGCCCGCCGTATACACGCGCGACAGCGACACGGTGATCGCCCTGGGCACCACACTATGGACGCCGGTCATTCTTCACTACGCCGACGACACAATCGTGATGGAGGACATCACCAACGCGGCTTCCATCAACGCGGCCGGTTCGCCGACCCTCTCGGCCATCGCACCCGATGAGGAACCGCTGTTCCTACTGCCGACGGTCGGGGTGTTCCAGTTTACCAACGAAGGCGTCAAGCTGCTCAAAACCATGGTTGTCGGCCACACGCTCGACAATCCGTATCGAAAAAAATTCCGCGGTTTGTTCGGCGACATTCCGCTGATGCTCAACTCGGTGTCAGCCGATCTTGACGCCGACGGCGAAAGGGAAATCATTTCCGGCGCCGGCGATTTGTTGGTCCATGCTCATAAAGGCAACGGCGGCGAGGTGGAGGGCTGGCCTAAATACACACAGAAATGGACGTTGGCTTCGCCGGCCGTCGGCGACGTGGATGCCGATGGAAAAGTAGAAGTCGTGGCCCACACGCGCGAAGGATACTTGTATGCGTGGGAGAGCGTGGGCGACAGTTGCCCGAACGGTGAATTGAATTCCGACTGGCCGCGTTTTCACCACGACGAGCACAACAGCGGTTACTATGGAAACGACGTACTGCCGCCGGGACGCGTAACCGATTTGACGGCGCAAGACAACGGTCAGGGCTCGGTGCGCATCACCTTCACGCTGCCCGGCGACGATTGGTGGTGCGGGAAGCCGCAAACGGTCGACATTCGTTACACCGCCGACTCGGTCGACCTGGGCGACTGGAACACGTTCAACGCGGCAATGGGAATCGAATACAAACCGCTGGATCAAAGCGCCGGCGCGGAAATCACCATGCTGCTGTCCGGCTCGATGAAATCGGTGGCGCTATGCGCGCGCGACGACGCGGGCAACGTTTCGCGCATCGGCAATGTGGCCGACGTCGAGCCCTATATGCCGCCCGACGACGACACCGTCGACGACGATTCGAGCGATGACGACGTCATCGACGACGACATTACCGACGATGACACGGACGACGACAGCCAGGACGACGATGCTGTCGACGATGATAATTCGGCGGACGATGACATCCCACCGTCGGATGACGATGACGACGACAACGACAACGGGTGCGGATGCTGAGACCTTCATTCATCAAAGGAATAGGAAAATGAAAGCAACAGTCTGGTTCATTCTAATGATGGTCTTGGTTTGTATCTCATCCCTCGCCTGCAACGAAGAGGATGACGGCGATTGCGAAACGGATTGTCCTGGCGCCGACGACGACGCGACCGACGATGACGATTCATCGGTCAACGATGACGACAACGATTCCGCCGACGACGATTTCGTCGATCCACAGGTGGAAATCACCGAACCGACGTTGCTGCTCAATCCCGACGGTTCGCTGCATGGGCGCGGCTGGGCGCGCACGCCGTTGATTCAATACAACCCCGAGTACATTCCCGATTACCTGAAATGGCGCGTCAAAGTGTGGGATCATTATACGATCATCGCCCCGGACTTCGCTTTCGCCTTCAACATCGCCGACATTCAATACGCGACCTTCATCAGCTACGAGGTCGTTGATTTCAACGCCGGCACGATCACCACCGGTGTCGACTTGCTGCTGGGCAGCCACGGCGGCATTCCGCTCACGCCGATGGAAACGACGCATTACGAATCGCGGCACGCGCTATTCAATATCTCTTACAACGAAGGCGTGCGTACGCTCACCGCGCGGGTCGATAAAACCCTGTTGGCCGTACCGATGAGCTGCGACATCACGCTGACCCAGCAACCGGGCGACGAGAACGTCGTCGCCGCCGCACCCTTCAACGAAGCGGGTTACTTTTTCTACGAGAACAAAACCATCGGCATGCCCGCCTCGGGCGAGGTCACGATCGACGGTAAAACCTACCTTTTCCATCCGGAAGACTCCTATGCGGTGCTTGACTGGGGGCGCGGCGTCTGGCCGCACTCGCATGAGTGGCACTGGGGCTTCGCCGCGGGCATCGTGCAAGGCGACCTCATCGGTCTCAACATCGGCGACGGTTGGTCGGACGATTCGTGGGGCACTTCGAACATTCAAAAGCACCAAGGCAAGGTGCACAAACTGTATCACGTTTACTTTGATTACGATCCCAACGATCTGATGAAGCCCTGGGAAGTGACCAGCGACGGCGATCTGCTGCGCGCGACGCTCACCCCGTACTATCACCAGAAATCAGGCATCATGACCTGCGATCTGGGCATGCTGGTCGACAAAATGTACGGCACGTTCAGCGGTCGGCTGACGTTGGATGACGGCACAATCGTCATCTTCGAAGACATCCGCGGTTTCATCGAACATTCCTTCCAGAAATGGTGAGGCGCCGTTGGCGGATGAAGGAAAAGGCGTGACGGTCATTTTCATCGACGCCGACGCCTGCTCGGTTAAAAATGAAATTTTCCGCGCCGCCGCCAAATACGGTCTGACAGTGCACGTGGTCAGCAACGCCCGCATGAACGTGCCGCCCGACGAGCGCATCATCCTGGAGGTCGTCGGGCGCGAGCCGGACGCGGCGGACGATTGGATCGCCGAGCACGTAACCGCGAACGATGTGGTCGTGACCGCCGACATTCCCCTCGCCGATCGCTGTCTGAAAAAAGGGGCGCGCGTGCTGGACATGCGCGGCGGTGAATTCACCGTCGATTCGATCGGTAACGCACTGGCCATGCGCGAGTTGATGAACCATCTGCGTCTGATGGGCGAGATCGGCGGCGGGCCGCCGCCGGCGGTTAAAAAAGATCGCGCCAACTTTACCGCCAAACTGCACCAGGTGTTGCAAACGATACTCAGGGCAAAAACGAAAAGGCCGTAACCGCTATTTCAGATGCCGCAAGACGAATTCCTCGACCTCGGGCAACCCGCCTTGCATAATCAGATACCCGTTATGCGGTTCGCGCGGCGTGATTTCGTTGTTGATCGGCGTAAGCATCAAGCGGCGGATTTCCTGCGGATCGTCGGTCTGACCGAGCACCCAACACAGCTTCATGTAGGCCGTTTCCGGCAGCATGTTGTCCAGCGGAATGACGCCGAGATCGAGCAGGTCGCGCCCGGTATCGTAGACGTACATCTGCACATAACCCCACAGCGTCTGCACGGTCATGACTACGGTCATGCCCTTTTCGATCACGCGCCGCAACGCCGGATAAAGCGGTTTGTTGACGTGCCCCAACCCGGTGCCGGCAATCACCAATCCGCGGTAACCGAGATCGGCCAGCGAATCGATGATGTCCGGATTGAAGTTGGGATAGTAGTACTGGATCGTCACCTTTTCCTCGAAGGTCGGGGTAATGATCGGGATGCGGCTCTTGTCGCGCTTTAGGTAGTTTCTGTTTAGATAATTGAAGCGACTGCCTTGGGCATTCAATTCCGGATGCACGGTGGCCAACGGGATCGCGCCGATCGAGCGAAACGTTGAGCGATAACTTGAATGCATTTTCCGGCATCGGGTGCCGCGATGCAGCAGGTCGTATTTGTCCGAGGTCGGTCCAAACATGCACAGCATGACTTCGGCGATGTCGCATTCGGCGGCGGTGCGTACGGCGTTGATCAAATTGAGCGCCGCATCCGATGACGGGCGATCCGAGCTGCGCTGACTGCCGACCAAAACGATCGGGACCGGCGAGTTGCGGACCATGAAACTCAGAATCGCCCCGGTGTGATGCATGGTGTCGGTGCCGTGCCCGATCACAATGCCGTCCACTCCCTTCTCGATCTCTTTACCGATCGCCTCGGCCAGCGCCTTGTACTGCACCGGACCCATATTCTCGCTGAACACACCGAACAGCTTGTGCGTTTTCAGATTCGCGATGTCGGCCAATTCGGGCACCGCGCCGTACAGCTCGCCGGGCGTAAACGCCGGAATCACCGCGCCGGTGCGGTAGTCGAGCCGGCTGGCGATCGTGCCGCCGGTGCCCAACAGCGTAACGTTCTTTTTACCTTTGTCGAATGGGAAATCCTTTTCGGGAATCTTGTAAACCGCTTTGCGATAACCGGTTTCGCGCACCGCGACAATCCGCTGTACGGCCACGCCGATGTTGTAACCGTTGAACAATTTCACGACGATGTGCCAATCGTCGCACGTTTCGTTGCGCGGCAGAATGACGCCCTCGAAAGTCGAACCCTCGTCGTTGGTGACGGCCACCTCGGACCACACGCCGACATTGAAGCGCGCCAGCGTTTCTTTCGCCTGGCCGCGATATCCCTGAAACATGTCTTCGCGTTCGACAACCACCGTGGTCATAGGTTGCCCTCCTCGAGCCGCTCTTTGATGTAGGTCACGACATCCTTGGCCGCGGCTTTGCCGTGCAAAATGTATACGGCCTGGCCGGAGATGTAACGCAGCGCTTTTTCATCCACACCCGCTTCGACGACATCGGCCATGCGCGTCAACAGCGAATCGACCGCGCTGTGCCACTGCTCCTCGCTCGCCGGATCGATTCCCTCGGCCGCGCAGGCTTCGGTAACCGACATCTCGCCTTCACGGGCCAACCGTGCGGCCAGCGTGCGAATCGATTCGACGCCGATGCGACCGTCGGTATATAAATCGAAAATTTCCACCCACCGCTCAGGAGGCAGATTGCGCACCGGCACGCCGTCGCGACCGAGCGCTTTGGCGCGATCCCCTATTTCCACCGCGGCCAGCAAACCATCGACGCCGGTCTTCTCGACCACCTCATCGACAATCTCCGCCACGCCGGAACGAATCAAATAATGAATGGTCTGCGGCGGCACCCCCCACTCGCGATAACGTGCCTCCCGCACCCACGGCGCCGTGGGCAACTGCGCACGCGCCGCCTCGATACGCTCCGGATCAATGCGCGTCGGTGGTAGGTCGGTATCCGGATACATGCGATCCGGGCCGGGTAGAATGCGTTCGAAGGTTGTGAAGCCGCCGATCAGCGACTGGCGAGTCTCCTTGGGTACGCCCAACGTGGCGTCGCCGAAGCGCAAGCGGATTTCCTCGACGGCGGTGCGGCAATCGGCCTCCGGTCCCCACACAAGGTAGAAATCGTCGTTCTCGGTAACCTGCAAGCGCCGCCGCAAACGTTCGACGGTGCGATGGATGCGTGGAAATTCCGGCAAGCGATTGCTGCCGATGACAATCGGCGGTTGATCGAGACAGGCGATGACGCGAATGCGCCCGGACAATTCATCGAGGAAGGTCACGCCCGGTTGCGTCGGATGCAACGCCAGATCGTGTACGCCTTTGATGCAGGCGCCGTAGATGCGTCCGCCGGCCGCCAGGGCTTTTTGCATATAATCGATTTCGACGCCGGCCAGAATATTGCTGACGTCGGTGAAATTCATTTGAATTTTATCCGGCGCATCCAAGCCGCGCTCGCGCAGTTTGTCGCGCAAACGCAGCAGGTTAATTTGCCGAATCGCCTCGTTGTGCACCAGTTTGACCGCGTAAGGCGCGCGCGGCACCCCTTTGATTTCCACCCGGCTGCCGCCGCGCACGCTGACGTTGATGTCCTGTCGCGCCGCGCCGATGCCAGTGCGCACCGCTTTCGTCGAACGCGCAACCTGCCCGATCAGCAAAATCGCGTCGCGCACTTCGGCGGGCGTGCGCAGATCCGCCCCGGTCACGGTTTCGGTCAACGGCACGCCGAGCCGGTCGGTGCGGAAAACGATCCGGTGGCCGATGTCCTGCACTTCGCGGCACGAATCTTCCTCGATGGACAGATGCGTCACGTTCAACCGGCGACCTTTGAAGGGCAAAAAGCCGTTGACGCCGATAATCGCCGTGCGCTGGAATCCGGTCGGGATGCTGCCGTCCAGATACTGTTTGCGGGCGATGTGCACCTCATCGATGATGTCCATGTTCATCAGCAGGCACAGGCGAATGGCGATGTCGATCGCCTCGGGATTGATGAGGAACGGCGGCGTATCGTCCATCTCATAGGTGCAAACGTTGAGCCGGTTGAGCAGATAGAGTATCTCTTTTTTTGTCTTGAACTCCATCAGCGCCGTGCCGTCGTATTCGCCCAGTTCGCTGAGCGTCGGCCGCATGTGGCGCAACACCTCACCGTCGTGCGTTTTGGTATACAAACCGGAGGGACACCGACAAAAAAGCTTCTCTTTGGTCAAGAGCTGCTGGTGAACCTCAAGCCCGGAGATCAGCCCTACCGCCTCGTAATCAAGTTGTTCAATCATGGTCCTCTCGTTCGCGGAAACAAAGTGGCGCTATGCTAATCCCTCGCGCGACAAGAGTCAAAATGGATTTTGATAAGATATTAGCAGATTATACCAGGGGATTATTATCGCTATCGTCTACCAAAAGACGTTATAACCGTTTTGACCACCATTGTTTAAGCAGGATGCGCGCACCGTTGAACATCTGCTTCAGCCCGATGCTGCGCGTGATAAACAACTGGCGGAAAATCATTTTTGGACGCGCATAAAAACGCCAGGTGGCCCGGCGATGCAACCGCTGCAACTGCACGCCGGTCATGCCCTCAGGGATATAGGCCAGCGAATCCGGATCGGGGTTGAACGTGGTGAACTTATCCCACTCATGGCGCTCGATGCGCCCCTGTTCGACCATTTCGTCATATAGCGCCGATCCCGGCAACGGCACGGTCAGACCGAACTTGGCAAAATCGATGTCCAACTCGCGTGCGAACTCGATCGTCCGACGAGTCATCTCCGCCGTTTCCCCCGGCAGGCCGAGCATGAAAAAGGCGGATATTTCCAACCCGGCTGCCCGGGCCACCCGCACCGCGCGTCGCACATCGTCGGTAGTGAAATTCTTGCCCACGCCGGCAAGCAATTCGTTCACTCCGCTCTCGACGCCAAACAAAATGCGTTTGCATCGCGCCGCCCGCATAGCGCGGCAGATTTCCTCGTCGATCACGTCCACACGTGTTTCGCTGGTCCACCACCATTGATGCGGAATGTTACGGGCGCGAATGGCTTCACAAACCGCCAAGCCCAATTTTTTATTCAGGGGGAAGATCGGATCGACAAAACCCACGTGACGGATGCCGTAATCGCGCACGAGCCAATCGATTTCCGCCGCAACACTCTCCGGCGAACGCGTCCGTACGCGATTGCCTTGATACCCCAACGCGCAAAAGCGGCAGGAGAAGGGGCAACCGCGCGAGGCCAGCAACGATAAACACGGCTTGGCCACCGTCACGAAGGGTAAAAACGTATAGTTGCGGTACGGCAACAGATCCCACGCCGGCCACGGCAAAGCATCGAGATCCTCGATCATAACCGGTGAACCGGTATGAATAACGTTTTTCCCATCAAACAAACTCAAACCCGGAATTTCCGTCGGCAGACGATCTTTCGCCAACGCATCGGCCAGCAACGGAAACGAGTGCTCACCCTCGCCGTGCACAACCGCATCGCCCGCGTCGTCGTTC
>Ga0116156_10002907_pt1 | contig 15245 bp, 15 predicted proteins | sample AD_UKC045_MetaG_FD_89891 | JGI IMG/M metagenome (GOLD analysis project Ga0116156, IMG submission 89891) | Active sludge microbial communities of municipal wastewater-treating anaerobic digesters from USA - AD_UKC045_MetaG | ecosystem: Engineered > Bioreactor > Anaerobic > Digestate | place: USA... | reverse complement strand
TACGGCGGTCAGGAAAGCAATAAGAAGGCCTCTCGAGAAATCCTTCCAGTCGAGCGTAAGAAACTTTGATTTCATTGCCTGAATTTTAAAGTTTAACTTTCACGCTCATAAAGTTACGCCACAAACAAACACGAATCAAGAAAATCAGACTTTGAGACCGCAAGACCGCAAAATCGCACGACCGCACGACCGCACGACCGCACGACTGCACGACCCGGTATACGTTACCCAGCCTGCCCTCCCGCCGCTGGAGGAGTTCTCCGGTTATCTCGAAAAAATATGGGACAGCCGCATACTCACCAACAACGGACCCTTCCATCAGCAGTTTGAGAAGGAGCTGGCCGAATATCTTGGGGTGAAGTATCTGTCACTCTTTGCCAACGGCACCCTGGCGCTGGTGACGGCCCTGCAGGCGCTGAAGGTCACCGGCGAGGTGATCACCACCCCCTTCAGTTTCGTTGCCACCACCCACTCGCTCTGGTGGAACAACATCAGGCCGGTCTTTGTCGATATTGAGCCGGAACGGTTCACCCTTGACCCTGCCCGCATCGAGGCAGCCATCACCCCGCAGACAACTGCAATCATGGCTGTCCATGTATATGGCAATCCCTGTTATACTGACGAGATACAGAAGATAGCCGACACCTACGGGCTCAGGGTCATCTATGATGCCGCCCACGCCTTCGGGGTGACGGTCAACGGCACATCGATACTCAGTTACGGTGATCTCTCCATATTGAGTTTTCATGCCACCAAGCGATTCAGCACCATTGAGGGAGGGGCTATCATCTGTCATGATGAGAAGACCAAGAAGCGGATCGATTTCCTGAAGAACTTCGGCTTCGCCGATGAGGTGACTGTGGTTGGTCCGGGCATCAACGCCAAGATGAACGAGCTGCAGGCTGCGTTCGGGCTGGTGCAGCTTAAGCATATCAATGACTATATCCTGCGATGCAAGGCTATTGCCACTGTCTACCGCGAGCGTCTTACCGGTGTCAGGGGACTGAGTCTTCCTGCGGAGCCGGAGGGTGTGCGACATTCCTACACCTATCTGCCCGTGATGGTTGATGAGAAGGAGTATGGTGAGAGTCGTGATGCCGTTTATGAGCGACTGAGGAGTCACAACGTCTATGGCAGGAGGTATTTTTATCCGCTGATCAGCAATTTCCCGACCTACAGGGGATTGCCCTCTGCCGGGCGCGATAATCTGCAGGTTGCCAACAGGGTATCGGGGCAGGTTATTTGTTTGCCGTTGTATCCGCATCTCAGTACGGATGTTGTTGAGTACATCTGTGATTTGCTTGAGGAGGGGAAGTGATATGGACAACTCATTTTATTCACGTGACGAGCTTGCCGGGCTGGGATTGAAGTCGTACGGCGAGAATGTTCTTATAAGCCGTTTTGCGAGGCTTTATTCACCCGGCACCATTGAGATTGGCAGTCATGTCAGGATAGATGATTTCTGTATTCTTTCAGGCACGATAAAGCTTGGCAGTCACATTCACATCTCGGCGTACTGTGCATTATATGGTAAGTTTGGAATTGTTATGGAGGATTACTCCGGTCTTTCACCCCGTTGTACCGTTTTCAGTGCAACGGATGATTTCTCGGGCGATTATCTCATCGGGCCCATGGTTGACGAGTCTCTTACGAATGTAACCGGTGGGGAGGTGAGGATAGGGAGGTATTCACAGCTAGGTGCCGGATGTGTTGTCATGCCGAAAGTGAAAATCGGTGAAGGAGTCGCTTTGGGAGCGATGTCTCTGGTTTTGAAAGACATTGACCCATGGAAAATCTACAAGGGGATACCGGCCACCCATCATAAAGACCGAAGCAGGAAAATGCTTGATTTTCTCAGGTAACTTAAGCAACCTGGGTAGCACTAAATTTAAATCTGCATAAAGAGAATTCTCTCTTTTATTGTATTTCTTTCAATGAAGAAAGTCCTGATAGTATTTGGCACTCGTCCTGAGGCCATAAAGATGGCTCCGGTTGTAAAGGAGTTTCAGAAGCATCCCGAGCATTTTGAGACGATAGTGTGTGTTACTGCTCAACACCGTGAGATGCTTGATCAGGTGCTGAAGATTTTTGAGATTGTTCCGGATATTGACCTGAACATAATGCAGCCTGGCCAGGATCTTACTGATGTCACAACACGTGTTCTTACAGGCATGCGCGATGTACTTTTCGTGGTAAAGCCTGATATTGTTCTTGTTCATGGAGACACCACTACTTCAGCTGCTACAGCGCTTGCTGCTTTTTATCAGCAGATCCCGGTGGGGCATGTTGAGGCTGGCCTCAGAACTCGTGATATTTACAACCCATGGCCAGAGGAGATAAACAGGCAGATTACAGGACGAATTGCAGCATGGCATTTTGCACCTACAGAACTTAACAGGAAAAATTTAATCGCAGAAGGAGTACCGAGTGAAAAAATTTTTGTTACAGGGAACACGGTGATCGATGCTTTGCATTATGTTGTCGGCCGTATCAAACACACCGTAGGTGTTAGAAGAGAGATTGAAAAAGATCTTGTTAAGCATGGATTGACCGTAAAGTTGCTGAAAACATGGGATGGCAACAATGGTGACAGGAAAATGGTGCTTATAACAGGACATAGAAGGGAGAATTTTGGAGATGGGTTAAGGAACATTTGCGAGGCAATAAGCACTCTAGCAAAGGAAAATCAAAATGTTGATTTCGTTTATCCAGTGCATCTAAATCCCAATGTTCAGAAACAGGTCAGGGAAATTCTGGAGATAAATACTAACATCTCGAAAAAGAACATTTTTCTTCTAGAACCCCTAAACTATTTACCATTTGTTTACCTGATTCAAAAATGTGCTATTGTGCTTACTGACAGCGGAGGTTTGCAGGAAGAGGCACCCTCTTTTGGGAAGCCGGTCTTAATTATGCGGAAAATAACTGAACGGCAAGAGGGAATTGAAGCAGGAACTGTTAGATTGACTGGGGCCCAGAAAAGTATTATATACGCAGAAGTTCATAATCTTTTGACAGATAGTTTTTATTACTCAAGAATGTCCAAATCTGTAAATCCATATGGATATGGTAATGCAGCGATAGAAATTGCACAGACGTATCTTAACTTTTAAGTTATACTAAGGAACTTGTTTAAAAAGCTAATTCAAAATACTATAATTTATAGCATTGCGCCCTATGTTGCTAGCTTTTCTAACCTTCTTATTTTACCAATAATTACAAAAGATCTTACAGAAATTGATTACGGAATTTCTGGGACTATTACAGCATATACTGGGGCTTTAAGTGCTCTTAGTGCTTTAGGTCTTTCAGTAATTTTAAGCAATTCGTTTTTTAAGTCAAGAGTTCAATATAAATATCTTTGGCGACAAATTTATGGATTTCTAACAATCTGGAACATATTATATTCCGTTATTCTAGGTGTCTTCTTATACATTTTCATTCCTGATTCTGCTTCTGAAAACAGACTGACTATTATTTTATTGAGTACTCTCCCAAATGCATTACTTGGACCGAGTAACTTTTTAGGAACATACTATTACACTTTTAGACAAGAAGCACTTCCAATTGGTTTAAGGACAATGATTTTCGGAGTTTTGTCAGTTTTTTTGAATTTATTATTCATTTCTCACTATAAGTTGGGTTATATGGGTTGGTTCTACACTAGCTTTATTATTAGTTTATTGACAAATTTTTCGTTTTGGTACGTATTAATTTTTAAACTTAATATGATGCCAATCTTTAATTTCAAACGAAAAACGATTATTAAAGCGCTAAGGATATCATTACCTCTTATTCCTCATCAGTATTCTTATTATCTTCTTAGTGGATCAGAGAGACTAATTATGGACCAATGTAAAATAGACACTGGCAAAATTGGAGAATTTAATATCGGTTCAATGTTTAGTAATTATGTTTCAAATATTGCACAAGCTGCTAGTACATCAATAGGGCCCGTAATAATGATATATTTTAGAGAGCAAAAATTCAATCAGGCAAGAAATCTCCTTTTTCTTTATCAAGCTATATTATTGATTGTCAACTTTATAATTTGCCTGTGGGCAAAGGAGGCTTTTTACATCTTAATTCAAAATGATATTTTAAAGGAAACATATGATCTAGCGCTAATTCTGATAATGTCTATTACCTTTTCTCCGCTTTTTAGTGGTTATTATTTGTTACTTACTTTTAATGCTGAGACTAAATCTTTATGGAGAATTACCTTTGTAGCTGGTTTACTTTGTGTTGTCCTTAACCTAATTTTTTTACCAACTTATGGCATTTTTTCCTCGGCTTTGATTTTTTTCTTTGCTTATGCGTATAGAGGACTAGCTGGATACTATTTAAATTCTTTCAGAAGAATAAACAAGGTTAAGTTCTATCCAATAATTTGGACTATAATTATTACAGCTTTTACAATTATTGTCTATTTGTTGAGAAACGCCAGTATTGCCTCGAAGGCAGCAATTACTTTATTAATATTGGCATTACTTATTGGGCTATACATTAAAAGGGTAGATTTGAAAAAAGCATATCTTGAATAGGCTGTATTAAGTGGTTAGGAATTTCTAAAAGATTTACAAACAATCATTTTAATCACGATATTATAATCAACTTAAATTTTCGCCTAAACGACTAATCCTATTGGACAAATTGAGTGATGATTTTCTTGATTGAAAGGGAATAGGCTGTTTATATTTACATTTTCTGATGATATGATCTCAATTGTAATGGTTACTAAAGAACTGGATCGAGTGGATAGGATTCAGAAGAATATTTCTCAGACTATTGAAATTCCTTATGAGTTTATAATTATTGATAATTCTCTGAATGATAAAAGTATATTTCAAGCATATAATTTAGGTGTCATAAGGAGCAGATTTCCAATCATCTGTTTTATGCATGACGATATTGTTTACCATTCAAAGGGATGGGGGAAAGAGGTTGTACGATATTTTTCACAAAAGAATGTTGGAATGATAGGTGTTGGCGGTACAAGATTTTTAAGCAGTATCCCTTCTTCCTGGTGGGCTGGCGGTCATAAGTATTTTTCATCGAAAAGGGGGACAATATGCCACAATTGTATTGATACAAACAGAAACAATACTAATGAAAGCAAGTACACCACAATAAATCCAGAAGGAACTAGCTATACGAAAGTTGTTTTGGTAGATGGATTGTGGTTCTGCATTCCGAAAGAATTATTTGGCAAAATACGGTTTGATGAAGAACGCTACGGAGGATTTCACTTTTATGATCTTGATATAAGCATGCAGGTAAAAGAGCTAAACTATGATATTATTTGCATTCACAATATAAAGGTTGAGCATATATCGGCAAGTAAACATGACAAGAAATGGATTGAGAATTGTAAAATATTCTATGATAAATGGAAAGCAAGCCTTCCCGCATCAGCAATGAGGCTAACATTTAAGCAACTATTAACACTGGAATATTTTGCAATTAAGATATATCGAGACTATCATATTAGTAATAAGATCGCCTTCTCTTGGCGGGATCTGATTAAACAAATATCATGGATTAATTTTTTAAAATTTCATTTTAAGTCCTTAATTACGACATACTCTACACTTTTTTATGTTTAAACGCAAGTTTTACTTGAAAATCGTGGTTAGGAGCTAAATACATAAATATGTTGAAATTAAGGTCATTGAAAAATGAACAAAGTACGAGTTGATGCGATTTCAAATAAATATTTTGTGATAATAGTATTAATTGTCCCCTCCGGAGAATATTTATTTTAAAATGAAAGTATCTATTGTAATCTATAGTCTCAATATTGGAGGTGCTGAAAATTCCATACTTAACATGGCCAGAATATTTATGAAAAATGGCCATGATGTATGGATTATTGAAAGTGAAAATAAGGGACCATGGAATAAGTATTTCAAAGAAAGCGGAGTAAAAGTAAAAACGTTTGCTCTCAGGCTGCTCTCAATTCCATATTTTCATTCACTTAAAATAGCAAAAGAGCTTAGACAATTTGACGTTATATTTCTAATCGATAGCCCATTTGCACAGGCTGCGTTAGGCAAACTAAAAATAAATGCTAAAAGCTTTCCACAGCTAAGAGCTAATCTACAGTCAATGTATTTTAATGCATCAGCAAATAATACACAATGGAATTACATAACTGCGGTTAGCCCACTGCTCAAGGAAGATTTCATCTTAAATTATCCTGAGTTAACTGGACGCATTAAGGTAATTCCAAATGGAATTCCAATCCCTCCTAAAAGGAGTATCAACTACTCTAATCTAAGAAGATATAATATCATTTATATTGGCCGGCTTGACAACACATTTAAGGGTGTCTTACTAATACCTGAAATTGTCAAACAGTTGATACTAAATGGTCATGATTTGTCGATTACGATTACAGGGGAGGGTCCGGCAAAGCAGGACATGGTTAGATTGATTAATGCATATAATCTGCAATCTTATTTTATTTTTTTGGGATTTGTCCCGAAAGATACGATAAGTGAATTATTATGTAAACATGATTTTTTAATCATGCCATCATCAAGCGAAGGTTTTCCAAATGTTATGCTCGAAGCGATGGCAAATCAAGTCATTCCAGTAGTAAGCCTTATAAATGGGGTAACAGATGTGTGTGTAACTGATTCAATAAACGGCTTTTTTGGGCAGCCTGGAGATGTTTCATCTTATGTTAATGCATTTGAGCGGGCTTTTTCGATGAGGGATAAGCTAAATGAAGTATCGTTAAATGCATATAAAACAGTAAAAGAGCAATATAGCATTGACATTATGGAGCATAGTTATTTGGAACTAATGTCAAAGTGTGATGGTTGTATAATAACAAGAAGCAATAAGATTGATATCAGATTTCTAAAGCGTCACTATCCCTTTGTGTATTTGCCATATTTTGTTGGAAGAATAGTTACTAAGTTTTTAAGTCGGATAAGAGCTTTGACAGACACTGAATTCATATAGTTAATTCTTAGCTAATTTGGCTAAAGTATTAGTAATTGCCACTGGATTTCCTCCCTTTGAATTTTCCGAAAATATTACAAACGGGAAATTAGTCACCGCTCTTATAGGAAACGGTCATGAGGTCAATATTATTTCAAAAATTGACGAAGGCCAAACATATAACTTAGAATGGTGCGAACCGTGGCTGCAGCTTGAGCCTTTAACATTTACTATAACCTATCCTGTAGGAGGATCGTGGCAAAGATCGTATGAAATCATAAGAAACACTATTAGATTTGGGTATCCGTTAGAGGGAATCAGATGGGCTGGATTTGCCTATAAAAAGGCTAAAGAGCTTATTCAGGAAGGCAATATAGATTTAATCCTTACAAGATCTCCATCAGATATTGCTCACTTGGTTGGACTACGACTTAAGAAAAAGCTAAAGGTAAAGTGGATTGCCAACTGGAATGATCCATCAACTGGTACTTGGCCTGACCCATATGAAAGATACTTACCGACTTGGAAGAAAATCATTTCCAAAAAATATACACAAGAGATTTTAAAGTTTGCAGATACGACCACCTTTCCTTCTCAAATGCTAGCTGCTAATTTTCAGGCGCATTTTAAAATAGAGGAAAGTCGTATAGCCATTATACCGCATATTATGCTGGAAAACCAAATATCCTATGATGGCGCAGCACCTGCCATCGGATTACATTTAGTTCATTCGGGTAATATGTCCATAGAAAGAGATCCTACGAATCTGTTCATGGCACTGAAAAGAATTAATGATCAGTCACATGATAAAATTTACCTGGATATCATGGGTGTTATTTCAAAGCAGGCATCAGATTTGCTGGAGGACCTAAATCTGAAGGCATATATCAGGGCAATAGAACCAATGCCATACTACAAAGCGATGAGGAAAATGGCAGAATATGATGTACTGTTGATTTTGGAGGCAAAGTTGATAAAAGGGATTTTTCTTCCCAGTAAAATCTCCGATTACGCCCAACTCAATAAACCTATCCTTGCGATTTCTCCTCAAACCGGAGAAGTAAAAAGGCTACTTGAAAAATATGGAGGTGGATTCACCTCAGATAATTCTAAAGTTGAAGATATTGAAGATAAGTTGCTTTTTTTAAATAAGATGAAAGCGGAAAATCGGCTAGATGAAATAGTCATAAACTCGAGCCTTAAAGAATACCTAGGAGAGAATAGGGTTGTAAAGCTCCTTGAGTCGTCATTCTAAAAAATACATCTTGAAAAAAAACCTAAGAAGATATAATGTTATTCTGATTTCTATTTTGCTAAGATTGTTTGGCTACAGGACTAAAGGACTCTATTTTAATCGGACATTAGTTCTGGCGCCTCATCCTGATGACGAAGTTTTGGGCTTGGGTGGAATTATGATGAATCTTCTCACACGAGGAGGCGAGGTGTCTATATTATACTTAACTGACGGAGAAGGTTCGGGTGTCTGGAGTAACATTGAAGATATAAGAAGGCAACGGATTCAGCTCTCCGAAAAATCTGCCGCACGACTTACGATCAATGATTCTAATATTTACAGACGGCATCTCCCCGATGGTAACATACCTCATCCTGGAAAGCCTGGATTTGAAGAAGCTGTATCAGACGTTAAGGATCTGATTAATAGTTTAAAGCCAGACACCGTTTTTGCCACCCATCCGCTAGATTATTGGCCCTTTGATCATGTTGCATGCGCAGAAATAGCCTCAGAGGCAATAAAGCTATCAGACCATAAGCCACAATTATGGTATTACTGGGTATGGGCATGGTACAACCTGAGACCCTGGAAATTGTCAGTTAAAAGGCTTAAGAAACTACAGAAGATTGATATTAATGACCAGTCGTCCCGAAAAAAGGAGTTAATGGATATCTATCTTAAACCCCGGACTCCTGACGGTAAGCCGTGGAGCGGCATACTGCCAAAGGCACTTCTGAAGGCATTCAACTATCCCTTTGAAATTGTCGAAAGAGTTAGATAGAAAAAGTGTCAGGCAACTGGAATATAAGAATTGTTACTGACTGGGACGAGATTTACAGTCGTAAATTTCAGGAGAAATGGCTCTCCTGGGCCGAGAATGAGGTTAATAGTCACGTCTTCTTCCATCCGGTGCTTTGCATGGCGTGGCTCGACACATACCGCCCGCTGAGAATGCTCGAACCGCTCTTCTGTATTGCCGAAAATGAGGTAGGTACTCTCTTCCTGCCACTTGTGCTCTGGCATCGCAACTGGCAAAACGCCTTTCAGAGACTTATAGTTCCTGTCGGATATTCAGATTTTGACTACCATGAACCTTGTTGTGTTAGTGCCCATGATAAATTAGATTGGGAAGATGCATTGAGTTGCATCTTGAAAAGACTTTCAGAAGCTTTTTCATTTGACTTACTGGAAATCAACGGATTTCTGACAAAACTGGCAGGTGATGGATGGTCAAAGGAAGAGCAGGTATCGCCTTTTTGTGATCTGACAGACTTTAATAGTATTGAAGAGTACCTTCAAAGCCTGAAAACATCATTGCGTGGGGATATACGCAGACAATTACGAAGAATGGAGGAAGTTGGTACAATAAGTTTGGTTGAGTATAGTAATCTGCCCGAAGTGTTGGATGTTTTACCCGGATTTCTTCAGCTTCACAAAGAACGATGGCCGAAAGCCTATAAGGCACCGGGATTTCATGAAAATTTAGTGAGGTATGGGCTTGAATCCGGCATTGTTCATTTCTCTGTCCTGAAAGCTGGCAATGAAGTGTTAAGTTATCATCTGGGCTTTAAGTATTCAGGGGTATATTACTATTATATGCCTGCGATTGAGTCTAGATTTGAAAATCTATCTCCAGGGAAGATTCATCTTTATAAGTTGGTTGAGTATGCAATTAATAATAGCTTCCGGGTATTTGACCACCTGAGAGGTGATGAGAACTATAAAGCAGGTTGGACCAAGCAAGTGAAATCACTTTACAGATTTAGTTCTATGTCGGGAAGAGCGGTGTCAAAGTACAGGAATAAGCTAGTTTCACTGAAAAACAGATTTTAATTGAAAGTTTTGATAACAATCCCTTGTCTTTTGAGAGGTGGAACTGAAATGCAAACTCTCAGTCTGGCAAGGGTCTTGCATTCATGCGGTTATGATGTCTGCGTGCTTTGTTATTTCGAGTTTGATGACCAGATGGTGAGAGAATTTAGAGCTGCAGGGTCAGATGTTGAGCTGCCGCAACTGGACAGAAAAATCACTCCACTGAAACTTGTCCATTTACTGAAAAGGCAGATAAAAACGATTAATCCCCATCTTGTCCATGTTCAGTACATAGCCCCGGGGGCGCTGCCGATAATTGCAGCTAGACTGGCTGGTGTAAAGCATATATTTGCAACTGTTCATCAGCCTTATACCAAATCACACGGCCGACCTGCAAAGCTTATTCTAAGAATAGCATCTTTATTCACAACGAGGTTCATTGCAGTTTCACAGAGCGCTGAACTTAGCTGGTTCGGGTCTTCACATTTGTTTGATGAAAACATTCACTCGCGAAGACAACATCGTCATTTCACAATTCACAATTCAATTGATGTAGAACTGATACAAAAAACAATCGAAGCAGTTAATGTCAAGGAGCTCAAGAAAAAGCTTTCAATTCAAGAGAATATACCTGTCATTGGTGCAATTTCAAGGCTGCGGCATGAAAAGGGAATCGATGTATTGATTGAAGCGTTCAACAATCTTGCAAGGGAAGGAACTGAGGCTCATCTACTGATTCTTGGTTCAGGTCCTGATGAAAATCTGCTTAGGAAAAGAGTTGAAGATTATGGGTTGGGCTTAAAAGTGATCTTTTATGGTGAGGCAGAATGGGGAAGAGCCATGCAGCTCATGGCAATAATGGATATAGTCGTTGTACCTTCCCGTTTCGAAGGTTTCGGCCTTACCGCTGCTGAAGCCATGGCTGGCGGCAAGCCTGTTGCGGCATCAGATTCTACAGGATTGAAAGAAGTAATTAATGACGGAGAATCAGGTATCCTCTTCCCTGTTGATGATGTCTCCGCTTTGACTCGGGCACTTCAGAAACTGATCATGGATCCTGATCTACGCCAACGCTTCGGAACCGTTGGGGAAAAACGAATAACCGAGCATTTCAGCTTAGAAATATTCACTAGAAAAATCCAAGCCCTTTACAATCATTATCTTTCGAGAGTCTCATAGCTCTTACTTACTTCTTGCTAACTACTACTAACCGATTGAAAAGTCGCCTCAGAATATTCTTCAGTGCAATGCTGATTACAACGGCACTGCCCTTTATTCCTTATATTTTCCCATTCATTCCAGGGCAGATTTTCGGATTTAACTTTACAGGGTGGGCATGGATGATAATGTTGTTGGTGACCTTTTTAAATTTAACGAGGACAAGAAAGATAGATTTCCCTGTATGGTTCTGGCTTCCATGGCTTATGTATCTAACTGTATATCTGATTATTGATTTTTCATTTCTTGGGCTTCAGCTTACACTTCAATATAGCTTGCCTGTGCTTATCGGGGTTGTGGCTTCGGGATTTGCCTATTCCGAAAATGATCTTCAATGGATATTTAAATGGTTTATAAGGCTTTGTATAGCAGTAATGGCAATGTTCGTATTCGGCTATCTCTTTCGCAGCGGTTATACACCGGCATCGGCTGCAGTACCCATGATATTTTCAGTTGCCTTTAGCATCTTCGTGGCTCTTTATTTCATTTCGAGAGAGAAGCGGTACCTGTTATATGCCGGTATCTTGTTTTTGGCACCCGTAATAGATGTTACGCGTATGGGTATTTTAGCTTTGGCTGCGATCTTTATTTTTCATTTTGCAAATCTGAGTTTAAAAGGAAAGATTCTGTTCGGGGGAATAGGAATTATAGTCTTCATGATGGTATTTAATTCCAAATCATTCCAGGAAAAGACATTCTACAGCGGTCAGGGCTCTCTCAGCGATCTAACGATTAATTATTATGAAAATACCGAAATTCGAAGCAGCGGGCGGATCTCATGGAAAAAAGCATTGGAACCGGGACTAAAGGCAGAGCCAGTATGGGGTAACGGACCAAGAGCAGATAACGCATACCTGACTAAAATATCAAGAAAAAGAGGTGGAGAAGCACACAATGATTACCTCTCAGTCAGGTTCAATTATGGTTATGTTGGGCTAGCCCTATTACTTTTTGGTTTTGCATCGTCGTTCATTTCTCTTTTCAAATTATCAAAAAAACATAGAGAGAGTCATTATATATGGCTTATCTCAACATCAACCTTAACACTGTACATAAGCTTCCTGATGTTCATGTTCACAGATAATATCCTTAAGTACACAATTTATTTTCCAAACTATTTCTTTGCCATGATTGGCATTGTATATAGCCTGAAAAGAAATGAAGATATCTGTAGTGATACCTCTTTACAATAAGGAGGAGACTGTCTTAAGAGCCCTTGATTCAGTTTTAAGCCAGACTATTTTGCCAGAGGAGATAATTGTTGTCAATGATGGCTCAACTGATAGTTCGGCACAGATCGTGACTAATTTTAATCATTCTTTAATTCGACTTGTAACCCAATCAAATCAGGGTGTTTCTGCTGCGAGGAACTTGGGCATTGCTGAAGCAAGACATCAATGGATTGCCTTTTTGGATGCTGACGATGAATGGCTACCGGAATTTTTACAAACTATTACAGAACTTCTTGAAAAGTACCCAGAATGTAGTGTGGCAGCTACGGCTTATTATATGCAGGACATTTCAGGCCGCCGTGAGAGAAACCACTTGAATAAACTAAAGTTTGAGGGTGATCTTGGAATTATTGATAACTACTTCCAGGTGGCATCCTATTCTCACCCGCCACTAAATTCTTCGGCAGTTGCGCTTAAAAAAGAGGCAATCAAATCTATTAGCGGATTCCCGGTTGGTATAACATCTGGTGAGGACCTGATTACATGGGCAAAATTGGCTGTTCGATTTAAAATAGCATATTCTATTAACCCATCATCAATTTTCATTCTTGATGGAAAGGCAAAGTATAGAAAACCTCAAAGTTGTGATTATGTCGGCTTAGAGTTAAAAAAAATGTATCAAAATGATCGAATTCCTCATTTAAAGCAATACATTTCCTTGTGGCATAAAATGAGAGCTAAAAGCTACCTTATGCTTGGTTATAAAAGAGACGCAATAATTGAGATCTATCTCTCAATGAAAATGCATTTATTTTCAAAGGCATTATTTTTTGTGCCATTCATTTTGTTAAATAAGAAAATATTTAAAATGGCTGTGGGTAAACACTCACATGGCTAGTAAGAATAACCATGCTGTTATTCTTTGGTTGATATTTTCACAACTTGTTTAATTAACGGAAAACCTCTTTACCTGTTATGCTTAAGAAAGTAGCTTTAATAGCTCCTATTTTAACTCATTATAGAAGTCGGTTTTATAAAAAGCTCTCTTCCCAATTAGAGGGAAGAATAATATTTTACTTTCAGAACAAGCTTATTAATGATGGACGCCCAGGAAAGACAGTTAATGAGAGTGAGTTTTATAATACTTACTCAACCAGATCAATTTCATTTGCTTCAATTAAACTTTCATTCAGTCTCGACTTGATCAGGAAGATTAGAAGGGGAGGAAGTAGAATATTAATACTTGAGGGGGCATCAAGTAATCTAACATCATGGTATTTCATTATTTTCAAGAAACTAATGGGCTTGAAGATAATTTCGTGGGCTTGTGGCTGGCACCCTGATATTAAAAATCCAGTAATTAGCAAATTGAAAACCTTCATAGAAAGGTCATTCTTCAACAAAGTGGATTTTATTATTTGTTATAGTACAACTGCTTTTGAATATTTCCGAAAGATTGGCATTTCCACCCCAATGAAAATTGCTTATAACGGCATTGATACAGAGGATTTCTACGAGATGAGTCAAACTGTTATTCCCTTAGCTAGTGCAATTAAGACTAAAGACAAGAGAATGACTTTTCTCTTTGTGGGCGGCCTGTTTAAAGAGAAGCAGGTAGATTTTCTTATTGAGTGTTTTAAAATATTGCGTGAAGAAGTACCTGAGATTTGCTTATGGATCATAGGTGATGGACCAATGAGAACAGAAATAGAGATGATGGTAGATAGTTATGACACGAAGGATATTCTGTTCTTTGGAAGGATTGAAAAAGGCGTTGAGCAATATTTTGCTGCAGCAGATTTTTTTGTTTTGCCAGGCGTGGGGGGCTTAGCTTTAAATCAAGCGATGCTATGGGGAACACCATGTATTGTATCCGAAGCTGATGGCACTGAAAATGATCTTGTTCTTGACAATATTACCGGATTCCGTTTTGAAAAAAACAATAAAGGGTCATTGATCGGAGCAATGAAAAAAGCAATTTTACTTTCAAAGGAAGATCGGGATGGAATGTCCAAAAGGGCTCAAGAAATGATTTTGACAAGAGGTAATACGGGCGAGATGGCAAAGACATTTTCAGATGTAATACATAATTTAAGTTAAGGCTATATACGAGTGCATATACGGTTGATTATGAAATTGAATACCGTGAACCTATGGGTTTGAATGAAGATTGTGCATTCATGCCATCACCAATAATTCCTCCCCCAAATATTTCTTACTTTGAAGATATTGTTTATTTTACATTATCCACCACCTGTTCATGGATCATCAATTGTCGGTGGATTTATTAAAGGAGGCAGATTGATCAATGAGAGTTTTGATTGCTGTTACATCAATCTTGGGACCTCTGCCTCGGTTGAAGAGATAGGTAAAAATCCTGGAAGAAAGTCATTGAGGTACCTCAACCTTATCTGGCAGGTGTATAGAGCCCTACTGTTCCTTAGGCCAGATCTCTGCTACCTCTCCATCTCTTCAAAAGGTGCTGGGTTCTACAAGGACGCTCTCATAGTATTGCTCGTTAGACTATTCAGGGTCAAACGGATCTATCACTTCCATAATAAAGGAGTCAGAATTAATCAGGGAAAGTTGATAGATAACTTCCTGTACTGGCGGATATTTAAAGACACCGATGTGATCCTTCTTTCAAAACACCTTTACCCTGATGTGCAGAAATATGTTCCGGAGGATAGAGTACATTATTGCCCAAACGGTATACCGGAAATAAAAGACAAAAGACAAAAGGAAAAAGACATAAGAAATGGTTTGGTGCCCGAAATACTGTTTCTGTCTCATTTGATAAAGTCAAAAGGAGTGCTGGTGCTGATTGATGCATGTTATCTTCTTAAGGAAAGAGGATC
>Ga0116156_10002901_pt1 | contig 15266 bp, 15 predicted proteins | sample AD_UKC045_MetaG_FD_89891 | JGI IMG/M metagenome (GOLD analysis project Ga0116156, IMG submission 89891) | Active sludge microbial communities of municipal wastewater-treating anaerobic digesters from USA - AD_UKC045_MetaG | ecosystem: Engineered > Bioreactor > Anaerobic > Digestate | place: USA... | reverse complement strand
CCTCAACCCGGTCATCGTCTACGAGAAGGGCGTCTCCGTCGTGGACTACCGCATCCTGCACAAGTAGGAGTTGGAGTCCTTGCGAGCGAGGACCCTTTTACCCTCTTCCCTCCGCGGGAGAGGGCGGGGGTGAGGGGGACAATCCCTTTCCTTTGTTATCGATTCAGGCGCCCCTTACGGCGAGGGGCGCCGCTGTTTTGATCATCCATTCGGAAGGTGTTTGGCGATGGTGGAAACGAAAAAAAAGAAGACGGCGAAAATGCCCGTGAAGAAAACCGGGACGGCGCGGAAGAAGAAGACGCCCTCGATCAGCCGGGAGGACGCCCTGCAGATCGCCCGGGCCTATCTTTTCGACAAGGGCGCCTTCTCCGTGAGCGGCATCAGCGACGGGATCCCGGAGGCGTTCAATGCGAACCTGGCCGCCAACGAAGAGCTTGCCGCGGCGCTGAAAAACTGCTGGATCGTCGAGTGCGGCCTCGACCCCTTCCTCGTTGTCGACGGCGGCACGATGCTCATCGGCATCTCGAAGACGACGGGCGGCATCGTCTACGCCGGCATCCTCAGCGTGGCGTAATCTGTATGGCATTAACATACAAGTGTATGGTATAAGCATACATCATGAATGCTTTGGCAAAAGTCTTATCCTCACAAGTCCGGGCGGCAATCTTCGAGCTCCTCTTCGGGTTGAGGGATCTCCCCGCTCATATGAGAGAAATCGAAAGACTTTCAGGCTTTGCCATTGGAACGATCCAGCAGGACCTCAAGAAACTGGAAAGCCTCGACCTCGTGACAAGGCGCAAAGACGGAAACCGGGTCTACTATGAAGCCAACAAGAACCATCCCCTCTATCCGGAGATTCGCAATCTGGTCCTGAAAACGGTCGGACTCGCGGACGTCCTTAAGAAAGCCCTCGAGAAGAGCCCGGATATCAGGGTTGCCTTTGTATACGGTTCCGTTGCAAAGGGAGAAGAGAAAGCCGCAAGCGATGTGGATCTCATGGTCATAGGTGACCTCGGTCTTCGAAAACTGACGGCCACGCTCTCCGGAACATCAGAAAGAATCGGCAGAGAGGTGAATCCCCACGTCCTTCTTCCCTCGGAGTTCTGCCGAAAGAAAAAAGAAGGCGATCATTTCCTGACAAGCGTTCTCCGGGAGCCGAAAATTTTCATCATAGGCAGTGAAAATGAACTTGAAGCAGTGGGCCGATAACGGGTGGCTCAAATCTCACAAGACCAGCAGAGAAGAAATAGCCAACCTCCTGGCAATTGTTGAACGTGATCTGGCCGATGCGGCGAACGAGTCGATCTCGCCGGATTCGCGATTCGGGATCGCCTACAACGCCGCACTTAAGCTCTGCACGGTCCTGCTGTCTGCAGCAGGCTATCGCGCCGACAAGACGCGGCATCATTACCTCACCATAACAGGCCATGCCTCTTATTCTGGGGCGCGACAGGGCGAACGATGCACAATACCTGGACACCTGCAGGAACAAGAGAAACATCGCCGAGTATCATTATGTGGGAAACGTCACAGCGCGCGATGTGGAGGAACTGACGGGTTTCGCAAAGGAGCTGAGCGTAACGGTTCGCGATTGGTTGAAGGGAATGCGGCCCGATTTGCTTTGATAAAGCAGCAGAGGGAGTAAAGAATCATCCGACGAATTAGACACATATGCAAGGCATTGCACGTAATCATCCTATGAATGATTTGATGCAATACAAGGACTACTTCGGATCTGTGCGCTACGACGATGACGAACGGGTCTTTCACGGCAAGGTGGAATTCATCCGGGCATTGGTCAGTTATGAAGGCATGGATGTGGAATCGTTGAGGAAAGCCTTCGAGGAGGCCGTCGACGATTATTTGGAACTATGCCGCAAGCAGAAGCGGGAACCGGAGAAGCCATTCAAAGGAAGTTTTAACGTGCGCATCGGACCCCGCCTTCATCAGGAGATCGCTCTGACCGCACTGAACGAGGGAATGTCGCTAAATCAGTATATTGCCTGAGTTCTTGAAAAGGACAGCCGGGAAAGACAGGCATTTCAGGCAAGCGCGGAGATCAAGGTCTCGGAGAAGCGAATGGCTTATGGCGCCGGCGCCACGATGAAATTCGCCACGGTGAAGATCACAAAGAAAACGACAGGGTCATCCTCCGAGAGGTCTTCCAAGGCAGACCGAACTGTTCGAAAGCCAGGCAGAAAGCCCGCGACGCAGTAGGCAACCCTTATTGGCCGCTTTCTTCACTTGAACATATATTCTTGACAATCCTTGGCCCTGAAGCTTATTTCTTTCCGGACAACGGTGTCACCCGGATCCAGCCAACCAACCCTTTCCCGTCCGCGATGCGAGAGGGAAACCTTGCCGACCGGACTGAAATCAGGGAGCCCGAATAGGGATTGCATGTTCCTCGTCGGGCTTTTTTATTTTTATGGTAATCTGGCACGCTCAGCCGGACCGTTCTGAATCATATTGATGACAGGGTCATCCGGACACATTTCCATGAAACGACCGATCTGGAAATTCCGCGAAATGTCTCGCGGCGAGATCAATGTGGATCCCATCGAAGGCGAATTCTTCTCCACGGAGATCCTGGGAAGTCTTTCCGATGCCGTGATCCGCGAAGCGATTCAAAACTCCCTCGATGCCGGCATGCCCGGGCAACAGGTTAAAATCGTGATCACGTTCCCCTCGCCGGATCAGAGACTCCGTGCGGACACAGCCGAGCGGTATCTTGACGGGCTCAGAGACCACCTCGAGGCGAAGAGCAGTGGCCTTGCGAATGGGGTCGACTTCGAGCGGCCCATGGATTTTCTTCTCATCGAGGACTTCGGCACCAGGGGACTCGCGGGCGACATACGGGATGACGGCAGCCAGGATGAAACAGCAGTGAAGAACGACTTCTATTACTTCTGGCGCAATATCGGACGCGCCGTCGAAGGGACTACGACACGAGGGCGCTGGGGCCTGGGCAAAACCGTCTTTCAGGCCGCATCGCGGATCAATTCCTTTTTCGGCCTGACCGTCCGACAGGAAGAGACCCGCCGCCTCCTGATGGGTCAATCCGTTCTCAAAATCCACCGGGCAAACGGCCGGAGATACGCGCCCTACGGGTATTACGGCAGATTCGAGGAGGACTTCGCCCTCCCCGTCGAGGAGCCGGAGCACGTTGACCGGTTCTGCCGCGATTTCTCGATCCGCCGCAGCGCAGAGCCCGGCCTGTCGGTGATCATCCCCTATCCCGACGAAGAGATCGAGATCGAGTCCGTGATTCGTTCGGTGATCAATCAATATTTCTTCCCCATCCTTTCGGGAGATCTCGCCGTGACCATAGCCGGCGGAGCGAATCGGCAGGCCCTGGATGAAAAGAATCTCTTTCCCTATATCGAAAGCACCGACTGGCCGGATCGAAGGGGGCTGATCCGCCGCCTGGAGTTTGCACGGTGGTGCCTGTCGCAACCCGGGGAGGCCTTCGAGCGGCTCAAGGAGCCGCCTGAAAGCCGCGCACCCAAGTGGGAGGAAGCGCTCTTCGAGCCCGGGCAGATGAAGCGCCTGCGAAGCCGCTTCGATTCGGGCGAGAGGCTCGCTTTCCATGTGCCGCTGTGGGTGGAGCCGAGGAAAAAGGACATCGAGCGCTCCCACTTCAGGCTTTTCCTGGAGCGGGACGCCTCGCTCGACAGGGGCGAGGATTTTTTCATCCGCGACGGGATCACCGTCACCGGGGTGTCCTCGCAGCGCCAGAAGGGGATGCGCGTCATCGTCTCGGCAGCCGACAGGCCGTTGTCGCGGCTCCTGGGCGACTCCGAAAACCCCGCCCACACGGAATGGCAGGAGCGCTCCCCCAAATTCAAGAACCGCTACCATCTGGGACCGGCGTGCCTTCGCTTCGTCAAGAACAGTCCCCGCGAGATCATCCGCATCCTCTCCATGCCCGCCGAGGGCAGGGACACGAAACTGCTCCGGGACCTGTTCTACATCGATCTCGACCCGGGTAAGGAGTCGAAGTCGACTCGCCGGCTTCCGACCGACGGCCCCGGAGCGGGCAACCCGGGCGATGCGGAGCCTCCGGCGGCGCGGCCGTCGAGACTGCTGCTGGGCCGCCTCAAGAGCGGGTTCCGGATCTCCCTGCACCCCGAGGCGAAATTCTATCCGCGGACCATCGAACTGGAAATGGCATACGACGTGCGGCAGGGCAATCCCTTCAGACTGTATCGAACCTTCGACTTCGATCTGGAGAAGGCCCCCATCCGCATCGAAGGAGTCGGGCTGACCTACCGCATCGTGCAGCCCAACGGATTGAAAATCTCGACCGAGCAGCCGGATTTTCAACTGACGATTACAGGGTTCGATCCGAATCGAGATTTGAAGATCAAGATCGTTACCCCCCAGGATAAGATCCCATGATCCGCCGGTTTAACTTTACGGGCCGCCGCAGGATTCCGCGTTCGCGATTGAACATCTTCCTGTATGCGACGCCGGAGGGGAACCTTGCCTTCGACGCCGGGCTCGATATGGAAAACCTCTCGCTTCCGTTCGACGCGAAGCTCTACATCGAGGCCTATCGCAGGACGTATCTGCGACGGTTTGCATGCGGGACCCCGGCCCAGCCGCGGCTTCCGAGAGGACAGATCCTCGACGGGCTGGATTCGCGCGCCCTGGTCATGTTCCGGGTAAAAGCGGTGGACGGCAGGGGCCGCATCCTTGCCGTCGCGGATCGAATCATCCCGCGGCGATCGGACGATGAGGATGCGGGCAAGCAGTGCCTGCTTCCCGTCGAGTTTGCCGATCTTGGGCATTCGATCTGGCGCCTGGACCTGGAGGGAGAGTGGCCCAGCCTTCTTTTGAACAATCGGATCGACAACATCCGGGAGATTGCGCGCGCCGACGAATCGTTTCAGGCGCTGGTCTACCCGGAAGTCGTCCGGCAGGTCCTGTATCACATCGTGGTCGGGGAAGACCACACCGATCCGGACACGGACCCCGATGACTGGATGAGCCTGTGGCTCAGGTTTGCCATCGGTCTCATGGGGCGAAAGACCCTTCCCCCGTCGGGAGGGGAGGACCAGGTCCTGCTGGACAAGGGGCGGTGGATCGACGACGCCGTTGACGCGTTCTGCGCGTCCCAGCAGGTTGTCGATCGCTTTATGCGGAACCATCAGGCGGCGGACTGACCATGCAGGCTCAACTCAGAATCCTCAACGACCGGGGGGTCGCGCTGTATCGGGATTACCTCGACGAGCTGCGCGGCGGCTCCGAGCGCAAGCCCCCGCGGGAGTTGCTGGCCGATCCCTGGTGCTCCGCCCGATTTCCACTGGACGTCTCCGTGGAGCGCAGGGTCTTTCAGAACAAGCTGGCCGTCGCCGCATACCTGAACGATGTTCTCCGTCTCATGCCCCACTCGCAGATCGAGCGGCAGATGGGCCTCTGGAGCTGGCTGAGCCTGTTCTATTTCGATGACGTCTGTCCCCCGAACAAGTATGGCAGGCGCGCCCCCGGACCCCATTATCGCTACATCCTGGACCTGGACTTTCGGCGATTCAACCGCCACCTTCTGCTGGGGCCGTACAACGCCTACAAGCTTCACGGGGAAAACGCGGCGCTTCTTCTGTACGGGCCGATTCACCAGACGAATCGGTTTTTCATCGAACTCACATCGCGGCAGGCCCTGTTCACGAACCGCGGAGTCATCGATGCGGCCACCCTTTTGTACTACGATCCCAGGACCGGGCGAGCCAAGCGGGGAGCCGGAACGACCGTGCGGAAGCCCGGCGCCCTGGGGAGGTTCGTTGACGTCATCCAGCAGCTCGATCTGACGCACGATCTGTTCAGCATGAAGGGCCCCGACGTGGTCGCCCTGCTGCCGGAGGAATTCGCTCCCTGGCGGAAAAAAGCGAAGGAGCAGCGATCGTTTTTACGAAAGTTGTTCAGGAGAACCGGCTAGCAGCGAAATTCGGGAGCCTTGAAATTTCAAAGCCGGCGGAGCGGCTCAGAGAGTGGGCCGGTCATTGCACCTTCCGAAAAGCGAGATCCGCGAACTCTACACCTTGAAGAATCCCGCGGTGAAATACCAGCGCGTCATGGCTTATATCGGCGTCGGCCTGGGGGAGGCGCCCGCGCGGCTGGATCTGAAGGAGCTGACAAGCGGATCGAGCGTCACGCTGATGGTCCCCTATGACGAAAGAGTATTCTCCGGCGCCCGGGTGATCGATGGTATCCGCACCGCCTTCCCGATTCATGCGTATCTTGACCTCGAGGGGGTACAGGGGTCGGGGGAAGAAGCCGCAAACCGGCTCGGTGAATACAGGGACCACATCGTGCTGATTGGCGGGTGGGTTCCGGGAATGCTCATTGGCGGCACTGCTGCTTCCACGTCGGCAGTATGGATGTCGACTTGGCGCTGGATCACCGCGCCGTCCCGGAAGAAGGATACCGTTCCGGGAAAAAGAAGGCATACGAGTCCGGCGTCTCGGCGAAGCGCGGCCTGACCAATTTGCATCAAGGTGCAAGAAAGTCATGACTTTTGCATGCCCATACAAAATGGTCGCGTAGCCCTGGGGAGCAGGGTCTTCCCGATCGAGTATTTTCTTGACGGAATAAAGCCACAGGATTTATTTCTTACCCGACAACGGCGTCACCCGGATCCAGTCAACCAACCCTTTCCCGTCCACGATGCGAGAGTGAACCTTGCCGACCGGATAAAAGATAAAAAGCCCGAATCGAGAGACCGCCCAAGATTCGGGCTTTTTGCTGTCCGCAACGCGGTTGAAAGATGGAGATGACATGACGCCCGAGAGATGTGCATATGGACAAGTGCCACTTTGCGCATAGCTTGCCAGGACGACCTGTAAGAGATTGGCAGCCATTGGACGAGCATCTTCGCAACGTGGCTCAGTTGTCACGGGCATTTGCGAATGACTTCGATGCGGGAAGGTGGGCCTATTTTGCAGGCTTATGGCATGACCTCGGTAAGTATTCAGATGTATTTCAGGGCATGCTGCTGTCGACGGCTGATCCGGAGACCAATTCCGAGACAAGGATCGGCCGTCCGGATCATTCGACAGCGGGAGCACAACACGCTTTCTCAAATGCAGGGAGGGGGGGGAAGATTCTGGCCTATGCCATTGCGGGGCATCATGCGGGGCTTCTCGACGGAAAGGGGTCTGACGGCTCGCTTGAGAAAAGGTTGAAGAAAGTCATTCCGGATTTTTCCGCCGCACCGGCCAGCATCCTAAATTCCGAAAAATTTGATAATCTGCCCTTTGCGCCTGACGCGAAGCATTTCTCCTTTCAAGCGGCTTTTTTCATACGCATGGTTTTTTCATGCCTCGTAGATGCCGATTTTCTGGATACGGAATGCTTCATGGAGCCATCCCGAACCGCGTCGCGGAAAGGTTATCCTACGCTTGTAGAATTACAGTCGAAACTTGACAGTGCTCTGGACGCAAAAACGGAAACGGCAGTTCTTACGCCTATCAATGAAAGACGCGCAGGGATCTTGAAACTGTGCAGGGCTGCAGCTTCCTGGAAACCGGGTCTGTTTTCGTTGACGGTGCCAACTGGGGGCGGCAAAACATTGTCCTCCCTTGCCTTTGCATTAAGGCATGCCCTCATACACGGGTTGAAGCGGGTCATTTATGTCATCCCCTACACAAGCATCATAGAGCAGACAGCCTCCGTCTTTCGTGATGTTCTGGGCGATGATGCCGTTCTGGAGCATCACAGCAACTTCGAGCCGGAAGAGGATGATCAGCGTTCGCGCCTAGCCTCCGAGAACTGGGATGCACCCGTTATTGTGACAACAAATGTGCAATTCTTCGAATCGCTTTTTGCGTCGAAGACATCCCGCTGCCGGAGGCTCCACAATATTGCCCGAAGCGTGGTCATCCTCGACGAAGCGCAGATGCTGCCCTCGAACCTCCTTCGCCCGTGCCTCGAGAGCATACGGGAGCTGTCTTTGAATTATGGGGCTTCCATTGTTCTTTGCACGGCGACTCAGCCGGCGCTTTCCTCGTCGGAATCATTCCGGGACGGTCTGGATGGCGTCCGGGAAATCATCCCGGATCCCTGCGGGCTGTACGAAGCGTTCAGGCGCGTAACCGTCGAAGATATTCGCGAGGTAGCCGATGATAGCCTGTCGCAGCGAGTGAGTGAAGAGAATCAGGTCCTCTGCATTGTGAATACGCGGCGGCATGCCCGCGCTCTGTTCGAACGCCTCCCGCCGGAGGAAGCATATCATCTCAGCGGCCTCATGTGCCCCGTTCACAGAACGGGCATTCTGAGCAGGGTCAGGGAAGCGTTGACCTCTGGCAGGCCCTGTCGACTGATCAGCACCCAGTTGATCGAAGCAGGCGTCGATATCGATTTCCCCGTCGTTTACAGGGCCGCCGCCGGGATAGATTCCCTGGCGCAAGCCGCTGGTCGGTGCAACCGTGAGGGCCGTATGGCGGAACATGGAAAGGTATTCCTCTTTACGCCGGCAGAAGGCCTGCCTCCGGGGCACTTCAGGCAAACAGCCGAAACTGCCGACATGGTGCTGCGTCATCATGTAGACCCGCTTTCCCTCGAGGCCGTGGAGGATTACTTCAGGCACTTCTACTGGCTGAAGGGAGACCAACTGGACGCGAAGCAGATCCTCTCGTCCCTTTCCGAGGGCGCCAGAAACGGCGATTTCCCCTTCCGATCGGTAGCGGAGTGTTTCAGGCTGATCGAGCAGTATGCCGATCCGTTGATTATTCCCTTTGAGCCTGAAGCCGCCAAAATGATCAAGGCACTTCGATATGCCGAAAGCCCCGGACGGCTGGCGCGGGCTTTGCAACGATATACCATTCAGATACCGCGCGATGCTCTGGCGCGCCTGCTTCACGCGGGCAGCGTCGAGCGACTGCATGATCAATTCAACATTCTCATCAACGGGGACCTGTACCGGGACGATCTCGGGCTGTGCCCGAAAGATCCGCAGTTTCACAAAATCGAGAGTCTGATCGCATAAATCCAGCCGAAAGGAGGTGATGGGATGTCCTATGGGGTGAAACTCAAGGTGTGGGGGGAGTTTGCCTGCTTCACCAGGCCTGAGATGAAAGTCGAGCGAGTAAGTTACGACGTCATGACACCGTCCGCGGCACGCGGCATTCTCGAGGCGATCTACTGGAAACCCGCCATCCGGTGGGTGGTGGACCGCATACATGTGTTGAACCCGGTGCGGTTCTGCAATGTCCGGCGCAACGAAGTGTCGGGTAAGGTCCCTATGGGGATAGTGCGGCGGGCCATGAACGACGGAACAACGCCGCTTGAGCTTTTCATCGAGGATGACCGCCAGCAGAGGGCGGCCATGGTGCTGCGGGACGTGGCGTATGTGATCGAAGCCCACTTTGAATTCACGGGAGGCGAAGACCGGAATCCGGCGAAACACAAGGAAGCCTTCGAACGGAGGGCGCGAAAAGGGCAGTGTTTTCATCAGCCCTGCCTCGGGTGCCGCGAATTCCCCGCGCGGTTTGAGCTTTTGGAAGGACCTGTGCCCTCTTCAAGTCTTGTCAGCGAAGAGGATCTGGGATGGATGCTGCATGATATTGATTATCGGGATGACATGAAGGCGGTCTTTTTTCAAGCGCGCATGGTGAACGGCGTCATCGAGATGCCGCCATTTGCAGGAAAGGGGGTGATTGAGTGATTCTGGCTGCCTTGAATAATTATTACGAAAGACTGAAAGACAACCCCGACTCGGGTATTCCGCTCGGGGGGTTCAGCAGGCAGAAAATTCACTTCGCGCTGGTTCTGGATCGTCAAGGCAATCTGCTTCAGGTGCAGGACGTTAGGGAGGTTGTCAAGGGGAAGGCAGTTCCGAAGTCTCTTGTCGTGCCGGAGCCCGCGAAAAAATCTGTCAATATTGTCGCTAATTTCATGTGGGGCGCCACGGGATACGTTCTTGGTGCTGACAACAAGGAAAAGCCTGACAGGGCGCGACAGACATTTGAGGCATTCCGGCTTCTGCATCATCAGTTGGGTGATAACGTTGACGATGATGGGATGAAGGCGCTTTTGCGATTCCTGGACAATTGGTCTCCTGACATGGCGGAGAAACTCGAAAACTGGGACGAAATAGCCGGGCTGAATCTCGTCTTCAGGCTTGATCGAGCCCTCGAGTATCTGCATGACCGGCCCCTTATAAAGGAAGCCTGGCTCAGCGACCTTGATCGGCGCACATCGGAAAAGCGCGCGGTGTGTCTCGTTACCGGTAAGGACGCTCCTATCGCTCGATTGCACCCCGATATAAAGGGCGTGAGAGGGGCTCAAACAAAGGGGGCATCCGTCGTTTCATTCAACCTCGATGCCTTTTGCTCCTATGGCAAGGAACAGAGCTTCAACGCCCCGGTGGGCGAACGGGTTGCCTTTGCTTATACAACAGCCCTCAATGAACTGCTCCGCTATGAAAAAGGTCAGAGGGTTCAGATTGGGGATGCCACGACGGTTTTCTGGACGGAGCGAGACTCGCCCATAGAAGGATTCATGGGATATATTCTCGACCCGCGCGACGATCGCGGAGACGTTGCTGAAGTTCGCAGGTTCCTGGAGGCCGTCCGCGAAGGGAAGATGCCGTCAGATATCGACGGCGGTGTTCGCTTTTACATTCTCGGCCTTTCGCCGAACGCCGCGCGGCTGGCTGTCCGATTCTGGCAAGTCAGCTCCGTAGGCGAAATCAGTTCAATGATCGGCACGCACTTCAACGATCTTACAATCACGAAAAGCTCCCCATCCGACCCTGATTTCCCCGGCATGTGGCAGATGCTCAGGGAGACGGCCGCACAGAGGGAACTGGACAACGTGTCGCCAAACCTCGCGGGCGCCTTCATGCGCTCGATTCTCACGGGCGCCGCCTACCCGCAGGGCCTGCTTTCCGCGATCATCCTGCGCATCAGGGCAGACCAGACCGTCAATTACCTGAGGGCGGCCATGATCAAGGCCTGTCTGGTGAGGAGATATCGATTGACCGGGTCAGAAAAGAAAAAGGAGGTCACCATGGCATTGGATGCTCAATCGACCAATATCGCATACAGGTTGGGACGGCTCTTTGCCGTGCTGGAGAAGGCTCAGCGAGATGCTGTCCCCGGAGCGAATGCCACGATTAGGGATCGATTCTACGGCGCGGCATCTGCCACGCCACGAGTCGTGTTCCCGCAATTGCTGAGACTCGCGCAGCATCACATTCAGAAGGCGGATTACGGGACGAGGAACGACAAACTGATCGAAGAGATTGTCTCGGGAATCGGGGAGTTCCCTGCTCATCTCTCCCTCGATAACCAGGGGTTTTTCGCCCTCGGATACTATCATCAGCGGCAATCCTTTTATTCCAGACCGGCAGAGCCTGCAAAGGAGGAAAACGCATGAGCGAAGCAATCCAGAACCGATATGAGTTTGTGTACCTCTTTGATGTCGAAAATGGAAACCCCAACGGTGATCCCGACGCAGGGAATATGCCTCGCATCGATCCGGAAACCAACTATGGCCTTGTCACCGATGTCTGCCTGAAGCGGAAAATCCGGAATTATGCGGAGCTACTCAAGGGCAATGAGGCGCCCTTTGAGATCTACGTCAGAGAGAAGGCAATCCTTAATCAGATCCATACTAGGGCGCATCAGGCGATTGGAGTCGAAGATACGCCAGAGACCAAAAAAAGGAAAGGTTCGGGAGAAGAAGTGGCAAAAGCTCGCGCATGGATGTGCAAGAACTTCTATGATGTCAGGACGTTTGGCGCCGTCATGTCTACGGGAGTAAATTGTGGTCAGGTGCGGGGCCCTGTCCAGATCAACTTTGCCCGGAGCATTGATCCAATCGTGCCCACGGAAATAACCATCACACGGATGGCTGTGGCAACGGAGAAGGAGGCAGAGCAGCAGAGTGGAGACAATCGCACGATGGGACGCAAGCACATCGTTCCCTATGCCCTATACCGCTGTGAAGGATACGTATCCGCCAGTCTGGCGGCGCAGACAGGCTTTTCCGGCGACGATTTGTCCCTGTTATGGGAGGCTCTGGCAAACATGTTTGACCATGACCACTCGGCAGCGCGGGGGAAGATGAGCGCCCGAAAGCTTATCGTATTCCGCCATGACTCAAAGATCGGAAATGCTCCGGCATACAAACTCTTTGATCTCGTAACGGTGCGTAGAAAGTCCGCTGACGATCAGCCCCCCCGTTCCTTTTCCGATTATGAGGTGGTGGTTGCTGGAGAGAGCCTGCCCCCCGGCGTAACCCTGGAGGAGAAGATCTGATGTCGGTTATGTACGGCGAAGACGATCTCATCCCTATCTCGGCACTCCAGCATTTCCTGTTCTGCTCTCGGCAATGTGCCCTGATCCACGTCGAGCAGGCATGGGCCGAGAACCGCCTGACAGCCGAGGGGCGAATCATGCACGACAGGGTCCACGATGAAGGCGCTGAGTCACGCGGGGATGTGAGAACCGAGCGCGGGGTTTCACTTCGTTCGCTCGAACTCGGCCTGATCGGCAAGGCGGACGTGGTGGAATTCCACAAAACCGGCGATGGTACGTGGCTGCCGTTTCCCGTAGAGTACAAACGCGGAAAACCGAAGATCGAAGACTGGGACAGGGTCCAGCTCTGTGCGCAGGCCCTGTGCCTGCAGGAAATGCTGGGTGTCTGCATTCCGCAGGGTGCAATTTTCTACGGTACGCCCCGTCGTCGGGAGGTGGTGGATTTTACGCAGGAACTGAGAGACAAGACAGCAGATGCGACGGGGGCGGTCCGAAGACTCCTGGAAGAAGGAGCGACTCCCGGCCCGGAGTACAAAAAGCGTTGTGATAATTGCTCAATGGCGGGGCTTTGCCTGCCCAAGGTCATCGAGAGAAAAAGGTCTGTTTCGAAATATCTCGAAAAAGAAACGGCAGAATGAGGAAACACCTCAATACACTCTTTGTCACCACCCAGGGCGCCTATCTGGCGAAGGAAGGCGAGACGGTGGTCGTTCGGGTGGACGGTGAGACCCGGTTACAGGTGCCCGTCCATACCCTGGGAGGAATCGTTTGTTTCGGTAACGTTGGGGTCAGCCCATTCCTGATGGGGTTCTGCTCGGAGAGGGACGTGGGCATCAGCTTTCTCTCCGAGCACGGACGATTCCTGGCGAAGGTGCAGGGTGCAGTGTCAGGCAATGTATTACTTCGCCGAGAACAGTATCGGAAAGCTGACCACAAGGAATTTTCGGCCAGCATAGCAAGGTCCATCCTTGCCGGGAAGATTGCAAACTCGAGGACGGTCCTCCAGCGGGCCCTGCGCGACCATAGCGACAAGATCGCGGCCGAGGAAGTCAGAAGGGCGGTCCAACGGCTCAACAATTGCCTCGATGCCGTGGACCGGTCGGACGATCTGGATGCCTTGCGGGGCATTGAAGGCGATGCGGCCAGGATTTACTTCAATGTCTTCGACCACCTGATTGTGGTCCAGAAGGACTCGTTCACCTTTCAGGAACGAAACCGCCGTCCACCCCTCGATAACGTGAATTGCCTTCTTTCTTTCATCTACACGCTGGTGATGCATGACGTTCGGTCTGCCCTGGAAACGGTCGGAATCGATCCGGCCGTGGGTTTCCTTCACCGGGACCGTCCGGGAAGACCGGGCTGCGCCTTGGATTTGATGGAGGAATTCAGGCCCTTCATTGCGGACCGGCTTGCTCTCTCTCTGATTAACTTGAGGAAAGTAGACGAGGCCGACTTCAGAAGATCCGAAGCCGGTGCCGTGACCATGTCCGACGATGCCCGAAAAACTCTGCTGGTTGCCTATCAGGAAAGAAAGCGCGAGGAAATTCTGCATCCTTTCATAGGCGAGAAGATGACGATCGGCATTCTTTTCTTCATGCAGTCGCTCCTGCTTGCAAGGCACCTTCGGGGAGAGTTGGACGGGTATCCCCCGTTTATTTGGAAATGACCTGGAATATGGAGGCTGTCGCATGTTTGTGCTTGTCAGCTATGATGTCGCGCTTGATGACGAGACTGGAGCCAGAAGACTGCGCCGCGTCGCGAAAGCCTGTAAGGATTACGGACAGAGGGTGCAATATTCTGTTTTCGAGTGCATCGTGGATCCGGCCCAGTGGGCAGTGTTGAAGCAAAGGCTTGTCAAAGAGATCAACGAGGAAAAGGACAGCCTGCGCTTTTACTATCTCGGTGCAAACTGGAAGCGGCGCGTGGAGCACGTCGGGGCAAAAAAGACGGTCGATCAGGAGGGGCCGCTCATCGTATAAGGCGAAATGCGAACCCCAAGTGAGCAGAATTTTCAAGGTACCTTCGCGACATTGGCAAGTAGCTGAATTATTTAGACAAATGGATTTCATAGAAGGGAAGGCAAACGAAATCGTCGGATCTTTCCGACGGTGCGCGGATTTCGCTTGAAATACGCAACAACTTCAAAGCTTTGCTTTTTAGGCGGTCGCCCCTCGTGCAGGGGCGTGGATTGAAACCCCGTCCGCCAGAGGAAAACGCAGACCCGCAGAAGTCGCCCCTCGTGCAGGGGCGTGGATTGAAACATCCGACTTGTGCTGGACCGGCTGTCTCAACAGGGGGTCGCCCCTCGTGCAGGGGCGTGGATTGAAACACAGTAATTGGCCCCGCTGCCCTCGTCATACCACGTCGCCCCTCGTGCAGGGGCGTGGATTGAAACTTCACAGGTCCCGTAACTATCCTCATAGCAGGGGCCGTCGCCCCTCGTGCAGGGGCGTGGATTGAAACTTCGCAGTCCGCACACAGCGTAAACAAATCACTTGTCGCCCCTCGTGCAGGGGCGTGGATTGAAACTTGCGCGGTCTTACGAATGGTCGGATTAAGGGTGGTCGCCCCTCGTGCAGGGGCGTGGATTGAAACACACTGGAACGCTGTATGTGGGATGAGCGTATGGTGGTCGCCCCTCGTGCAGGGGCGTGGATTGAAACATATGGGACCGTCCATGTAGTCCAATCATTACCGGTCGCCCCTCGTGCAGGGGCGTGGATTGAAACTGTTGTTTATCTGTCATAGACTTCGTGACGGGAGGTCGCCCCTCGTGCAGGGGCGTGGATTGAAACTAGGTACTCCCGATTAAAATACACAAAAAGTCCGTCGCCCCTCGTGCAGGGGCGTGGATTGAAACAGCGATGAATCATATTTTAGATACAGAAGGGACTCGTCGCCCCTCGTGCAGGGGCGTGGATTGAAACGTGGACTCCGCTAGGCAGGAAGTGCAGAACGTGGGGTCGCCCCTCGTGCAGGGGCGTGGATTGAAACACCCCGTAT
>Ga0116156_10002896_pt1 | contig 15283 bp, 18 predicted proteins | sample AD_UKC045_MetaG_FD_89891 | JGI IMG/M metagenome (GOLD analysis project Ga0116156, IMG submission 89891) | Active sludge microbial communities of municipal wastewater-treating anaerobic digesters from USA - AD_UKC045_MetaG | ecosystem: Engineered > Bioreactor > Anaerobic > Digestate | place: USA... | reverse complement strand
GGGCCAAGGCCAGGCGCCTGCAGATGGAAAAGGGCTTGGGCCTCATTGTAATTGACTACCTCCAGCTGATGGAAGGCCGTGGCAAATACGGGGACAACCGCGTCCAGGAGATTGCCGAAATCAGCCGTGGACTGAAATCGATCGCCCGCGAACTCAATATCCCTATTCTCGCCCTGGCCCAATTATCCCGAGCCGTGGAACAGACCCATCCGGCTATTCCCAAGCTGTCCCACCTGCGCGATTCCGGCTCCATTGAGCAAGATGCCGATGTGGTTATGTTTATATATCGCAAAGCGGCCGACCGCGGCTATAATCCCAACGACCTGCCGACCGAGGACCGCTACCGCGCCGAAGTCTATGTCGCCAAACACCGAAACGGCCCGACCGGCAAAGTCGACCTCTTCTTCGATGAAAACACGGTCAGCTTCCGTAGCCTTTCCCGTAAAAACGAGCCGAGCGGACCGGTGGAGTTCTAAGGTAGATTAATTAATAAATAAAAATTTAAAGCAAGAAAAACTATGTTCAGCAAACTCAAGCAATTCAGGGATCTGCGCAGCCAGGCAAAAACCATGCAAGACGCCCTAGCTCAAGAAAGAGTCAGTGAAACCAAAAACGGAGTCAGCCTGACCTTAAACGGCAACATGGAAGTTATCAGCCTGTCCCTTAATCCAAATTTAGATAAAAGCGCCCAGGAAGAAGCCGTCAAAAGCTGCTTCAATAGCGCCGTCAAAAGCGCCCAGCGCCTTATGGCCAAGAAACTCCAAGACATGGGCGGCCTGCCTGGAATGAGCTAAACCTAATGCTATACCCCAAAAGCATCCAAAACCTTATTGACAAATTTTCCCAACTGCCAAGCGTCGGCCCGAAGACGGCCGAACGCTATGTTTTTCATCTCCTCAAACAGGCCCCAGCCCGGCTCCAAGAATGGGCCGAATCATTTTCCGCCCTGCCCCGGGACACTAAAATATGCCAAAGCTGCCTTAATTTTTCCGCCAGTGATCCCTGCCCGATCTGCCAGGACAAAAACCGCCAATCCGGCCAGCTCTGCCTAATCTCAAGCAGCCAAGATTTAGCTAGCCTGGAAGCGACCGGCCAATATCGCGGCCGCTACTTCGTCCTCGGCGGCCTTATCGACACCATCAACGGACCGGGGCCGGAAGGCCTGCCCCTGGACAAATTGGCGAAGAAAATAAAGACGGAAAAAATAGAAGAAGTGATTATCGCTCTTGATTTCACTCTGGAAGGAGAAACTACTGCTCTATATCTAAATAAGATACTCAAGGGCCACGTCAAAGTGACCCGCCTGGCCAAGGGCCTGCCGGCCGGATCGGATCTGGAATATGCCGATGAAACAACTTTGGCCAGCGCCCTCAAAAATAGGAATGAGATAAAATAGTTTAGTTATATAGTTCTTCAAACAAATACTCTGTTATAGATGGTCACTTTAAGTATAGTTATCGCTATCGTCTTCGGCTATTTCCTGGGCCGCTACCACCGCAGTGTCGGTCCGGGACGGATTTGGCGCAGCCTCAAAAAAGCTCTGCCCCGCCGCTTGGACAAACGCACATATCGCGGCTCGCTCCGGCTGTCACAAGTCTTGCGACGCCGGCCGAAACTCTTTCTCAGGCTTTCCGGACAAAAACCCCAGCCAGAAAAAGGCACATAAAAATCCGCCCGGCTAAGGCGGATTTTAATATTCTCTATCAGTTCGATTAGGCAATCTTTAAAACTTTCAAGGAAGTCAGCACCTGGCGATGGCCGACCGTCTTCTTATAGCGGGTCTTGTTCTTGTATTTGACCACCGTTACTTTCTTGTCCTTAGCCGTTGCCAAGACTTCCGCTTCTACCTTTTCGCCCAGGGAGGGCTGGCCTAGCTCGAGCTTGCCGCCGTCGGCGACCATCAGGGTGTCGAGTTTGACCTTCTGGCCCGCTTCGGCCGTGAGCTTCTCCACCTTGACGGTATCGCCTTCGCTCACCTTGTACTGCTTGCCGCCAGTCCTTATCACCGCAATTTTTGACATATGATATGAGGATGAATAATAAAAAATCAGAGTTTTTCTGAACTGAGATTAATCATAGCAGATATTTGAAAAATGTCAATAAATAGGCTATAGTTATCTCAGCCAAATAATTATAAATAATATGCCGAAATTCGCCATTTCTGGGGGACAGAAGCTAAGCGGGGAAATCAGGGTTAGCGGCGCTAAAAATGCCGCCTTGAAGATAATCCCGGCGGCCATCCTCTCTGCCCAGGATACGATTGTTGACAATCTGCCCGATATTGAGGATATCGGCAAGTCTTTTGAACTTCTCAAAGATTTGGGCGGCGAAGTAGAAATCTCCGGCCGCCGCGCCGTCATCAGGACCAAGAACCTCGGCCTGACCGAGCTCAATCCAAAACTGGCGGATAAGTTCAGGACTTCCATTATGTTCGTCGGCCCGCTCCTGGCCCGCTTCGGCCAGGCCAGCTTCCCCCATCCGGGCGGCTGCGTTATCGGCGCCGGCAGCCGGCCGATAGACCTCTTCCTGGAAGGATTTAAGGCCTTTGGAGCTGAGGTCGAAGCTGATGGCAAGTTCTATCGCGTCCGGTCCAAACAGCTCCATCCGGCAGACTATTTCTTCTCTACCATGAGCGTCACGGTCACTGAAAGCTTAATGATGACCGCCTGCCTTATCCCAGGCAAGACAACTTTGCGCAACTGCGCCATGGAACCGGAAATCGAATCCTTAGCCGAACACCTTAATCAACGAGGGGCTAAAATTACCGGTGCCGGCAGCCCGACAATGACGATAGAGGGCGTGTCTGAAATCGGAGCAGGCACATATGAGATCATTCCCGACCGCATCGAGGCCGGATCATTCGCTTTAATGGCGGCAGCTACCCGCTCGGCTATAAAGATTAGCAGCTGCCAGCCCAAGCACATGCTCAGCCTTCTCAATATTTTTGATAAGATTGGCGTGCCATACGAAGCTGGCGAAAATTGGCTGGAAATGAAAGCGGCTGACAAAATTCTCCCCTATGGGATTAAAACTCATGAATACCCCGGCTTCCCGACCGATCTCCAGTCCCCATATATCGTCCTGATGACCCAGGCCGAAGGCTCTTCCCTTATTCAAGAAACGATATATGACCGCCGCCTCATCTGGACCGATATGCTTTCCCAGATGGGCGCCAATATCACCATGTGCGATCCGCATCGGGTGGTGGTAAGCGGCCCGACTCCACTCTACGGCAAGCGCCTGATCAGCCCGGACATCCGAGCCGGCATCGCCCTGGTCATCGCCGCTCTCCTGGCCAAAGGAGATACTGAAATAGATAATATCTACCAAATTGACCGCGGCTACGAAAAGCTGGATGAAAGGTTGCGAAGACTAGGCGCCGATATCCGCCGCCTCGATTAAACAGGCTATGTCCAAACGCGTCCGCGACTATCTTTTTTTCGTTTTCATCTTCGTCTTCATCCTGCTGACGATTTTCATGTCGCTATACGCTTCCGGCTATAAATTCCGCCTCAGCTGGCCGCTTGATTTCAGCCGCCTGCTGGAAAAAACCGGCGCCCTGGCCCTGGACAGCCAGCCCACCGGAGCTTCCGTCTTCATTAATGACAAGCTGGTTCATGCCTCTTCTTTCCGTCCCTGGAACCGCAGCTATCAGAAAACCCCGGCTAAAATAAAGAATCTTCTGCCTGGAGACTACATCCTCCGGCTAGAGCTCGACGGCTACTGGCCCTTTGAGAAAAGAATCAGCATTCGCTCCGGAGAAACGACCTTCGCCGAAAATATCAACCTTTTCCGGGCCGCCGCCCCCTGGCTGGTGGCTGAGGGGGAAAGGGGCGATTTGATGATAAGCCCGGATAATCGTTATTTATACGCCTCGGGGGCAGCTCAGATAATAGACCTAAAAAACGAACAAGCGACAACCATACCTGGCCTAGCCTCATCCACTTACGGCGTCTGGACTAGAAGCGGCTCGCGTCTTCTGGCCGGCAGCCTATCATATGACCCGGAAAAAAAGGAAATAGTTGACTACGCTTCGCTCATTGGCGCCCAAGCCAGCAGTTGGCGTTATGAGGAATCAAGCGGCTACCTATATTACCTAAGCGGCGGCGCCTTGAACCGCTTGGAAACTGACGGCAAGACTAACACCACTGTCCTGAAAAACGAAGCCATCATCAGCTATGAGCCGCGCGAAGATATTATTTTCTTAGTCAGCCGGCAAAATGGACAAAGCATCCTTTCTGCATATTCCCTCAAAGACCAAACAGAAAAATATCGCCAAACTTTGCCGGCGGACGGCCAATATTCTCTTTTGCCGGAAAACCGGCGCTTAATCAGCTTGCACGACGAAAAAAATCGCACCCTTTATCTCTTCAACCCCGAAGGCCTCGGGCTGTTGAAGCGCCTGGATGGGGTCGCCGCCCACTACTGGCTAAATGATGAGCAGCTTTTCTATAGCAACGGCTGGGAGATATACTGGCTAGACACTAAAAGCGGCCAGAGCTGGCTCGTCACCCGGGTCGGCGAAGCTATCAATGATCTGGCTTGGAACAAAGAAAAGGACTACCTGATCTTCGCTACTGACAAGGGGCTAAGCACGGTCGATCTGGCCAACGGCCTGGCCACGCCAGTCTTTAAACTAGACAATGTTACTTTCCTGGCCCTGGATGATAGAAGCGACGCCCTGTATTTCTGGGCCAGTGTCGGCCGCCAGTCCGGAGTATACAAGCTGCCCCTGCAATAGAGATAAATATAATAAATAAGGAAAACACAAAAGCCGCCCCAAAGGGCGGCTTTTTTAACTATTTACTCTTTGAAATTATTTTTCCGCTAATTCCTTAATCAATTTAGCCAGGTCTGCTCCAATTTCCGGGTCCTTGAGGCCTAGCTTCAAAGTCGCTTTGATGAAATTAAACTTGTTGCCGGTGTCAAGCCATTCCCCCTCTATCTTCTTGCCGTATATCGGCCGGCCGGCCGAAAGCAATTGGTCGAAAGCATCGGCCAGCCTGATTTCTCCGGACTTGCCCGACTTCATTTTCTGCAGGACCGAAATAACCTCGGGGGTAATGACATAAATACCGACTGCCGCTAGATTCGAAGGCGCCTGGTCAAGCGGCGGCTTTTCCACGAAGCGCCTAATTTCATAGGCGCCCTGGCCCAGGTCCAGGCCGTCAATTACGCCGAACTTGTCCACTTCCTGAGGCGAGACCTCGGACAGGCCGACTACCGAATCGCCATATTTCTCATAGGTGTCGATCACCTGCTTGACCGGAGAGACGGGCGCGTCGTATAAGGTGTCACCGAACATGATTAAGACCGGCTCGTCTTCCCGCACCAAGTGGGCGGCGCAATTAACAGCGTGGCCATCGCCCAGCGGGATTGGCTGGCGGACATAAGAAAACTTAGCCAGGCTCTCTATCGCCTTAACCTTCTTGACCAGGTCCAATTTGTTCTTCTCCACCAAGGTTTTTTCCAGTTCAAAAGAATAGTCAAAATGATCTTCTATCGCCCGCTTGCCCCGACCGGTAACGAAAATTATCTCCTCGATGCCAGCGGCCGCGGCCTGCTCCACCAAGTACTGAATAACCGGCTTGTCCACCACCGGCAGCATCTCTTTGGGCTGGGCCTTGGTAGCCGGCAGGAAACGAGTGCCGAATCCAGCGACGGGAAAAATGGCTTTTTTGATCTTGCTCATATTTTAATATTTAAATCGCTGACGTTCTTTCTGACCGCTTGAATGACTTGCGGCCAATCGAGGCAGAAGGTGACCCTGTCTGGCCTAAGCTCTTGGTCTTGATGATCGTAAATGAAAACATATCCTTGATAACCGGGGAACAGGAAATCTAACAATCTAGGGTTATCATCGATGATGCCGACTATTTCTGGATAAAGGCCTTGCAAGAGCCGAGCTTTCCATTCATTGTTGTCCTCAAGATATACTTCTGCCGGCTTGCAGATTATCGGCGCTTCCGGGAAAGCGTGCTTCTTCAGCCAATGCTTTGTCCCGGCCAACACGGATTCCGGCCGAGCCGTGACATAGGCGGCAATTGGGATAATCTTATTTATTTCAGCTAAAGCGTCATTGGCTCCGTCAATGAGCGGCAATTCTTTCTGGGCCGCATCGGAGTGGTTATGGTTTTTAATCCAATCCATCGCGGCCGCGTGGTTCCAATATGGCACTCCTTGGACATATCGGTATTTCTCCACCATAGCCTTGACCGACAGGCCTTCCGGATTGCCGAATTCCTTCATCATCAGCTCAGTCATGCGGCCGACCGTCCAGGCAAGCGTCTCATCGATGTCAACCGCTATCCCCGACTGCTCAAGATTGAACCTAGTTCTTTGCTCCATAAGGTTTCCCTATCCCCCATTTGGCAAAATATCTGAGCCAGGAAAGGATATGCTGTCTGGCTAGGCGGTCCTTGAATATGGCCTGGTACCAGGGATAACGGGCGCTCTGCCGCTTGTGGTCGTGGGTTAGAACCGCTTCTGGATTATAGATGACTTTCAGTCCTTTTGTCCAGGCTTGGCGGCAAAGGTCGGTGTCCTCGAAATACATGAAATATCTCTCGTCAAAACGGGGAGAAAAGACGCCTCCGGCTGATAAAGGAATCTGCTTCCTGAACATCAGACAGGACCCCATCAGCCAATCCACTTCCCTGATAGAGCTGTGGTCGAAATCATTCATGGTAAAGCGGTCGCGCCATGACTTGAAAAAGTCGCCCAGAAAGGTGCGGCGCAAGACCGGCATGAAAAAATCCGGAAAGCGGGAACAGGAATGCTGGAGCTGGCCGTCGGGATAGAGGAGTTTGGGCCCGACCAGGCCGGTGTCTGGATGCTCTTTGAGGTATTGCCGAAGCACCGGGATGGCGTCTTGCCTGATAATCGTATCCGGATTGAGAATTAAGATGTATTCTCCGGCCGCCTCCCCGATGCCCAGGTTATTGCCTCCGCCCATGCCCAAGTTCTTCGGGCTTTGTATCAGCCGCCAATTGGCCTGTCCGGTCGAAAGTCCGGACAGGTCATCGCCGGAAGCGTTGTCCACCAGAATGACTTCATATGACAAACCGCCCAGATCGGCCTGGCGGATAGAATCCAGACAGCGGCTGAGCTTGTCCTTGTCCTGATAGTTCACGATGATGATAGACAGGTCCATAATTTAAATGACGAAACGGCGAATAAGACGCCAATACCCGGCTAGGACTGGGTTGGCCAGGCGCAGGGCCAGGCTATCCACTTCCTGAAACTCTATCTTCCCGGCGAAATCTTTGGCCAGGCCTGAAAAACTGACTTGGGTAGCGGCCTTTATCTGCTTCCGTTTTAATAAAATTGATTGCCAAGTCCTGGGATTGAGGAAATATGCCAGAGAACGTACTTCTGACCTGAACCAGCCGCCTGGAATTGATGCGAATAAAAGGCCGGCTTCCATCACAAAGGCTAAAGGCGAGGCTAAAAGCAAAAGACGGGAAGGAAAAAAAGAAAAAGCCAATAGGCGGCGGTTCCTTTCCATATAATATACCATTCTGGTACTGCGGGAAAATTCGTATTTATGATACAGTCTCGATGCGGGAGCGAGAATGACCGACCAGCCGGCCAGCTTCGCCAGCAGGCTAAGATACATGTCGTCATGGTACATGTAATATTCCTCGTCGTAGCCGCCGATCGCCTGGAACACATCAGCCCTAATAACCAAGGAACAGCCGCTCCCGTAGCCGGGGATTTCCGGATAGCCGGCTATCCCCCTGTCCGGCAAGCCGTAGCCTGAAGTATAGCCGAAACCGAGATAATGGACGACGTTCCCCAGGCTATTTATCCTAGGCTTCTGCTTCTCCGTCTCGGAACGGGGAAAGAGCAAGATCTTTGATTGGGCCAGGCCGGCGCCGGGATTATCCTCCAATGATTGGACAAGGCCGCTCAGCCAGCCCGGCTCGGCCTCGACGTCTAGATTGAGAAAAACCAGATACTGGCAGCCGTCGGCTAGCGCCCGAGAGGCGCCGGCGTTATTAGCCGCGCAGTAGTTCCCGTCCGGCCGAGGAATGACCAGGGCTTCGGGATAGGCGGAGCGGAGATACGCCAAAGATTCCGGCGTGCTGGCGTTATCTACCAGATAAATCGACACCGCCTCAGCCGGATAATTCTGGGCGCGCAAGGAATCGCGGCAAGCCGCCAGATAATTCTTGGCGTAATCCTTGTAGTTGACCATGACTAAACCGACGCGTTTCATACTGATTTGAAAAAAAGAGCCACCAGTTTCCAAGCTAGGCCAAGAGTCCTGGCCTGCCAAGCCGGCTCCCATTTGCGGAAATAGCTAAGCATGGAAGCGCGGAAATACGACTGGGCCCTGCCCCGGGGCAATTGGGAGAAGCTCTGGCCGATATAATCGACGGCCTGGGCCGCGGGCGAATACCAGATCTGGCCGCCCATCTCTTTTACCTGGCGACAAAAATCCACTTCCTCGAACCAGACGAAGTACCTCTCATCCAGGCGCGGTTCCCGGCCCTGGCTCAGGCGCTTGAAAACTTCGCGATTAATCAGAAAGAAGGAGCCGCGCACCGAGTCGACTGCTCCCGCCTTGTCATAATCAAAACCGCGGTTCAGATAGCGGCTGAGGCAGCCGGGAAATATATGGGGAAGCTTGAGAGTAATGCAGAGCTGGTCAAGGAAGCGGGGAAAACGGCGCACCTGTTCAATCGTCCGGCCGAACGCGTCCTTGAGCCGAAATCCGGCCACTGCCACCTTCGGGTTGGCCTTGGCCCAAGCTATGGCCCTAGCCAAGGTCTCGATTTCCAGGCGCATGTCAGGATTGAGCAGGAGGAAGAATTTCCCCTGAGCCGAGCTTAAAGCCTGATTATTTGCCTTGGCGAATCCGACGTTTTCCGTATTGACGATTAGCCGGACCTGAGGAAACTCCTGTCTGACCATACCGGCGCTATCATCGGCCGAGGCATTGTCAACCACGAAGACTTCAAACGAAAAATCAGTCTGGGAACTAAAAATCGAGGCCAGGTTCTGGCGCAGCCTGTCCTTGACGTTCCAGGAAACGATGATGATAGACAATTCCATATCAATTCAAGCGGGCTAAGACCGACTTCAAGCGGCCGCCGGCCCCGGCTTTTATCTCCACCTGCTCCGGCCTGAGACCGAGAGATTTGGCAATATATCTGACAAGGGCCTGATTGGCTCGCCCGGCTTCCGGGGCCGCGGCGACCGCGACCTTCAAGGCGCCATCAGCCATGATTTCCCTGAGCTCGGTCCGAACCGCGCCTGGCGCCGCCTTTATCTTCAGCCTCAGCTTTCCCTCTGCCTGCAGCTTTTCCCTAAATTGAGCCCACATAACTTAAGCTTCTTGCCCTTTTGGCGGGGATAAATATATGTATAGTTTAATCCTTTTCCTGGCTTTTTGAAAGGCCCGGACAAGACAACTCCGGCCATCTGTCAAGATTTATTTTATTCTAATAATATACTAAAATATAAGGGCTAAATTATCAAACAAATAAAAATATGGAGGAGGAGAAAAATCCCCAGGCCGAGGCATATAATCGCCCCTCCTGGGACGAGTATTTCATGAAGATAGTGGAAATGGTCGGCACCCGCGGCACCTGCGACCGGGGCCGGACCGGCTGCGTCATCACCAAAGACAGACGCATTGTTTCCACCGGCTATGTCGGCTCGCCTCTGGGTCTAGCCCACTGCGACGAGGTCGGGCACGAGATGCACACCGTCATCTATGAAAACGGCGAGAAGCACCGCCACTGCATCCGCACCACCCATGCCGAACAAAACGCCATCTGCCAGGCGGCCCGTTCCGGCGTCTCCTTAGACGGCGGCACCCTCTATATCAAAATGACTCCCTGCTATACCTGCGCCAAGATGCTCATCAACGCCGGCATCCGCCGCATCGTCTGCGCCCAAGACTACCACGGCGGCGCCCGGAGCAAGGAGATCTTCAAGGAAGCGGGCGTGGAATACGTCCTGCTCTCAAACGAAATGACAACTTACAAAGACATGTATCTGCCTGATTAGCCATATGCCTAATATCTTCATCTACGACGAATTCAACCCCGAAGACAACGCCATGCTCCAGGCGCTCTATTCCCGCAGCGCCAAGAGCGTAGCCGAACACGTGGACAAAGTGAGAGCTTCGGGTTCGGGCAAGTTCATGTCCACTTTCTATGTCGGCTACGGCCATGCCAGCATCGCCGACTGCGGCAGCACCACCATGTTTATTGAAGGCATCAGCATCTTGGGCGATAAGGCTATTCAAGACTGGCCCCTCTACAGCGGCCAGGAAACCAGCACCCGCTATATCGACATGGGCCGCCAGCCGATTATTGATCCCATTGGCAGCGCCGCCTCCAAGCAGATCCTAGATGCTTGGATGGATTTTTATAATGATAGCCAGGAGCCGATGCGCGAGCATCTCATGGCCAAATACCCCCGCCAGGCGGATGAAGACGAGGGCGTCTATGCCAAGGCAATAAAAGCCAGGGGCTTTGATTCCCTGCGCGGCTTCCTGCCGGCCGGCATCACTACCCAGCTCAGCTGGCATAGCAACCTGCGCCAGGCTTGGGACCATCTGGCCCTTCTCCGGCATCACCCGCTTGAAGAGGTCCGCCAGACGGCCGAGGCCATCCTCTCCGGCCTGAAAGAAAAATACCCCAACAGCTTCTCCCATCAGCCGACCCAGGAACAAGAGGCATACCGGGAAGACTTCACCCGCCGCTTCAGTTATTTTCCTCCGGTAGGAAGAAGTTGCCCCAAAAAAATGGAGACAACTATCAAGACGGAAGAGCTGGCTAAGTACCAGGATCTCATCGACCGCCGGCCGGCCAAGACCGGCCTGCCGATATTCCTGGGCGACCTGGGCACCTGTACTTTCGAGTTCCCGCTGGATTTCGGCTCCTTCCGCGACTTGCAAAGGCATAGGAGCGGACTCTGCCGCATGCCGCTTCTCACAACTTCCCTCGGCTTCAACCGCTGGTATCTGGAGCAATTGCCTGAGAGCCTGAAGGCGCAGGCGGAGGTCCTCATCGCCAAGCAGACGGAAATGATTGACGCCCTGGAGGCCAGCCCGGAGATAAAGCAATACTACACGGCGATAGGCTTTGACGTCGCCTGCCGCTTCAGCTTCCCCCTGCCGGCCGCCGCCTATGTCATCGAGCTGCGCTCCGGCCGCACCGTCCACCCCAGCCTAAGACAAATAGCCCACTGGATGCACGAGAGTCTGACCCAAGCCCTGCCTAATCTCAGGCTATACTCCGACCTGAGCCCGGATGACTGGGACGTCCGCCGCGGCCTGGCTGATATTATTAAGAAATAATATGTCCAAGATAATCTTCGGCCTGGTCGGACCGCTCGCCAGCGGCAAAGAAGTGAGCCGCCGCTACCTAGAAAACAAGTACGGCGCCGATACCACCCGCTTCTCATCTTCCCTGCGCGACATTTTGAACCGCCTCTATCTCCCCGTCAACCGGCAGAACATGCAGAACCTTTCCCTAGATTTGCGCCAACGCTTCGGCGGCGATGTCCTGTCCCGGGTGATTGCCGAGGATGCCAGCGCCAGCCAGAAAGAGATAATGGCCATTGACGGCGTCAGGCGCCTGGATGACATCAAGCAGCTCAAGGACCTGCCGGGATTTAATCTGGTAAGCATTGACGCCGCTCCGGAAATACGCTATCAAAGGATGAAGGCTAGGAACGAAAACCAGGGGGACGCCGAGAAAACATATGAAGACTTTTTGGCTGATAACCAGCGCGAGGCTGAACTGGAAATCCCCCATGTCATGAGCCAGGCTAAATACCATTTGGACAATAACGGGTCGCTCGACGACCTATACCGCCAGCTGGACAAGCTGGTGGAAGAACTGAGACAGACACTATGAACGGCTATCCGGGAAAATTCATCGTCCTCTACGGCATCAACAACCTGGGCAAGAGCACCCAGGCCAAGTTGCTAGTGGAAAGACTCAAGGCCAACGGCTACCAAGCCGAATATCTCAAATACCCGGTCTACGAGCTCAAGCCCTCGGGCGAGATCCTCAACGACTACCTGCGCCTGGGAAACGCCTATGACCTCACGCCGCGCGAAGCCCAGATAATCTACGCCCTCAACCGCGACCAATACCAGGCCGAGCTCATCCGCAAGCTGAAAAGCGGCATCAATGTCATTGCCGAGGACTATGCCGGCACCGGCATCGCCTGGGGCTTGGGCGCGGGAGTGAGCGAAGAGTTCTTGAAGGCGATAAACTCCCACCTGCTGGGAGAAGATTTGGTTTTCCTCTTTGACGGCCGCCGCTTCAAGGAGGCGGTCGAAGACAATCACCGCCACGAAACCGATGAGGATTTGATGAACAAAGTGCGCTGGGCTCATCTTAAACTCAAGGAAGAATACGGCTGGCTGAAAATAAATGCCAACGAACCAATAGAGGCTATTCACGAAGAAATCTGGCAAAAGGTCCACGCGCTCCTAAGCGGCCTCCCCCCGGGGCAGGCAGAAAAAGCGCCGGCCCCCTCCAGTTTCGCTTCGGTCGGCGCCATCATCAAAAGCAACCACCAGCCAAACCTGAACGTCGAACCGAAAGTTGAAGTTATTCAGGCTCCGACGCCTGATCCTATAGAAAAAGGCTCTGCTTCCCCGAAGCTTCTGGCGGAGAAGATAATGCCGGAGGCCAAGCTGCCGCAAATAGCCACCGCCGGAGACGCCGGCTACGACCTCTTTGCCGCCGACTATTATTCCCTTGCCCCATATGGCCAAGCCACTATTTCCACCGGCATCAAACTGGCCATCCCGGCCGGCTATGTCGGCCTGATCTGGGACAAGAGCGGCCTGGCCAACCAGGGGATAAAGACTATGGGCGGAGTGATTGACTCCGGCTATCGGGGCGAAATCAAGGTCCTGGTCAAGAATCTAGGCGAAGACGTCTTCAATCTGGTTCCGGGACAAAAAATCGCCCAACTCATCATCCAGCCTTTTTCCGCTCTGGAAGTGGAGGAGGGCTCAGCCGGCAGTCAGCCGAGCCAGAGAGGGGAAAACGGCTTCGGCAGTACCGGCCAATTCTAAACTATGGAATACGATGCCATCATCGGCCTGGAAATCCACGCCGAACTAAAGACCAAGAGCAAGATGTTCTGCGCCTGCGACAACGACGCCGAAGGCAAGGCCCCCAACACCGCCGTCTGCCCGGTCTGCTTGGGCCACCCCGGCACCTTGCCGGTGCCCAACCGTCAGGCGATTGACTGGACGATACAAACCGGCCTGGCTCTCAATTGCCGCATCAACCAAGTTTCCAAATTCGACCGCAAGAACTATTTCTATCCCGATCTGCCCAAGGGCTACCAGATTTCCCAATATGACATGCCTTTCTGCCAAGGGGGGTATTTAGAGATAGGGGGGAGAAAAATAGGCATCACCCGCATCCACCTGGAAGAGGACACCGGCAAGTCCTTCCATCACAAAGCGGATGATTATACAGCCATAGATTTCAACCGGGCCGGCACGCCGCTCATGGAAATGGTCACCGACCCGGTGATAAAAGACGCGACTGAGGCCAAGGAATTCTGCCAGGCATACCAGCAAATCCTCCGCTATCTCAAAGTAAGCCAGGCTGACATGGAAAAAGGCGAGATGCGCTGCGAAGCCAACATCAGCCTGCAGGAAAAAGGGGCATGGGCCTTGCAAGACGGCCAGATAGTCCCGAAGTCTAAACATACTTTGAATGCCAAAGTGGAAGTGAAAAATATCAATTCTTTCCGGGCCTTGGAGCGGGCGATAAATTTCGAAATCAAGCGGCAAACTGAGGCTTTAGCAAAAGGCGAAGCGATAAAGGGGGAAACAAGGGGCTGGGACGACAATTCCCAGGCAACCGTTAGCCAAAGGAGCAAAGAAAGCTCGGCCGACTACCGCTATTTCCCCGAACCGGACATCCCGCCGATTGAGATAGACCAAGCCTGGCTGGAAAAGCTCAGCGCTTCCCTGCCGGAAATGCCGGCGGAAAAACGCCGCCGCTTCGCGCAAGAATACGGCCTAAGCCCGGAAATCGCCGCCACCCTGGTAGCTGATCCCGAGCTGGCCGATTGGACGGAAAAGGTCATTTCCGAGCTGGACGCCTGGATAGAGGCGAGCGGCGACGAATCCGACCGCCAAGATAGGAAGCTGGCAAAGACCGCCGGCAATTGGATTACCAGCGAACTGCTAAAGCACCTTCGAAGCGACAACCAAAGAATAGAAGATTTGAAATTGACAGCCGAGAACTTCGCCGAGCTGGTCGCCTTAGTCTACCAAGGCAAGGTCAATTCATCAGCCGGCCAGGCGATTTTGGAATTCATGTATAAAAACGGCGGCGACCCGACCGACATCATGAAGGAAATGGGCTTGGAGCAGATAGATGACCGGGCGGCTTTGGAAAAGTCGGTCCAAGCGATAATCGCCAAGCACCCCGGACAGAGCGAAGAGTACAGGCAGGGCAAGGCCAGCCTGCTCCAATTCTTCATCGGCCAGGTCATGGCCGAAACCCGCGGCAAGGCTAACCCAAAGGTGGTAGCTGAACTAATAGAGAAGCTTTTAAAATAAAATTTAAAAACCGAACTTTGTAATGATGAAATGGTATCTGAAATTGAAGTCCCGGTGGCGCCAGGAATGGCTCTACCTGAAAAAGGATTGGATTTATTTCCGCCTGAAGTACTTTATCCAGCTTGACGCCCGCCTCGCCCCGTATCGCTGGCGGCTCAGCAAAATAAGACCACTTCGAAACGAGTGGGACAAGCGACTAAGGATAAATCCGCTAATGCTCCTGCCGAGAAACCGGAAATTCCGCGGGGAATACAACGGCTGGCTACTTAGGAAACAAACGCAAATGCACAATGCGGAATAAGAAAAAAGACCCTTCGCCAGGGTCTTTTCTATTTATACCATTTCTTTATCAGCGCCGTAGCCTCCTTTTTATCCTTGATCCAATTGATCTTGGCTCCCTGCTTCTGCCAGCGCCTGAGCCAGGATTTCTGCCGCTTGGCGAATCGGTATATGGCTGTAGCTAGCTTCTCTTTCATTTCCTCATATTCTAACTCATTAGCTAAGTAAGCGCTGACAAAGCGGTATTCCAAACCGAAAGATCGCAGGCGCTTGGCGGTCACCCCGCTTTCCAACAGAGATTCCACTTCTCCAACTAAACCGGCGGCTAGCCGCTCCTCCAAGCGCTGGTTAATCCTCTCCCGCAAAATCTCGTCTGAGACATCAAGCGCCAAGATGAGGCAATCGTAGCGGGGAGACGGCGGCCGCTTCCTTTTCGCG